>OGQD01002515.1_pt1 | contig 9870 bp, 7 predicted proteins | sample 1553091 | NCBI WGS metagenome assembly OGQD01 (sample SAMEA2580290, study PRJEB22360) | human gut metagenome | biome: human gut; feature: human-associated habitat; material: faeces | place: Denmark | collected 2008/2010 | reverse complement strand
ACAGAGATATTTACTAAGCCGCCTTGACGGGCGCACACAAATACTTGATGTATTCCGCCATTCCCTCTTTGGCAATCGCTTTCCAAGCCTCTTCAATCAGGATGAGCTTACGAATACCTTTCAGTCGGCGCATCTTATTGATGAACACCTCCATAATGATAATCGTGACTATGGGAAAGAGGATTTTGTGGTCTTTAATCGCATCAATCTCAAACACGATAAAGCGTTTGGATAAGAGGTCTAACTGCTTGTTGGAGTTCAGCAGGTAATCGTATTCCCCGCCTTTGTAATAGGGTTCGAGTACGTTCAGGAAGTTGGCAATATCAAAGTCTTTTTCCCTTACCTGCTTTTCCTCCAATACCTTGCGGTAATCGCCCTTTACATACTCATAAAAACCGTTGAATGAGGGATAAACATCTTGGTGCTTGATACGCTCGATATAACCGCTTACCGCATTGGAAAGGGCAACTTCTTCAGAACGGGTTGGTGGTTCATCATCACGTTTCCATAAAGTCAGTATCAAAGTCTTGATACTTTCCCTTTTCTCAATGTCGAACACGCCATCATCGGTATAGAAAGGGTTAAAGGCAATCGGGTTATCTTCGGTATAAGTGAAGTAAACACCGTCTTCGCCTTTGGTCTTTCCTTTGATGAGTTCGCATAAGCCCTGATAAGAGTTACCCGTATCTACCAACAGTACGTGTGCGCCCTGTTCGTAATACTGCCGTACCATATGGTTAGTGAAGAATGATTTACCACTGCCGGAGGGACCAAGTATGAACTTGTTCCGGTTCGTGATGATCCCACGCTTCATAGGCAGGTCGGAAATATCCAAATGGATAGGTTTTCCTGTAAGCCTGTCAGCCATCTTGATACCGAACGGCGAGGGCGAATTGTGGTAGTTGGTTTCTTCCGTAAAGAAGCACAATGCAGGCTCAATGAACGTGTAAAAACTTTCTTCGCTCGGAAAGTCGCCTGCATTGCCCGGCATTCCTGCCCAGTACAAGGTAGCCACATCCGTAGTGTTGTGCCGGGGTTTACACTCCATCAGTGCCAATGCACTACCGCAATCGTTCTTTAGCTGTTTCAGTTCCGCAGGGTCTTCCGACCACGCCATAATGTTGAAGTGCGCACGGATGGAGGACAGCCCGAAGCTGTGGGCTTCGTTCAGGTACTTTTCTATCCACTCTTTGTTGATTTGATTGGCACGGCTGTACCTTGCCAGTGAGTGCATATTCCGTGCGGACTTCTCGAACTTTTGAAGGTTGTCTTCGCTGTTATCCAAAAAAATGTACTGGTTGTAGATGTGGTTGCAGCTCAACAGCAAACCCACAGGTGCAGCGAATGACAAACGGCAGTCGCTACGGTCGGTTGATAGCTTTTCAAAACGGGTATCTGCTGATACGGTTCCGGGCAGGTCGTCCGTATCGGAAAGCGTGTGCAGGCTTAACCTTTTGTTGCCGATGCGTACCTCTTCGTTTCCAAGTGCGATGTCCTGCATTGGTGTTCCGGCTCCCCTCGATAGCGTGAGGTACTGCTCCAGTAATCCCTGTGTATCTTCCGTACCGATGATTTCATCTTCGGTCAGGCATTTCAGGCTTACAAAACCGCTATCGTTCACGATACGCTCAAATTGGGCGACCGCCTCCATAAAGCGATGTATCGTTTCCTTGTTCCTGATTTCCTTTGGTATCAGTGTGCCTTTGCAAAGCGAACTGAAGTTGCTTTGCATCCGCATTCTTTCCTTAGTGGTCTTCGTCAAGAACAGGTAACAATAATGGTTCAGGAACGGTCGCTCATTGAAATGGCGTTGATAAGACTTTGATAAAAAACTTTGGTCTTCTATTGACAGATCGGGCGCATAGCTTTCCTTGATGTACCAATCCTGTTTGTGAATGACCGTAAAATCAGGCAGGGTTTTAATCGCTTTGTGCCAGGCGGAATGTATCGCTTCATATTCCGCAGAAGCTACCGTGAACAGTTCCGGCAGGCGCACTTCAAAGCAGGCGGTAATGTCCGCATCTTTGGAAAGGATGCAGTTGTTCTCTACTGCCAACAACGGAAATTTGTTTTCCAGTGTGGTGGTCTTTGCTACATTTCTCATACGGCATTCTGTTTAGGTGTGAATTTTAAATAGCGGTGTACAGGCTTGCGGCAGATGATGTAGCGGGGATGCCTTTTATTGGCTGCAATTTTCATCAGCCCGTGTTCACCGTACTTGCGGTTCAGCGAAAAGGTCTGCCATACAATGAGCGAAGCACCGCCTGCTCCGAGGAACAGGCAGATGTAAGAGTTTACGCCTGCCATATACAGTATCATCACGAAAATGAGCGTACCGAGCAAGCCACCCGCAAAAATGAACAGGTATTGTGCTTTCAGCCCCTTAAATTCCACTGTCCTCCCAATGCCTTTGTTGATATTGTAATTACTCATAAGGCAAAGGATTAAAGGAAGAATGAACGCAGGATGGTAGCGGCAACGATCAGGAATATACAGGCCCCGAACCACGAAGCTGCCGTTTTCGAGGTATCGGGATCGCCGGAACTGAATTTGTTGTACACCTTAACGCCCCCTATTAACCCAACTACCGCACCGATGGCGTAGATTAATTGCGTTGCGGGGTCGAAATAAGAGGTTACCATTTGGGTAGCTTCGTTGATGCCCGCCGAGCCGTTTCCCTGTGCGAAGACACCAATTCCTGACAGCATTGCCACGGCTGCCAGCAAAACTTTTTTTCTTTGTTTTTCCATAATTGAAACACATTAATTTGTTACTGTTTATCCCGCACCTTGCGAGCTTTCGGGACAAATGTCTTATGGAAAAAGAGGCGTTATAAGAAAGTGGCAGTCAGAGGAAGTGTTTGGCTGTGAGTGGCACTGAACTAATATTATTATTCTTGAAAGCCTAGCAACAATAACCAATTATATGGGACTTATCGAAGGATGTGAAATGATGAATATCAGCATCTTATTTTGTTTTGATATGAAAAATATTTACTTTAAATTTGCATATAATGCGGACTAATTAGCGTCAAATGAAAATCAATAGGTTAAAAGCTGTTTTGGCTGAAAAATCCAAAACAAGCAAATGGTTGGCTAATCAACTTGGAAGAAGCGAAAGCACAATATCAAGATGGTGTACGAATGAGATACAGCCCTCAATGGATACATTCGTTGAAATCGCGCAACTTTTAAACATTGATGTTAAAGAGTTAATCAACTCTACTAAAAATTAATTATGAACTCTAAGGTGCAAAATATCAGTTTTGATAATATTCCAGTAAGTCCAGAATGGACATTTAAAAATGTACGCTCTGTCGAAAATTGGACTCACGGATATCATAGGTATCCCGCGAAATTCCTTCCAAATATTGTTAAGAAAATTATCGAAGAACATACAGAGGTTGGTGACACAGTTGCGGATGTCTTTGCCGGGTGTGGAACCACGTTAGTAGAAGCAAAAATCCATGGTAGAAAATCGGTTGGAGTTGATATAAATCCAGTTGCACAACTGATTACCAGCGTTAAGACAAATCCAATAGATCCTGCAAAACTTAATGAAACATACAGCTTGATTCTAGAAAAGTTTGATGATTTTATTTTGGAAGACTATATTAATGTTGCTACACATGAACGGATTGATTATTGGTTCTTTCCTGAGAATAAAGGTAAAATTGCTTTTCTTTATGGGGTGATTTTGAATCTTCAGGAAAATCAAAGAATTAAAGATTTTTTCTTGGTGGCTTTATCTAATATACTTAAGAACTGCTCAAAATGGTTACAGTCAAGTACAAAACCCCAAATTGATCCTGATAAAATTCCAACAGACCCTTTTATAGCTTTTAAAAGACAGATAAAATCCATGCTTAGGAAAAATGCTGAGTTTTACAAAGAACTAGCCAATTTGAATTTTCTAGATACTGAATGTAATATTTATTTAGAGGACGCAAGAGCTACGGGTATAGATTCAGAATCTGTAAATGCAGTGATTACCTCACCACCTTACGTTACATCATATGAATATGCGGATTTACATCAGCTTACAGGATATTGGTTTGAATATGTTGAAAATCTTTTGGAATTCCGAAAACAGTTTATAGGAACATTCTATTCATACGGTGAAGTTGTAGAGACTGTCTCGGACTTAGCTAATCAAACCGTCAAAAAAATTTCAGAAAAGCATTTAAGAACCGCGAAGGAAATGTCGAATTACTTTTCGGATATGGCAGCAGTATCAAATGAAATGTTCAGAATACTAAAAGTGGGAGGCAAAGCATTTATTGTTATTGGTAATACAACGTATAAAAACGTGAAGATTAATTCAGCAGAAATTTTTGTAGAAATGCTTAGAAGTAGTGGTTTTGAAATAGATGAAGTGATTAAAAGATCTATTCCGCACAAATTGATACCGACAATTAGAGATAATGTTTCAGGAAAGTTTACTACACTTTCGAATAAAAACAGTAAGGAAGTTTATCCTGAAGAATACATAATAATTGCAAAAAAATAATACTGCATAAAATTATGTCAGAAAGAAAAAAATATAGTCAACCATTTAAGCCTTATGCAAGGCTTATGAATATTATTGGTGATCAACTGATTACCGATAAGAAAGTAGCTGTTATTGAGGTTGTAAAAAATAGTTATGATGCTGATGCCGAAAATGTTCAGGTTCGTTTCTTTAATTTGAAAAATTATGGATTAGGTTATTTACCTGAAAATGAACAACCATATATTGAGATAGAGGATGATGGAGATGGAATGACGTTGGAAATTATTGAAAAAGTCTGGCTCAGACCTGCAACTCCCAGCAAATATGAGAAAAAGGTTCGTAAACAAAACGAAACAAAAAAAGGAAGAATTATACAGGGAGAAAAAGGTATTGGGAGATTTGCTATTCACAAACTTGGGGAAAAAATTGAGCTGTTCAAGATCATAATGAGGTTAAGCTTGAAATGGATTTTACCGAGTTTAATCCCGAAAAAGTAGATTTATTTAATCAGCCAACAAATATAGATTTCAAGCTATTAGAACAGGTTGATAATACTTGGTATGAAAACCCCACTCCTGAAGTAATTAAAAAAGAGAAAGGAACTTTAATCAGAATATCTCATTTAAGAGAGCATTGGAAAGAATCTGATTTTGAAGAATTGTATAAATCGATACAAAGATTAATTCCTCCTGTAGACGAAAATGCTAAAAAGTTAGGTATTGATTTTAAGCAGGATTTTGATATTGAGATTTATAAAGATGATGATATTTATAGTTCCGAAGATGCTACAACATTTAAAGATGTTATTGAAAGAGCTCAATATAAAATGATTGGGACGGTTTCAGAGAAAGGTATTTTATCTTTTGAATATGAATCAAAAGCCCCTCAAAGGGCTATTCAAAAAACTATAAATTTATTTGATCTAGAGGAGCTTGATAGGAATGGGTATGATTTGTATGCAATAAAAAAAGGATTTAAGAATAGTAAAGGGCTTTCTTGTGGTGAATTTAAGTTTTCATTTTATGCATTTGATTTAAATAAACCTGATAAATTACTTATTACCCCTGCTATTAAGTCCTTTGTAAAGGACAATTTCGTTTTCGTTCTAAGAGATGGTGTTAGAGTGTATCCTTATGGTGAAAAAGGCATAGACTGGTTAAATTTGGATAAATTACGATCAACTGTAAGAGCGGGGCAGTTTATTAGCTACAATGACCTGACTGGTTTTGTATATATAAGCCAGAAAGACAATCCAAAACTAAAAGATGCTTCTAACCGTCAAGGGATTATGAATGTAGATGGTGCTTTGGACGACTTTCAAAATCTAGTTACTGCTGTTACAGAAATATTAAACATTGAAAGTAAAATTGATAAGCAAAAATTAGAGATCAAGAAGAGAACATACAGGGAATCTAATGATGTGGTATCAAAATCTTTTAATAGTCTAAAAACTAGTCTTGAAAAAATCAATGACAGGGAAGTTTTAGAAAAGGCAAATAGCTTTCTTAAGACTGTAGAGAATCATAATAACCTTATTAAAGAACGTATGCTCACTGTGGAAGATTTGGCAGGGTTAGGAATGGCTGTAGAAAAAGCCTCTCATGATGCTCTGACAATATTATCCAAAATGCGTGGAAATATTAGGGACTTCAAAGTAAAGGCTCAAAAGTCTAACTATCGGAATGAGGAACTAATTGATTTATTAAGCGAATTGGATGAAAATCTAAATTTCGTTTATGATGAAATGCAAGTTATCCAACCTCTGTTTAAAAATCAACGCAAAGCCATTCAAGATATTAGTATTTATGAGAGTATAGAAAAAGTTCTGAAATATTTTAGAAGAGATATAAATGGAAAAATCAATGTAAGGGTTATTAAGGATAATGACATTAAAGTAAAGACTAACACAGGTCTTGTACTTCAAATTCTTATAAACCTTTTAGATAATGCCATCTATTGGGTCAACAGAAATGAAACGAAAGGGAAAGAAATAATATTAAAGTTAAACACAAAAGAAAACACATTGATTATAGCAGATAGTGGCTCTGGAATTAGAGAAGATGCAGCTCCTTTTGTTTTCGATGAATTTTTCTCTCTAAAATCAGATGGTCGTGGGTTGGGATTATATATCGTTAAAGAAATTCTTCTCCGGATTAATGGGGAAATATTTGTGCTTGAACAAGAGAAAGACAAACTCTTATCAGGAGCCAATTTTATCATCAAATTTAATCAGGAATTGTAGTATGGAAGGAGTTATACTATTTGCAGACGATCATATTTTCGAAGCAGGAAGGATTGAAAATGCTTTATTTCAGAAATTTAATAGCGAAGGAAATTTTTCCATTCTCGCAATTAACAATTTAAATAACTTAGAAAAAACTGTTACGTCAATATCTACTTACAAGGCTTTAATTCTTGATTGGAATTTTGAGAGGAATATAGAAGGTAATGAAGAGGATGGCTTGGTTATTCCTGATGAAACTCCGTTAGAATTTCTAAAATCTAATAAAGTATATTCTCTCGTCTATGTTTATTCTCAGGCAAATATAAGCCAAGAGATAAAAGATGAATTACAAGCCTTATATCCTGGAAAGATTTTTTTTGAAACAAAAAATGCAGGTAACGAAGCTAATACCGAATATGAAAAGATAATTGCAGGGATTAGTCAATTTGAAAATAATAATAAACACTTAAATGTTCCTTTTATCTGGAGTCAGGCTATTAACAAATCTTCACAAGAAATTTTTTCAGAATTAGAACAAGCAGACCCAAATTGGATAGAGGAAATCTATACTACTGCACAAAATGACGGTACAGAACCTAATACTGAAGTGATTAGTGTATTTCATCATCTTTTAAATGAGTCTATAATTCAAAATAAACCTCTTTTGAATGCTATTGATGCAAACGCTGTCGAAGAAGATATTGTAGTCGGAGATAAAGAAGAATCTTTAGCGAAGTTGTACAATAGAATATACTATACCAAATTAAAAGATGACGCACCGTTAATGACAGGAGATATTTTTAAATTTAGTGAGGAAGAATATGCAATCCTTTTTACTCCTGAATGTGATGTAAATACTAAAAAAGAAAAAGCTTTGGAATTTCTTGTTTTTCAGAAAACTAATTATATCGAATTTCTAAAAAGCAAGCGAGAGTATGAAAAAGGAAATTATGAAGACATTAAATCAAAAGGTTATAAAAACGATGCCCAAGGAAATCCAACAAAAGAATTAAAAGGAAAACTAAGAGAGCTAATAAAAGATTTTAATAATGGTGATATTAAAAATCATTTATTACCATCTTTCCCTTTTGATAATGGAATATATAATCTGTCGGCATTGATTGATTTTGAAACAGCTTTTATAGTTAAGATAAAAGCTGATTTTGATGGAAAAAGATCGGGCTACAAACTCAACTCTCCTTACATTTATCAGTTACGACAAAGATATTTAGCATATATCGGGAGAGTTGGAGTACCGGCAATCCCACAAAGCTTAAGGCTGTATAACTTGAAATAGTTTTTAACAATCTTTTAATCCAAATAAACGCTATACTTATGTTTAACCTAAAGAATCTGAAAAAGCAAACAACTCACAATAATCGTTATGATCGCAGGTTAGCGAAACTTACAGCGAATGGTCAAGATATATCAAGGATTAAATCTGTTATTGAAAATGCAATAACTAATATCAAAACTGAGCAGAAGTCATTTATTATCTATGGGGAACCCCAAAGTGGTAAAACAGAAATGATGATTGCGCTAACTGCAAAATTACTGGATGAAGGATTCAAAATTATTGTCGCTCTTCTAAATGATAGTGTGCAGCTGTTAGGTCAAAATTTAGAACGGTTTCAACGTTCTGGCTTATCACCGTCACCTAAAAAATTCAGTGAGATTTTGTCACCTGAAGTAAAAATTGGAGAACAGCAATGGGTTATTTTTTGCAAGAAGAATTCCAGTGATTTACAGAAACTTTTACAGAAACTTAATGGTGTTGATAATTGTGTTGTAATTGATGATGAGGCAGATTATGCTACTCCCAATTCAAAAATTAACAAGAATGAAGCAAGCAAAATAAATGAATTGACAGGTAAGTTAATAGGAGACAAAGGCATTTATATCGGCGTAACAGCAACTCCAGCTCGATTGGACTTGAATCGCACACACCAAAATCAAAACGAACATTGGATTGATTTTCCTCCTCATTCAAATTATACGGGGCAAGATATTTTTTTCCCTGTTTCAACAGATAATCTACCCTACCGTTTGACATTCCTTCCTGATACAGGAGATGATCCTAAATTTTTAAGAGAAGCGTTATTTTGTTTTATGGTCAATGTTGGCTATTTAAATAGTGAAATTAACACACCTGAACTCAATTACAGTTTTTTAGTACATACTAGTGGAAAAAAGGCTGACCATTCGGTAGATTATAAGCAAATAGTAAAAATATTTGAAGCATTAAAAGACGAAAAAAATTCAAACCACGAGATATATTATAAAAGAATCTGGGAAATTGCCAAATCCCGCTATTCAGGTTATGAAGATAATATTACGCAATATGTTTTAGAGGCTTGTGATCGTAATAATATAGTTGTGATGAATAGCGATAAGGAGGTTAATGCTGCTGACAATAGAACTGCAACCGATCCAACAGCTCCTTTTACAATTGTAATTGGAGGAAACATAGTTTCAAGAGGAGTAACATTTAACAATTTGCTTTCTATGTTTTTTACCAGAGATGTAAAGCATAAATTACAACAAGATACGTATATTCAAAGAGCTAGAATGTTTGGATCAAGAGAGAATTATCTTAAGTATTTTGAATTAATAATACCTAAGTCACTATATCTTGATTGGCAAAAGTGCTTCATATTTCATCGTCTGTCTCTCGAATCAAGAAAACAAAATAAAACAACTCCTGTCTGGTTAGATGGGGAAAGAGTGACTGCGGTAGCTAGTGCAAGTATAGATAAAGCAAATGTAGTAGTTGATCGAGGTGAAATGAGCTTTGGTCTATTTGACTTTGATGAGGATAAATTACAAGTCATACTTAATAAAAAAGAAGCCCCTATTGCAAAGCTCAAAATGATATCGGAACTATTAGGAAATGATAGTTTGCCACCATATCTTATAAGTTATATAGAAACCTTCTTGCCTTCAGGAAACAAATCAATTGCAATTCACGAACCCAAAAGCATTGCAGGATATACTGATAAAGAAGGTGAAGTAGATAAGGCGACTATCACACGTTCTAGAGGCTTTATAGGTAATAGAGAGCTGGAATTGTCAAAATATCCTGATGCTATACATCATATTAATATATTATATAATGAAGATGGTAAAGCCCGTATTTTTTATAAATATGAAGGTAA
>OGQD01002511.1_pt1 | contig 9876 bp, 4 predicted proteins | sample 1553091 | NCBI WGS metagenome assembly OGQD01 (sample SAMEA2580290, study PRJEB22360) | human gut metagenome | biome: human gut; feature: human-associated habitat; material: faeces | place: Denmark | collected 2008/2010 | reverse complement strand
GCTTCAGCCGGGCGACAAGATGGCCGGTCGTCACGGCAACAAGGGCGTCATCTCCAAGATCCTGCCGATCGAGGACATGCCGTACCTGGAGAACGGCCAGCACGTCGACATCGTGCTGAACCCGCTGGGCGTGCCTTCGCGCATGAATATCGGTCAGGTGCTCGAAGTCCACCTGGGCTGGGCTGGCAAGGGCCTGGGCCAGCGCATCGGCGACATGCTGCAGAAGGAAGCCCGCGCTGCCGAAGTGCGAACCTTCCTGGAAGAGGTCTACAACTCGCGCGGCCGCAAGGAAGAGCTGGCACAGCTGGACGACGGCGAAGTCATGGCCATGGCCAAGGAGCTGACCACCGGCGTGCCCTTCGCGACCCCCGTGTTCGACGGCGCTTCCGAGCAGGAAATCAAGGACATGCTGAAGCTGGCCTATCCGGACGAAGTTGCTCAGGCCAAGGGTCTGACCGACAGCCGTACGCAGGCCTATCTGTATGACGGCCGTACCGGCGAGCGCTTCGAGCGCCCGACCACCATCGGCTATATGCACTACCTGAAGCTGCATCACCTGGTTGACGATAAGATCCATGCGCGTTCTACAGGTCCGTACTCCCTTGTTACCCAGCAGCCTCTGGGCGGCAAGGCCCAGTTCGGTGGCCAGCGCTTCGGCGAAATGGAAGTGTGGGCGCTGGAAGCCTACGGCGCCGCCTATGTGCTGCAGGAAATGCTGACCGTGAAGTCCGACGACGTGGTGGGCCGTACCAAGGTGTACGAATCCATCGTCAAGGGCGAGCATTCCATCGAGGCAGGCATGCCCGAGTCGTTCAACGTGCTGGTCAAGGAAATCCGTTCCCTGGGCCTGGACATCGAACTCGAACGTTCTTAATTTGAAAAGGAAAGAGTCACATGAAATCGCTACTCGACCTGTTCAAGCAATTCACGCCTGATGAGCATTTCGATGCCATCAAGATCGGTTTGGCCTCGCCCGAGAAGATCCGTTCGTGGTCTTTCGGTGAGGTCAAGAAGCCCGAAACCATCAACTACCGTACCTTCAAGCCCGAGCGCGACGGCCTGTTCTGCGCCAAGATCTTCGGCCCGATCAAGGACTACGAGTGCCTGTGCGGCAAGTACAAGCGCCTCAAGCACCGCGGCGTGATCTGCGAGAAGTGCGGTGTTGAAGTCACGCAGACCAAGGTGCGTCGCGAACGCATGGGTCACATCGACCTGGCTGCTCCCTGCGCGCACATCTGGTTCCTGAAGTCCCTGCCTTCGCGCCTGGGCCTGGTGCTGGATATGACGCTGCGCGACATCGAGCGCGTGCTGTACTTCGAAGCCTATGTGGTGACCGACCCCGGCATGACCCCGCTGAAGAAGTTCAGCATCATGAGCGAGGACGACTACGACGCCAAGTGCGCCGAATACGGCTATGACGAGTTCACGGCCAAGATGGGCGCCGAAGGCATCAAGGAACTGCTTGAAGGCATCGACATCGACATCGAGATCGAGAAGCTGCGCAACGATCTGACCGGCTCCGAAGTCAAGGTCAAGAAGAACGCCAAGCGCCTGAAGCTGCTGGAAGCGTTCAAGAAGTCCGGCATCAAGCCCGGCTGGATGGTCATGGAAGTGCTGCCCGTGCTGCCTCCCGATCTGCGCCCGCTGGTGCCGCTGGACGGCGGCCGCTTCGCGACCTCCGACCTGAACGACCTGTATCGCCGCGTCATCAACCGCAACTCGCGCCTGCGCCGCCTGCTGGAGCTGAAGGCTCCGGAAATCATTGCTCGCAATGAAAAGCGCATGCTGCAGGAAGCCGTTGACTCGCTGCTGGACAACGGCCGCCGCGGCAAGGCCATGACGGGCGCCAACAAGCGTGCCCTGAAGTCGCTGGCCGACATGATCAAGGGCAAGAGCGGCCGCTTCCGCCAGAACTTGCTGGGCAAGCGCGTGGACTACTCCGGTCGTTCCGTGATTACCGTGGGCCCGTACCTCAAGCTGCACCAGTGCGGCCTGCCCAAGCTGATGGCGCTGGAGCTGTTCAAGCCCTTCATCTTCGCGCAGCTCGAGCAGCGCGGCATCGCCACCACCATCAAGGCGGCCAAGAAGGAAGTGGAATCCGGCACCCCCGTGGTGTGGGACATCCTGGAAGAGGTGATCAAGGAACACCCGATCATGCTCAACCGTGCGCCTACGCTGCACCGGCTGGGCATCCAGGCGTTCGAGCCCATCCTGATCGAAGGCAAGGCCATCCAGCTGCACCCGCTGGTCTGCGCGGCCTTCAACGCCGACTTCGACGGTGACCAGATGGCTGTCCACGTTCCGCTGTCGGTAGAAGCACAGATGGAAGCCCGCGTGCTGATGCTGGCCTCCAACAACGTGCTGTTCCCGGCTTCGGGCGAACCTTCCATCGTGCCTTCGCAGGACGTGGTGCTGGGCCTGTACCACGCCACGCGCGAGCGCATCAACGGCAAGGGCGAAGGTCTGGTGTTTGCCGACCTGGCCGAAGTGCAGCGTGCACTGGACGCAGGCGAAGCCGAGCTGCAAGCCAAGATCAGCGTGCGTCTGACCGAGTGGAACAAGAACAAGGAAACGGGCGAATTCGAGCCCTCGACCTCGCTCGTGGAAACCACCGTCGGCCGTGCCCTGCTGTCCGAGATCCTGCCCAAGGGCCTGCCGTTCAGCAACATGAACAAGGCGCTGAAGAAGAAGGAAATCTCCAAGCTCATCAACGCCTCGTTCCGCCGCTGCGGCCTGAAAGCCACGGTGGTATTCGCCGACAAGCTGCTGCAGAACGGCTTCCGCCTGTCGACGCATGCCGGCATCTCGATTGCCATCGGCGACATGCTGGTGCCGCCGCAGAAGGCCGAGATCATCGGTCGCGCCGAAGCCGAGGTGAAGGAAATCGAGCAGCAGTACGTCTCCGGTCTGGTGACCGCTGGCGAGCGCTACAACAAGGTGGTGGACATCTGGGGCAAGGCCGGTGACGACGTCTCCAAGGTCATGATGCAGCAGCTGGCCAAGGAAAAGGTCATCGACCGCCACGGCAATGAAGTCGAGCAGGAATCGTTCAACGCCATCTACATGATGGCCGACTCCGGTGCCCGCGGCTCCGCGGCCCAGATCCGCCAGCTGGCCGGCATGCGCGGCCTGATGGCCAAGCCCGATGGCTCCATCATCGAGACGCCCATTACCGCGAACTTCCGCGAGGGCCTGAACGTGCTGCAGTACTTCATCTCCACGCACGGCGCCCGCAAGGGCCTGGCCGACACGGCGCTGAAGACTGCGAACTCGGGTTACCTGACCCGTCGTCTGGTGGATGTGACGCAGGACCTCGTGGTGAACGAGCAGGATTGCGGCACGCACAACGGCACGGTGATGCGCGCCATCGTCGAGGGCGGTGAAGTGATCGAGTCCCTGCGGGACCGCGTGCTGGGTCGCTCCACGGCCGAGGAGGTGCTGCACCCCGAGACGCGCGCCGTGCTGCTGGAGGCTGGCTCGCTGCTCAACGAAGACACGATCGAGGAGCTGGAAGCCCAGGGCGTGGACGAGATCAAGGTCCGCACCGCGCTGACCTGCGAAACCCGCTACGGCCTGTGCGCCAAGTGCTACGGCCGCGACCTGGGCCGCGGTGGCCTGATCAACCTCGGCGAAGCCGTGGGTGTGATCGCCGCCCAGTCCATCGGCGAACCTGGCACGCAGCTGACCATGCGTACCTTCCACATCGGTGGCGCCGCTTCGCGTGCCGCCGTCGCCTCGAGCGTGGAAGCCAAGTCCAACGGCAGCATCAGCTTCAACAGCACGATGCGCTATGTGACCAACACCAAGGGCGAGCTGGTGGTGATCGACAACACGATCGTCATGACGGAACATATCCGGAACCGACATAACCGAAAGGCAATCCTATCCATATTGGCAGCCACTTTGACAACGATAGGTGCACTGGTCATTATCTTTTTCTTAGATGAAAAGATACGCCTCAATCTGCAGGATTTTGCGGCTGTCGTCATCATCAATTTAGGAGTCTCCCTATTGATCGCGCTTTTCCTAGTTCCCGCCCTAATCGATAAGATGAACCTGGAATGGAAAAAAAGCGGAAAAAAGAACATATCCGGAGAAGAGACCGAGTATACATGGAAAAGCCGGATCAGAAAAAGAACGAACCGCATTCTCAAACGTTTCCCTGTCTACTACAACCGGTACTATCAATGTCAGATCGATTTCCTTTGCGGATGGAAGAAATTGGCATGTTTCATTTTACTGTTAGCATTCGGCATCCCGGTTTTCCTGTTACCGGAAAAAATCGAATACGACACGAAAGACAAAAAGAAGGTCTACACGGCAACAGACACCCTGCTAATCGATACATATAATAAATTCGCCTCCAACGAGACGTACAAGGAGAAGATCAAACCCATCGTCGATAAGGCGTTGGGCGGGACCCTACGCCTGTTCGTACAAAAAGTTTATGAAGGAAGTTACTTCACCCGCAACGAAGAAACGGTCCTGTCTGTCAGCGCATCGCTCCCGAACGGGACGACCTTGCCACAAATGAATACCTTGATGAGCCGGATGGAAGCCTATCTCAGCACCTTCAAAGAAATACGACAGTTCCAAACAAACGTCTACAGCGCACGCCAGGCCGGTATCCGCATCTATTTTACGAAAGAGAGTGAACGGAGCGGTTTCCCGTACACATTGAAAAGCAAAATCATCAGCAAAGCTCTTGAATTGGGGGGGGGAGCTGGCAAGTCTACGGTTTGCAGGACCAGGGATTCAGTAACGATGTACGCGAAGGAGCCGGTTCTTTCCGTATCGTGATGTATGGTTACAACTACGACGAGCTGTACGAATGGGCCGAACAGCTGAAAGCCAAGTTGCTCACCCACCGCCGCATCAAGGAAGTGCTGATCAATTCAGAGTTCTCGTGGTGGAAAGACGATTACCAGGAGTTCTACTTCAACCTCAACAAAGCCCGGCTGACCCAGGAGGACATACAGCCGATCGACCTGTTCGCCTCCATCAATCCCGTTTTCGGAAAGGACATTTATACCGGGACGATCGTCGTCAACGAAGAGACAGAGAAACTGAAACTCTCCTCCCGCCAGTCACAGGAATACGATGTGTGGAGCATGCAGTATGTTCCACAAACTATTGACGGCAAGCCCTACAAGTTAGCAGAACTTGCAAGTGTCGAAAAAGGACAGATGCCGCAGAAGGTTTGCAAAGTAAACCAACAATACCGCCTCTGTCTGCAATACGAATATATCGGGGCTTCCAATCAGGGAAATAAGATACAGGAACGCGACCTGAAGGAAATCAATGCCATACTGCCGATGGGTTATACCGCCAAGTCGGAAAGCGCTTACTGGTATTGGGACAAAAAGGACAATAAACAATATCTTCTGTTATTGCTGATCATCGTCATTATCTTCTTTACCACCAGTATCCTGTTCAATTCGCTGAAACAGCCGTTGGCCGTTATCTTTGTAATACCGATCTCTTACATTGGCGTATTCCTCACGTTCTATTGGTTCAAATTGAATTTCGACCAAGGAGGATTTGCCTCCTTCGTCCTGTTGTGCGGCATAACCGTTAACGCAAGCATCTACATTTTGAATGAATACAACCAAATCCGGCAACGCAAACCGTTGATGTCGCCCTACAAGGCATATCTGAAAGCCTGGAATGCTAAGATCACGCCCATTTTCCTCACAGTCGTTTCGACCATCTTAGGCTTCATCCCATTCATGTTAGGTCCGGATAAGGAAGCGTTTTGGTTCCCGCTTGCCGCCGGCACCATCGGCGGGCTTGCCATGTCTATCTTAGGAATCTTCCTCTATTTACCTCTTTTCACATTAAAAAAACAACCCTAACCTTAACTTTCCCCTTTCAAATAAGGATTACCGTTTATCATCAAAATATTCTGTATGCCAGTCGTTTGCATATTGTCAACAAAATGTCAACTCTAACATTCACCCTCCAATAAAGCAAAATATACTTTTGCGACCTCTTTAGACCTGTTCAAATCTTTCCTCTCAAAAGGAAAACACACTGGCTTCTCTTTCTGTTTAAATAGGGTATACTTGCATCGGTCCATTTCTTTGCCATCCATTTGGCAATGCCTGACAGATAAGTTGTGAGAAGGTCTCTGCCTCTCAACCCACAGAAAGCAGAGTTTTTTCACATTTTAATAAATATAATTATGAATAATTTTTTTAGTTATCTAAGATTACTTTTACTCGCAACGAGTGGAATGTTACTATTGTGTATAATCTTCGCCATGAATCCGGAATTAGCAGACGGCACGCTGTCCGGAAAAATTTGCTGGTTTCATTTCACATCTCTATTGTTAGCCGGTGGGGTTCTACTTATGGAATTCACAACAAAGAAAAGCCGTTTTATCTTTTCATTACCGGATGCCTTATTATTACTTCTGTTCGGTATCGTATTGGTTTCTTACGACAAAGACGAGAATCTTCAGCCGGAACGTTTCCTTTTCATCGCTCAGCTGGTTGCTCTCTGGTTTATGCTCAGAGGTGCTTTACAGGCGCATCAGGAATTACGACCGTTTTTCATTACGATCATCATATTTACCGGAATCGTTCCGGCCATCTGGGGGATCAGCCATACCATCAATCCTGCTCCCATCACCCATCCTGTCTTCAGGCTGCTTGAAACATCGCTGAAACCAGAGCCTTTCTATGGCTATATCGCAGTCATTTTTCCAGTCTGTCTGAACACATTACTCCGTTTTAAGAATTGCGACAAGATCGCTTTGTGGAAATCCCGTACTTTCCTGTTCTATTTTTCCATTCTCGGATCTACTTTGATTATCACTACCTTAATATTCAAAACAGACCAACCCGTATGGCTTGCAGCCCTCCTTTCCGGAATCTGGGTTTGCTGGATGAGGCTGATCGGATGGAAACAGACGAAAGAAGCCATACAGAAACACATCCAGCTGTTTGCCATCTCTTCGATTATCCTGTTTGTTGCGATCACGGCAGTCATTTTGGTCGGGAATATCCAAAAAGCCCAGGCCGGAGATCGCCGGCTTTTGATCTGGAATATCACGACCCAGGCCATCATGGAACATCCAGTAACCGGCATAGGTATAGGCGGCTTTCCAGCCACATACGCAAAGGAACAATCTGCCTATTTTGAAACCGATACCGCTTCTTCCAAAGAAAAACAAACCGCAACCTGTCCCCAATATGCATACAACGAATATCTGCAAATAGGACTTGAGTTAGGTATTACGGGGTTGCTGTTCTTTATCTTCTGGCTCGCATTTTCCCTTTATTATGGGATCAGACACAGACAGATAGGAACATCCGGTGGAATTCTGGCACTCGGAATCTTCGCCCTTTATTCCTATCCGCTCCAACTCCCGACCTACTGGGTTCTGCTCTTATTCCTGACCGCCATATGTGTGACCAATCCGAAGCATAACAAGCAGCGAGCACAGAGGAGCATCCCGTATATCAGTGCCATCGCCGCCATTCTTACCTGCATTCTTTTCTACGGACAGAAAGATACCTACTATACCTATAGGGAATGGAAGACGCTTCAGGAATTATATCATAATCAGGAGTACGAACAAGCAGCCAGCCGGTATGCCGGTCTGTTTGTCCAGTTATACCACCGGACAGATTTTCTATATGAGGGAGCAGAATGTTTCTATAAGACCGGACAGCACGATATTGCCATCAAATGGTTGGACAGGGCATTAAAACTAAGTGCAGCCCCCGAACTATACTATGCAATTGCAGAAAACGAAAAGGCGATCAAGCAATACCGGAAAGCGGAAAGTTACCTGCTGGAAATCAGCCGGATTTTACCGGAACAGGGATATACCTACTTCCTACTCGCCAAATTGTATACAAACCCCTCTTTTTTACATCCGGACAAATTCCATAAAGCAGCCAAGAGGTTTCTCGCCTTCCAGCCCAGTACACAAAACAACATAACGAAGGAAATGAAAGAGGAAATACTGCAAATCATCAGGAACTGGAATTTCGGCAAATAACAAATAGGAATTGAAGCATACCGATATGCCCATTCAGCGGTATTGTCGTACCCCGGCATATCGGTACATTCATGTATTATTCCACAACCGGAACCAGCCGCACTTTCAATGTTTCCTTCCGACCGGCTTTCACATCAACATCAAAAACAATCCGGACAGAACCGGGATTCGGAGCATCGTAGCTATGCGACGGAACATTATCGACCACAGAGAAGGCGGCAGCCGAAGGACTGTCGATAATCACATGTAATTTCTTACCTTCTTTCGTCAATTCTATCGTGTGGGAATCGAGCAGCTTAGGAGTGGCGGAGGTGACCATCGTCCACCGGACAGAAGCTGGTTGGCCGGCAGCCTGCACCTGATCCGTTACCTGCAAATACCGTTCCTTCACAAGCACAACCTCGCGTGTCGCTTTCTTCAGATTACTACCGAACAAAGAAGTCATATCCAAGCTGGCTCCCAACCGTGCATCTTTCGTATAAGTAGCGAGAATCGGAACCGCTCCTTTTACCTGGTGCTTTTCTCCGTTTACCGTCAACGTACTATGCACAAAGTTATTATAGCGGAAGACATCCCAACGTTGCCCGTCCTGATCACCGTTCCACAGTCGTACGCCTTCCTTTTCCAGAGAATAATACTCCTGCATACCCAAATCCTGTGCCCAACGAACTCCCTGAGCTTCGAACACAAATGATCCGGCATCCATATGAGCATGGTTGGCCGAAGCCGTTCCTCCTTTTATCCCGACATAAAAACCTTCACCCTTATCCCATCCGGTACGGATCAGAGCTACAGGCACTTTTCCATGTCCGGTCCAGATTTTCGAGACAGGAGGCGTCACTTCCTTCATATCGAAGCGGGAACCATAGATCAAGATAATCGGCAGGAAACGCTCTTCTTCCGCAGTAAAATGCGTATCCTCGCGTGTCAGGAATATTTTTTCGTTCCAGAGCAAGGAAGGATCGCCTAATTTGGATGCATACCAGAACATGGCCGGAAAAGATTGAGTCGTTTCGCGTGCATCACTGAAATTGAAGGCAAGACCGGTCGTTCCCGCCATATACTGCATGAACCGGGCCGAAGACATAAAGCCCTCCACCGCACTCAGTCCTCCATCCGAACCGAGAGCCGATTCCAAAGCGGCGATTAGCATCACATTGAAACTCGTCCCATATCCCCAATAATTATACCCTTCCGGATAGTTGCCGTCAGGCGCGTACACTTTCATCGACAGAGGAACAGACGACATAGCCCGTTCAATAACGGCAGGCGCTTCTTTGCTATCCGAATCCAAAAGGGCAAGGGCTCCATATACCAGCCCGGTATTGCAAACCTGGTTCCAGTTGTTTTCTGCTTTCAGGAACCAGTTATATTGTTTGTCGTTCGACGGAGCAAAACCTTTCTGAAGAATCGATTCACGTACCACTCTCCTTGTTTCCGGAGACAGCTTATCGAACAGCCAGTCATAACCGATCGCAACCGCCATCGTCATCTCGCCGACATCCAAGAAATGAGACGGGTTCCAGTCTCCGAAAGAGCAGACGGACACCATCTCCTGCTCGGCACGCAAGCGGTATTTATCTTCGCCGGTCATCCGGTATACAAACGAAAGGTCAAAAATACGTTTCAAAGCCTCACGGGAAACGGCCAACAGACGACGTCCCTCTTTCTTATATGTTAACGTCGGACAGACCAACAGCCGGTCGGCTTCTCCGCCGTGGTGTCGCTGGGCGATGCGCTGGACGTGGATTTCGCCGATCTGCTGGACTACTTCGCCACCGACAGCCGCACGCGCGCCATCCTGCTGTACGTGGAAGCCATCCGCGACGCGCGCAAGTTCATGTCGGCCGCGCGCGCCGCCGCCC
>OGQD01002506.1_pt1 | contig 9889 bp, 8 predicted proteins | sample 1553091 | NCBI WGS metagenome assembly OGQD01 (sample SAMEA2580290, study PRJEB22360) | human gut metagenome | biome: human gut; feature: human-associated habitat; material: faeces | place: Denmark | collected 2008/2010 | reverse complement strand
GCCCCCAGCCAGTGGCGGGCGAAGGCCGGTGTGGTGTTGACGACCAGCTGGTTGGGCTTGCGGTACTGCTCCAGGCGGCGGATGCCCACGGCCAGTTGCTGCAGCAGCGCCTGGGTGGTGCTGAGCAGGTCGAAACCGGCATCGGTCAGCGCCACGCTGCGGCCGTTGCGGAAGAACAGCGGCTGTTCGAGGAAGCCTTCCAGACTGCGGATCTGCTGGCTGATGGCCGACTGGGTGAGGTGCAGCTCCTCGGCCGCCTTGTGGAAACTGCCCAGGCGGGCAGCGGCTTCGAAGCCGCGCAGGGCGTTCAGGGGAGGCCAGTGTTTGAGCATGATTGATAAGTCCAGCTAATCAGGATTGCGCAAAATCTATCGTTTGTTGCGCTGTTTTTACAGGCCTAGCATGCAAGCCATCACCGCGTTTGCGGTTTTCAGTGATAACAAAGACTTAACTGAAAGGCACTTGTATGCAACAGCACGCAGCAACTCCGAACGCTTGGTTCATGCCCGCCGAATGGGCCCCGCACGCCGCCACCTGGATGGTCTGGCCGCACAATCAGCCGCTGTGGGAGTCCGGCTGGGGTGTGACCCTGGAAGAGGTGCAGGTCGACTTCGCCCGCGTCGCCAACGCCATCGCCCGCTTCGAGCCGGTGAAGATGGTGGTCGATCCGTCGGCGGCGTTCCGCGCTCGCGAACTGTGCGGCAAGGGTGTCGAGCTGATCGAGCTGGCGGTGGACGACAGCTGGTGCCGCGACTCCGGCCCGAGCTTCGTTTGCCACCCGCAACTGGGCCTGGCAGGCGTCAGCTGGCGCTTCAACGCCTGGGGCGGCAAGTCCGAGCACAGCCTCGACGAGGGCCTGGCGCGGCGCATCCTCAATGGCCTGGGCCTGGAATGCTTCGGCACGCCGCTGTCCAACGAGGGCGGCGCCATCCATGTGGACGGCGAGGGTACGCTGATCACCACCGAATCGGTGCTGCTCAACCCCAACCGCAACCCGGGCATGAGCAAGGCCGAGATGGAGGAAATCTTCGCCCGACTGCTCGGCGTGAAGAAGACCATCTGGCTGCCGGGCGATCCCAAGTACGTCACCGGCGATATGACCGATGGCCACGTCGACGGCGTGTGCGCCTTCGCCAAGCCCGGCGCGTTGCTGGTCGACGCCACCCATGACCACGGCTCGGTGTACGCCGAGGTGGCGCGCGAGAACCGCCGCGCCCTGGAGCTGGCCACCGACGCCAAGGGGCGCAAGCTGGAACTGCTGGAGCTGTACGAAGCCACCGACGCGGTGGATACCGAAGCGGAAGTGTTCTGCGCCTCCTACACCAACTTCTATATCTGCAACGGCGCCATCATCATGCCGGCCTACGGCATCGCCGCCGACCAGCTGGCCGCGGACACCCTGCGCATGGCCTTCCCCGGCCGCGAAGTGGTGCCGGTACGCATCAACCAGCTGGCCCACGGCGGTGGCGGGGTGCACTGCATCACCCAGCAGCAGCCGCTGTGGCCGCTGAAGGGGTGATGCCATGAGCAGACTGACCGTCGCCACCACTCAGTTCGCCTGCAGCTGGGACCTCAAGCAGAACCTCGATCGCGCCGAACAGCTGGTGCGTGACGCCGCCGCCCGCGGCGCGCGGCTGATCCTGCTGCAGGAACTGTTCGCCATGCCGTACTTCTGCATCGAACAGCACCACAAGCACCTGGCCCTGGCCGAGGAGTACGAGCACAGCCCGCTGCTCAAGCGCTTTGCCGCGCTGGCAGGCGAGCTGGGCGTGGTCCTGCCGCTGAGCTGGTTCGAGAAGGCCGGCAACGCCTACTTCAACTCCCTGGCCGTGGCCGACGCCGGCGGCCGCCTGCTCGGAGTATACCGCAAGACGCATATCCCCAACGCCATCGGCTACCAGGAGAAGGAGTACTTCAGCCCCGGCGATACCGGCTTCCGTGTCTGGGACACTGCCGTCGGGCGCATCGGCGTCGGCATCTGCTGGGACCAGTGGTTCCCCGAAACCGCGCGCTGCCTGGCCCTGCAGGGCGCCGAGGTGCTGCTCTATCCGACCGCCATCGGCTCAGAGCCGGGCGTCGCCACGTCGGGTGGTGAGGCGCTGGATTCGCGCGATCACTGGCAGCGGGCCTCCGGGCGGCACGCCGCCGCCAACATCGTCCCGGTGATCGCTGCCAACCGCGTCGGTCGCGAGGTGGCGACCACCGATCCTGGCCTGCAGATGAGCTTCTACGGCTCGTCCTTCATCACCGACCACAAGGGCAAGTTGCTCGCCGAGGCCGACCGCGACACCAGCGGCGTGCTGGTGCGCGAGCTGGACCTCGCCGCCATGCGCGAGGACCGCATGACCTGGGGCATCTACCGCGACCGCCGCCCGGAGATGTACGGAGCGCTGCTGGGCCTGGATGGCCGCCACCTGCACAGCCACTGGAACCCTCGGGGAGCCTGATCATGAAGACCAAGAGCACGCTGCTGTTCGCCGCCCTGACGCTGTGCTGCGCCCAGGCCTCGGCCGCCGAGGGCAAGACCCTGCGCCTGTACAACTGGGCCGACTACTTCGCCGAGGACACTCTCGCCAACTTCACCAGGGAGACCGGCATCAAGGTGATCTACGACGTCATGGAGGGCAGCGAGACGCTGGAGGCCAAGATGATGTCCGGCCGCAGCGGCTACGACCTGATCTTCCCCGGCGACACCGTGGCCGAGCGCCTGATGCGTGCCGGCGCGTTGCAGAAGCTCGACCCCGAGAAGCTGCAGCACCTGGCCGATATCGAGCCCGGCCTGCGCGGCTTGCAGACCCAGTACCCGTATTCGCGGCACGCTACCGTGCCCTATACCTGGGGCAGCATCGGCATCACCTACAACGCCGAGATGGTCGGCAAGCGCATGAGTGATGCGCCGGTGAATAGCCTCGACCTGCTGTTCAAGCCGGAGCACGCGGCCAAGTTCGCCGACTGCGGCATCTCCATGATCGACTCTCCGGACGAGGTCATGGCCGTGGTGCTCAACTACCTCGGCCGCTCGCCGCGCAGCGCCGAGCCCGATGACCTGAAGGCCGCCACCGAGCTGCTGGTGGCGATCAAGCCGTACATCCGCAAGTTCCAGTCGCAGCCGGTCACCGACCTGGTCAACGGCAACCTGTGCCTGTCGCTCGGCTACAGCGGCGACGTCACCCAGGCCCAGCGTGCCGCCAGCGATGCCGGCAGGCCAGCGGACTTCCGCTTCCACATCCCGCGCGAGGGCACCACGGTGTGGATGGATACCATGGCCATCCCGGTGGATGCCAGGCATCCGGAGTACGCCTACGCCTTCATCAACTTCGTCATGCGCCCGGAGAACATGGCGGCGATCAGCAACTTCACCGGCTACCCGACCTCCAGCGCCAAGGCCCGGCCGATGGTCGACGCCGACATGCGCAACAACCCGGACATCTACGTCGACGAGGCCACCTACGCGCGGCTGATTCCCGGCAAGGACATCCCGCAGCGTTCGATGCGCGCGCGCATGCGCGCCTGGACCACCTTCAAGACCACCGCTCACTAGGTCCCACCAGCGCCTGTTGTCGCGTCCACCGGCGCGGCACGGCGAAGCCATGCCCACAACAACAAGAAAGGAGCCTCACCATGTCGTACTCCAAGGCCGCCCTGGCCCTCGCATTGCTCGCCCCCTGGGGGCTGAGCCAGGCCATCGAGCTGAATGACGACTTCGCCCTGTACCTGGATGCCGGCGTCTACAGCGACTACCGCACCCGCGGCATCTCGCAGACGCAGAACGATCCGGCGCTGCAGGGCTCGGCCACCTTGAGCCACAGCAGCGGCCTGTACGCCGGGGTGTGGAGTTCCAACGTCGACTTCGGCCTGGGCAGCAAGACGCGCCAGGAGATCGACTACTACGCCGGCTACAACTGGCAGATCAGCGACGACATCAGCCTCGACACCGCCTACTTCCAGTACGAATACCCACGGCAGAGCGCGCTCAACTACGGCGAGTACTTCAGCCAGCTCACCGCCTACGGCGCCAAGCTCGGTGCCTACTACTCGGACAACCTCGGCGGCGACCAGAGCTACCTGTACAGCTATGTCGGCTACGAGACCCTGCTGTCGGCCGAAGTGGCCCTGGACCTGCGCTACGGCAACGTCGACCTCAAGGACCCGTTGCTCCTCGATGGCAGCGGCGACACCCGCGACAGCTACCGCGAATGGCAGCTCAAGCTGAGCAAGGAGCTGTTCGGCCTGAACTGGTCGGCCAGCTACGTCGACACCGACCTCGGCGACAACGAGTGCGCCAACTACATGGGCTTCGACGACGTCTGCTCGGCGACCCTGGTGCTGGGCGCCAACAAGAGTTTCTGAGCCGGCCATGGGCCGCCGGCCCATCCGGCTCGCCAGGGAGCAGCAAGCCATTGATGGCGCAGCACAACCCCCAACGAGAAGAGGGACACACCATGTCTACGCGTCGCGATTTCATGAAACACCTGACGATGGCCGCCAGTCTCGGCGCCGTCGCCTCCCTGGGTCTGGGCATCAGTGCGCCACGCGCGCGCGCAGCCCTGGCCGGCAGCTGGTACATGCCCGACGAGCACGCCCCGCAGGAGCGGGTGATCCTCGCCTTCGCCGCCTCCACGGCGATCTGGGAGGACTGGGCCACGCCGGTCAACGACTGCATCGCCCTGCTGGCCAAGACCATCGCCAAGTACCAGCCGGTGACCGTGCTGTGCCGTGCCAACCAGCTGACCCAGGCCAAGCAGAAGTGCGGCACCAGCAATATCAAGTTCCTCACCATGCCGCTGGATGACGTCTGGGTGCGCGACTACGGCGGCTGCTTCGTGGTCGACGGCCGGGGCGGCCGCGGTCTGGTCGACTTCAACTTCAACGGCTGGGGCGGCAAGCAGCGCTCGACCAACGACACCCAGGTGGCCGACACCCTGAGCTACGAGCTGGACGCCAGCTACGTCGGCAGCCAGCTGGTGGGCGAGGGCGGTGGTATCGAGGTGGACGGCCACGGCACGGCGATCGTGACCGAGAGCTGCTGGGTCAACAGCAACCGCAACCCGGGCATGAGCAAGGCGCAGATCGAGGCCGAGCTGAAGGCCAATCTCGGCCTGCGCAAGATCATCTGGCTGCCCGGCATCAAGGGCAAGGACATCACCGACGCCCACGTCGATTTCTACGCGCGCTTCGTCAAGCCGGGCGTGGTCATCGCCAACCTGGACAACGACCCCAAGTCCTACGACTACGCGGTGACCCGCACCCACCTGAACATCCTCAAGGCGGCCACCGACGCCGACGGCCGCAAGCTGGTGGTGCACACCCTGCCGCCGCCCCTGAAGAAGCGCAACAACGTCTACACCCGCAACAACCCGGACTTCGCCCCCGGCTACATCAACTACCTGCCGATCAACGGCGCGGTGATCGCCCCGCAGTTCGGCGATGCGGCGGCGGACAAGTACTGCAAGGACCTGCTGACCCAACTCTATCCGGGGCGGACAGTGGTCCAGGTGAATATCGACCCGATTGCCGGCGGTGGTGGCGGCATCCACTGCGTGACCAAGAACATGCCGAGGTTGTGATCGATCCCTGATTCGCCGAGGCGGCTCCGTACTCCGCTGGCGGAGAGATCCGGGGGACGGAGCGTTGTCTCTTGGTCGACCCGCCACGGCCTTGTCCCGGCGAGGTGGCCGCACATCGACGCGATCCTTCAGGGCTTATACAGTGCGCCCACTGCAATCGTTGACGATGGAGAGTGCGCTGCATGCAACTGCCGGATCTGAACCTGCTGGTGGCCCTGGACATCCTGCTCGACGAGGGCAGCGTGGTGGGCGCCGCGCGGCGCATGCACCTCAGCGCGCCGGCCATTAGCCGTACCCTGGCGCGTATCCGCGAGGCGGTCGGTGACCCGATCCTGGTGCGCGCCGGTCGCGGCCTGGTGCCCACGCCGCGGGCGCTGGAGCTGCGCGAGCAGGTGCGCGGCGTGGTCGAGCAGGCCGCCGGGCTGTTCCGTTCCTCGGAGGTCGACCTGCCGACGTTGCAGCGCCAGTTCAACGTGCGCACCAACGACATCTTCATGGTCTGCTACGGCGGGCAGCTGGTCGAGCGCCTGCACCAGCAGGCGCCCAACGTGGTGCTGCGCTTCGTGCCGGAGATCGACGGCGACGACGAGGCCATGCGCGAGGGGCGCATCGACCTGATCGTCGGCGCCTCCCGTACCCTGACGCCGGAGATCAAGTCCCAGAGCCTGTTCGAGTCGGGGTTCGTCGGCCTGGCGCGGGCCGATCATCCGATCTTCGACGCACCGATCACCCCCGAGCATTTCGCCCGTTTCGACCAGATCAGCATTTCCCGGCGCGGCCTTGCGCGCGGGCCCATCGACCAGCGCCTGGCCGAGCTGGAGCTGAGCCGGCGCGTGGTGCTGATCTCGCCGAGCTTCTTCTCCGCCGTGCTGGCGCTGATGGAGTCCGACCTGATCCTGCCGGTGCCCGACCTCGTCGCCACCACCTGCCAGCGCCTCTGCCTGCCGCTGCGCCGTTTCGAGATTCCGCTGCCACTGCAGCGGGTGCCGGTGCGCCAGTCCTGGCACCCGCGTTTCGACAACGATGTCGGCCACCGCTGGCTGCGTGGCCTGATCAAGCAGTGCTGCGAAGAGGGCTTGCGCAGCTAGTTGAAATTCGTGCGTTTCACGCATGTATTCATTTCGAAGATTGCAATTTTCGGCATCGCCGGCGACCCATAGACTTCGCCCACTCCCATCGTTCGGGCCCGTCGCATGTCGCCGTTCGCTTCCTCCATCGCCAGGGCTCGTGCCCGATGAGCGCCGCGCTCGCCGCCCAGGGCATGCCGGCTGCGGCGCCCGTGGCCGCGCCGCCGGTCGTGGCGTTCGGCCCGCGCATCGTCGTCGGCCTGCTGGGCGTGCTGCTGGCGGTGCTGGTGGCGGGCTTCAACGAGAACGTCACCAAGGTCGCCCTGGCCGACATTCGCGGGGCCATGGGCATCGGCCATGACGAAGGCAGCTGGTTGATCGCCCTGTACGCCGCGCCCTCGGTTTGCGCCATGGCCTTCGCCCCGTGGTTCTCGGTGACCCTGTCGCTGCGCCGTTTCACCCTCTGCGCCATCGCTGCCTTCATGGTGCTCGGCCTGCTCAGCCCGTTTGCCCCCAACGAGCGCGCCCTGATGCTGCTGCGCATGCTCCAGGGCCTGGCCGGCGGCGCGCTGCCACCGATGCTGATGACGGTGGCGCTGCGCTTCCTGCCCGCCAACATCAAGCTCTACGGCCTGGCCAGCTACGCGCTGACCGCCACCTTCGGCCCCAGCCTGGGTACGCCGCTGGCGGCGTTCTGGGTCGAGCACGTCGGCTGGCAGTGGGCGTTCTGGCAGATCATTCCCAGCGGCCTGCTGGCCATGGCGGCCGTCGCCTGGGGCCTGCCGCAGGACCCGCTGCGCCTGGAGCGCTTCGCCCAGTTCGACTGGTTGGGGCTGCTGCTCGGCTTCCCGGCGATCGGCATGCTGGTGGTCGGGCTGGTCCAGGGCGAGCGCCTGGACTGGTTCGCCTCGCCGCTGATCCGCGTGCTGCTCGGCGGTGGCAGCGCGCTGCTGGTGCTGTTCCTGATCAACGAATGGCGCCATCCGCTGCCATTCTTCAAGCTGCAGCTGCTCAAGCTGCGCAACCTCAGCTTCGCCCTGTTCGCCCTCGGCGGCGTGCTGTTCGTGCTGCTGGCGTCGAGCCTGATCCCGTCCGGCTACCTGGCCCAGGTGCACGGCTACCGGCCGCTGCAGACCTCGCCGGTGCTGCTGGTGGTGGCCCTGCCGCAACTGCTGGCCCTGCCGCTGGTGGCGGCGCTGTGCAACCTGCGCCGGGTCGACTGCCGCTGGGTGCTGGCGACCGGCCTGGCGCTGCTGGCGCTGTCTTGCGTGCTGGGCTCGCGGATCACCTCGGCCTGGATTCGCGACGACTTCTATCTGGTGCAGGCGCTGCAGATCTTCGGCCAGCCGATGGCGGTACTGCCGCTGCTGATGCTGTCGACCGGCAGCATCGTGCCGGCGCAGGGGCCCTTCGCCTCGGCCTGGTTCAACTCGGTCAAGGGCTTCGCCGCGATCCTCGCCGGCGCCGTGCTGGATGCGCTGACCACCGCGCGCCTGCATTTCCACTCGACCCGCCTGGTCGACCGCCTCGGCAATTTGCCGCTGATCGAGGACGGCAGCCGCCTGGCCGCGCGCCTGCACCAGCAGGCCCTGGTGCTGACTTCGTCGGACCTCTACCTGTGCACGGCGCTGCTGGCCGTCGTGCTGATTCTGATCATTCCCTTCGTGCCGACGCGCATCTACCCGCCGCGCGCCGCTACCTGAGCCGGAGACCGTCATGAGCGATTCCACTATCCGTCCATCCAACCCCGTTCTGCTTCCGGGCCTGGCGCTGCTCGCCGGCCTGGCGGCCTGGAGCGGCTGGTACTTCCTGCTGGCCGACCGTCACGAGCAGAGCACCAACGATGCCTTCGTCAGCGCCGACTACACCCTGGTGGCGCCGAAGGTGTCGGGCTTCATCGACGAGGTGCTGGTGCAGGACAACCAGCGGGTCCGCGCCGGCGAGGTGCTGGCGCGCATCGACGACCGCGACTACCGCGCGGCGCTGGACGGCGCCCGGGCCCAGGTGGCCAGCGCCAGGGCCGAGCTGGCCAACGCCCAGGCCACGCTGGATCGTCAGCAGGCGCTGATCGACCAGGCCCAGGCGACTCTGCAGGCGGACCAGGCGCAGGTGCTGTTCGCCGAGCGTGAACGCGAGCGCTATGAACGCCTGGTCGGGCGTGGCGCCGGCACCGTGCAGAACTCGCAGCAGGCGCAGAGCCGCTATGACCGCGCGCGGGCCAAGCAGCGGGAGAACCGCGCCGGCCTGCTGGCCACGCAGAAGCAGACCGCCATCCTCGCCGCCCGGCGCGACGCCGCGGAGGCCGCGCTGCAGAGCGCCCAGGCCAATCTGGAAAGGGCGCAGCTGGACCTCTCGCACACCCGGCTGCGGGCCCCGGTGGACGGCATGGTCGGGCGCCGCGCGGTCAGGGTCGGCGCCTATGTGAAGCCCGGCGACGTGCTGCTGGCGATGCTGCCGGACACCGGTGAACGCTACTTCTCCACGCCGCTGTTTGATGAGTGAAGATAAGGAAGAAAAGAAGTGAAGAATTGGTCTGAAGCCGCGGCGCGCAGCTTTGGATCAATTTTTTGGGGAAAATGCTGTAATAAATTCGTGTAAAATCCCTTGACTTTCCAATATAAACGTAATAAACTAGTCTAGCGTGCACAGAAAGCATCGTTCTTTTTGTGCGCTCAAAATGGATAATGACAAGATTATCCGCAGCCGCTTGCGGCAATAGCCGTGAGGTAACGAATAATTCATAGGAGGTGAAAAGGAATGCCAACATTTAACCAGTTAGTTAGAAAAGGACGTCAGACTTCTGAAAAAAAGTCTACTGCACCGGCACTTCAGAAAGGATACAACTCTCTGAAGAAACGTGCGACAAACGTATCCGCACCGCAGAAGAGAGGTGTGTGTACAGCTGTTAAGACTGCTACACCGAAGAAGCCTAACTCAGCTCTGAGAAAGATCGCCAGAGTTCGTCTTTCTAACGGAATCGAAGTAACAAGCTACATCCCGGGAGAGGGACACAACCTTCAGGAGCATAGCGTTGTTCTGATCCGTGGAGGAAGAGTTAAGGACCTGCCAGGTACAAGATACCATATCGTAAGAGGTACACTTGATACAGCAGGTGTTGCTAAGAGACGTCAGGCCCGTTCTAAATACGGCGCTAAGAGACCGAAAGACGCAAAAAAATAAGTAACTGATAGTTAAATCGTATCACAAACAGAACTATGATTATGTAAGTTGCAAGGTATATATATTGTATGCCCT
>OGQD01002505.1_pt1 | contig 9892 bp, 7 predicted proteins | sample 1553091 | NCBI WGS metagenome assembly OGQD01 (sample SAMEA2580290, study PRJEB22360) | human gut metagenome | biome: human gut; feature: human-associated habitat; material: faeces | place: Denmark | collected 2008/2010 | reverse complement strand
GGATGACGAAGTCGTTCACGCCGATCGACACACCGGAGATGGTCGAGTAGGCGAAACCGGTGTACATCAGCTGGTCGGCGAAGATCACGGTGTCCTTCAGACCCACGGTGCGGTAGCACTGGTTGATCAGCTTGGAGATCGCCTTCTTCTTCATCGACTGGTTGACCACGTCATACGACAGGCCGGCCGGCACGATCTGGAACAGCAGGGCACGGCCGACAGTGGTGTCGACGATGCGGGTGTTCTTGACCAGGCTGCCGTCCTTCTGCTTGACGGTCTCGTTGATGCGCACCTTGACCTTGGCGTGCAGGGAGGCCTCGCCGGCGCGGAACACGCGGTCGACTTCCTGCAGGTCGGCGAATACGCGACCTTCGCCCTTGGCGTTGATGGCTTCACGGGTCATGTAGTACAGACCCAGTACCACGTCCTGCGACGGCACGATGATCGGCTCGCCGTTGGCGGGCGACAGCACGTTGTTGGTGGACATCATCAGCGCGCGCGCTTCCAGCTGGGCCTCTAGGGTCAGCGGGACGTGCACGGCCATCTGGTCACCGTCGAAGTCGGCGTTGTACGCGGCGCAGACCAGCGGGTGCAGCTGGATGGCTTTACCTTCGATCAGAACCGGTTCGAACGCCTGGATGCCCAGACGGTGCAGGGTCGGTGCGCGGTTGAGCAGCACGGGGTGTTCGCGGATGACTTCGGCGAGAACGTCCCAGACCTCGGGCAGTTCGCGCTCGACCATCTTCTTGGCCGCCTTGATGGTGGTGGCCATACCGCGGGCTTCGAGCTTGCCGAAGATGAACGGCTTGAACAGCTCGAGGGCCATCTTCTTCGGCAGACCGCACTGGTGCAGGCGCAGGGTCGGGCCCACGGTGATCACGGAACGACCGGAGTAGTCCACGCGCTTACCGAGCAGGTTCTGACGGAAGCGACCTTGCTTACCTTTGATCATGTCGGCCAGGGACTTCAGCGGACGCTTGTTCGAGCCGGTGATGGCGCGACCGCGACGGCCGTTGTCGAGCAGGGCGTCGACCGCTTCCTGCAGCATGCGCTTCTCGTTGCGCACGATGATGTCCGGAGCAGCCAGGTCGAGCAGGCGCTTCAGACGGTTGTTACGGTTGATCACGCGACGATACAGATCGTTGAGATCGGAAGTCGCGAAGCGGCCGCCATCCAGCGGAACCAGCGGACGCAGGTCCGGCGGCAGTACCGGCAGAACGGTCAGCACCATCCACTCCGGGTGGTTGCCGGAGTCCTTGAAGGCTTCCATCAGCTTCAGGCGCTTGGACAGCTTCTTGATCTTGGTCTCGGAGTTGGTCTGCGGAATCTCTTCGCGCAGGCGGCCGATCTCGTGATCCAGGTCGATGGCGTTGAGCAGCTCGCGAACGGCCTCGGCGCCCATGCGCGCGTCGAAGTCGTCGCCGAACTCTTCGAGGGCTTCGAAGTACTGCTCGTCGTTCAGCAGCTGGCCCTTCTCCAGGGTGGTCATGCCCGGATCGATCACCACGTAGCTCTCGAAATAGAGCACGCGCTCGATGTCACGCAGGGTCATGTCCAGCAGCAGGCCGATACGGGACGGCAGGGACTTCAGGAACCAGATGTGGGCGACGGGAGAAGCCAGCTCGATGTGGCCCATGCGCTCACGGCGCACCTTGGCCAGCGCGACTTCAACGCCGCACTTCTCGCAGATCACACCGCGATGCTTGAGGCGCTTGTACTTACCGCACAGGCACTCGTAGTCCTTCACCGGGCCAAAGATCTTGGCGCAGAACAGGCCATCGCGCTCCGGCTTGAAGGTACGGTAGTTGATGGTCTCCGGCTTTTTGACTTCGCCGAAGGACCAGGAACGAATCATCTCGGGCGAGGCCAGGCCAATACGGATGGCATCGAACTCTTCGATCTGACCCTGGTTTTTCAACAGATTAAGCAAGTCTTTCAAGGCCTTTCCTCCTCACGGACCCGGTGCGACCGGCCTTGACCAGCCGCACCGTCTGACGTCACGTGTTATTCGGTTTCCAGTTCGATATCGATGCCGAGCGAGCGGATCTCTTTGATCAACACGTTGAAGGACTCGGGCATGCCGGCCTCCATGCGGTGATCCCCGTCCACGATGTTCTTGTACATCTTGGTACGGCCGTTCACGTCGTCCGACTTCACGGTCAGCATTTCCTGCAGGGTGTAGGCGGCACCGTAGGCTTCCAGCGCCCAGACCTCCATCTCCCCGAAACGCTGGCCACCGAACTGCGCCTTACCACCCAGCGGCTGCTGGGTAACCAGGCTGTAGGAGCCGGTGGAACGTGCGTGCATCTTGTCATCGACCAGGTGGTTCAGCTTGAGCATGTACATGTAACCCACAGTGGTCGTACGCTCGAACTGGTTGCCGGTGCGGCCGTCATACAGACGCATCTGACCGCTCTCCGGCAGATCAGCCAGCTTCAGCATGGCCTTGATCTCGCGCTCCTTGGCACCGTCGAACACCGGGGTAGCCATGGGCACGCCGCCCTTGAGGTTGTTGGCCAGAGCGAGGATCTCGTTATCGTTCAGCTCGTCCAGGCTCTCCTGGCGGCCGCCGATCTCGTTGTAGATCTCGTTCAGGAAGACACGCAGCTCGGCGATCTTGCGCTGCTCTTCGAGCATGCGGTTGATCTTCTCGCCCAGGCCCTTGGCCGCGAGGCCCAGGTGGGTTTCGAGGATCTGACCGACGTTCATACGCGACGGTACGCCCAGCGGGTTCAGAACGATATCCACCGGCGTACCGTTGGCATCGTGCGGCATGTCTTCGACCGGCATGATCACCGAGACCACACCCTTGTTACCGTGACGACCGGCCATCTTGTCGCCCGGCTGGATGCGACGCTTGATGGCGAGGTAGACCTTGACGATCTTCAGTACGCCCGGAGCCAGGTCGTCGCCCTGCTGCAGCTTGCGCTTCTTGTCTTCGAACTTGTCGTCGAGCATCTGGCGACGGTCGCTGATGTAGGCCTGGGCCTTCTCCAGCTGCTCGTTCAGAGCGTCTTCCGCCATGCGCAGCTTGAACCACTGGCCGCGCTCGAGGCCGTCCAGGTACTCGTCGGTGATCTCTGCGCCTTTCTTCAGGGCAGGACCGCCGTCGGCCTTGGCACCGACCAGAGCGGAACGCAGACGCTCGAAGGTTGCGCCTTCGACGATGCGGAACTCTTCGTTCAGGTCCTTGCGGATCTCGTCCAGCTGCATCTTCTCGATGGACAGGGCACGGCTGTCGCGCTCCACGCCATCACGGGTGAAGACCTGTACGTCGATGACGGTGCCCTTGGTACCGGTCGGCACACGCAGGGAGGTGTCCTTCACGTCGGACGCCTTCTCACCGAAGATCGCGCGCAGCAGCTTCTCTTCCGGAGTCAGCTGGGTCTCGCCTTTCGGGGTGACCTTGCCGACCAGGATGTCGCCGGCCTGTACTTCGGCGCCGACGTAGACGATGCCTGCTTCGTCCAGCTTGTTCAGCGCAGCCTCACCCACGTTCGGGATGTCCGCGGTGATTTCCTCTGGGCCGAGCTTGGTGTCACGGGCAACGCAGGTCAGTTCCTGGATGTGGATCGTGGTGAAACGATCTTCCTGGACCACGCGCTCGGACAGGCAGATGGAGTCTTCGAAGTTGAAGCCGTTCCAGGGCATGAACGCAACGCGCATGTTCTGACCCAGAGCCAGTTCACCCATATCGGTGGACGGACCGTCGGCCAGGATGTCGCTGCGCGAAACCTGATCACCCTTCTGCACCAGCGGACGCTGGTTGATGCAGGTGTTCTGGTTGGAACGGGTGTACTTGGTCAGGTTGTAGATGTCGACGCCGGCTTCGCCAGTCTCGACTTCATCGTCGTTCACGCGGACCACGATACGGCTGGCGTCGACGGAGTCGATCACACCACCACGACGGGCCACGACGCAGACACCGGAGTCACGGGCGACGTTGCGCTCCATGCCGGTACCCACCAGCGGCTTGTCGGCGCGCAGGGTCGGCACGGCCTGACGCTGCATGTTCGAGCCCATGAGTGCACGGTTGGCGTCGTCGTGCTCGAGGAACGGAATCAGCGAGGCAGCGACGGAAACGACCTGCTTCGGCGATACGTCCATGAGGGTGACGTCTTCCGGCGCCTTCACGGTGAATTCGTTCAGGTGACGGACGGCTACCAGTTCGTCGATCAACTGACCCTTTTCGTTCAGGGTCGCCGAGGCCTGGGCGATCACATGATCGGCCTCTTCGATCGCGGACAGGAAGACGATGTCGTCGCTGACCAGACCTTCCTTCACCACGCGGTACGGGCTTTCCAGGAAGCCGTACTTGTTGGTGCGAGCGTAGGTGGCCAGGGAGTTGATCAGACCGATGTTCGGACCTTCAGGGGTTTCGATCGGGCACACGCGGCCGTAGTGGGTCGGGTGTACGTCACGAACCTCGAAGCCCGCGCGCTCACGGGTCAGACCACCCGGGCCGAGTGCGGAGACACGGCGTTTGTGAGTGATCTCGGAGAGCGGGTTGTTCTGGTCCATGAACTGCGACAGCTGGCTGGAACCGAAGAACTCCTTGATCGCGGCAGCCACCGGCTTGGCGTTGATCAGGTCCTGCGGCATCAGGCCTTCGCTTTCGGCCATCGACAGACGTTCCTTGACCGCGCGCTCGACACGCACCAGGCCAACGCGGAACTGGTTCTCGGCCATTTCGCCGACGCAACGGACGCGACGGTTACCCAGGTGGTCGATGTCGTCGACGATGCCTTTACCGTTACGGATGGCAACCAGGGTCTTGAGGACCTCGACGATATCTTCCTTGCTGAGGACACCCGCGCCTTCGATCTCGGTACGACCGATGCGGCGGTTGAACTTCATACGGCCGACTGCCGAAAGGTCGTAACGCTCGGCGCTGAAGAACAGGTTGCCGAACAGGGTTTCGGCGGCTTCCTTGGTCGGCGGCTCACCGGGACGCATCATGCGATAGATCTCGACCAGCGCTTCCAGTTGGTTGCTGGTGGAGTCGATCTTCAGCGTGTCGGAGATGAACGGACCACAGTCGATATCGTTGGTGTACAGAGTTTCCAGGCGCGCAACCTGGGCCTTGGCAATCTTGGCCAGGGCATCGACGGTCAGCTCGGTGTTGCACTCGGCGATGATCTCGCCGGTAGCCGGGTGCACGACAGCCTTGGCCACGGTACGGCCAATCAAGTAGTCGAACGGCACTTCCAGCTGGGTGATGCCAGCCTTCTCGAGCTGGTTGATGTGGCGCGCAGTGATACGACGGCCCGCCTCGACGATGACCTTGCCGCTGGCATCCTTGATGTCGAAGCTGGCGATCTCGCCACGCAGACGCGACGGCACCAATTCCAGGTTCAGGGTCTCGCCCTTGATCTGGTAGACGTTGGTGTCATAGAACGCGTTGAGGATTTCCTCGGTGCTGTAGTTCAGCGCGCGCAGCAGGACGGAAGCCGGCAGTTTGCGGCGACGGTCGATACGAACGAACACGCAGTCCTTCGGATCGAACTCGAAGTCGAGCCACGAACCGCGGTAAGGAATGATACGAGCGGAGTACAGCAGCTTGCCGGAGCTGTGGGTCTTGCCACGGTCGTGGTCGAAGAACACACCCGGGGAACGGTGCAGCTGGGAAACGATGACGCGCTCGGTACCGTTGATGATGAAGGTACCGTTCTCGGTCATCAGGGGGATTTCCCCCATGTAGACTTCTTGTTCCTTGATGTCCTTGATCGCTTTGTTCGACGATTCTTTGTCGAAAATGATCAGGCGCACTTTCACACGCAGCGGGACCGCAAAGGTCACACCGCGCAGCACGCATTCCTTGACATCGAATGCCGGCTCACCGAGGCGGTAGCCGACGTATTCCAGGGCAGCATTGCCGGAATAGCTGATAATCGGGAAGACGGACTTGAAGGCCGCATGCAGGCCGATGTCTCGAACCTGGTCCTTGCTCGCACCGGCCTGCAGGAATTCGCGATAGGAATCCAGCTGGATGGCCAGCAAATACGGCACATCCATGACGTCCGGCAACTTGCTAAAGTCCTTGCGGATACGTTTTTTCTCAGTGTATGAGTAAGCCATCAGCGTTCCCCAGCTTGGTCACCTGCTTGATTGGCCTCTCCCGCGCGGGGAGCAGCCCAAAATCGTGCAAACCCTTGGTTTGCGCCGCCAGTCGTGGCGGGATTTTCACGTCATGGAGGGGCACTCACGGCACCCCACCCATAACGGAAAAAGGCCGGTGGCATTTGCCACCAGCCATCAGCCTGTCGCTTAACGCTCGGGCTGTCGACGCAAGGTACGAACTTACTTGAGCTCGACCTTGGCGCCTGCTTCTTCCAGGGCTTTCTTGGCAGCTTCGGCTTCTTCTTTCGAAGCGCCTTCCTTGACCACGCCCGGGGCGCCGTCAACGACAGCCTTGGCTTCTTTCAGGCCCAGGCCGGTCAGTTCACGAACGACCTTGATCACGTTCACTTTCTTGTCGCCAGCTTCGGCCAGGACGATGGTGAACTCGGTCTGCTCTTCAGCAGCGGCAGCAGCCGGGCCGGCAGCAGCAACGGTAGCGGCAGCAGCGGTAACGCCGAACTTCTCTTCCATCGCCTTGATCAGTTCAACGATCTGCATGACGGACATTTCGGATACGGCGGAGATGATGTCTTCGTTGGTCAGAGCCATGACTCTAATTCCTGTATTGGGTGACGGCCTAAGGCCATCGAATTAAACAAAAAAGGTTGAAAGCAGCTGTCGAGCCTTAGGCTGCGGTCGCTTCTTTCTGATCGCGAATTGCCGCCAGAGTACGAGCCAGCTTGCTGGTAGCGCCTTGGATCACGCTCATCAGCTGTGCAACAGCTTCGTTGTAGGTCGGCAGGGTCGCCAGCACGTCGATCTGATTGGCTGCGAGGAACTGACCCTCGAACGCGGCCGCCTTGATCTCGAACTTGTCCTGACCCTTGGCAAACTCCTTGAAGATACGAGCGGCAGCGCCCGGATGTTCGTTGGAGAAAGCAATCAGGGTCGGGCCCTTGAACGTGTCGTTGAGCACTTCAAACTGAGTGCCTTCAACGGCGCGCTTGAGCAGGGTGTTACGTACGACTTTCACGTACACACCAGCTGCGCGGGCCTCTTTACGGAGTCCGGTCATAGCGCCGACAGTCACGCCGCGTGCATCAACCACGACAGCGGACAGACCGGCTTTGGCAGCCTCGTTGACTTCAGCGACGATGGCCTTCTTGTCTTCGAGTTTAATTGCCACGGGTTTACTCCTGGATGTTACCGATTCGCCCAGCCAGAGCCGGGCGGCGTTTTGGTGTCTGATTCGGTCAACGAATCGGGAGCACCATCTGCGTAGGCTTGAGAGGATCGCCTCCCGGGTTTAAGGCTTGCGCCGCCTACGGTCTTGGATAGCCCCCGCCAGGCAGGGACCCCAATACCTGCGAGCAGTGGGCGAACCCACTGCTCGACTTAGTTCATCAGCCTTCCAGCGAAGCCTGATCGATCTGCAGACCCGGGCCCATGGTGGTGCTCAGGGTTACGCGCTGAACGTACACGCCCTTCGAGGAGGACGGCTTCAGACGCTTCAGATCGCTCAGCAGCGCTTCCACGTTCTGCTTCAGCTTGACCGGCTCGAAGTCGATCTTGCCAACGGAAGCGTGGATGATGCCGTTCTTGTCGGTACGGAAACGTACCTGACCGGCTTTGGCGTTCTTGACAGCGGTGGCGACGTCCGGGGTCACGGTGCCGACTTTCGGGTTCGGCATCAGACCGCGCGGGCCGAGAACCTGGCCCAGTTGGCCAACAACACGCATCGCGTCCGGGGAGGCGATGACGACGTCGTAGTTCAGGTCGCCGGCTTTCATTTCGGCAGCCAGTTCGTCCATGCCAACCTTGTCTGCACCAGCAGCCAGGGCAGCTTCAACACCAGGACCCTGGGTGAAGACGGCAACCCGTACGGATTTGCCGGTGCCGTTCGGCAGAACGGTGGCACCACGTACGACCTGGTCGGATTTACGCGGATCAACGCCCAGATTGATGGCGATGTCCACGGACTCCTTGAACTTGATGGTCGACAGTTCGGCCAGCAGCTTGGCGGCATCTTCGAAGCCGTATTGCTTGCCCGCTTCAACCTTCTCGGCGATAGCCTTTTGACGCTTGGTCAGCTTAGCCATTACACACCCTCCACGTTCAGGCCCATGCTGCGCGCGGAGCCAGCAATGGTGCGTACGGCAGCGTCCAGGTCAGCAGCGGTGAGGTCAGCCTGCTTGGCCTTGGCGATCTCTTCCAGCTGGGCACGGGTAACGGTGCCGACTTTCTGAGAGTTCGGACGAGCGGAACCGCTGGTGATGCCAGCTGCTTTTTTCAGCAGGACGGCAGCCGGGGTGCTCTTGGTTTCGAAGGTGAAGCTACGGTCGCTGTATACAGTGATGATCACAGGAGTCGGCAGACCCGGCTCTTGGCCTTGAGTCTTGGCGTTGAACGCCTTGCAGAATTCCATGATGTTCACGCCATGCTGACCCAGAGCAGGGCCTACGGGCGGCGACGGGTTGGCCTGGCCGGCCTTAACTTGCAGCTTGATGTAAGCCGTGATTTTCTTAGCCATTTGCTACTCCAAATGCGGGTCAAGCGCCCTGACGGGCTCCCCGGTTGCTATCGCGTTTATCCCAATGACGACAAAACCCCGCAGCCTAGGGCTGCGGGGTGTGGGATTCATTGTGCCAGTTAGACTTTCTCTACCTGACTGAACTCCAGCTCTACCGGAGTAGAGCGACCGAAAATGAGCACGGCGACCTGGATGCGGCTCTTTTCGTAGTTAACTTCTTCGACGACACCATTGAAGTCGGCGAACGGACCATCGATCACACGAACAGTCTCGCCCGGCTCGAACAGGGTCTTCGGCTTGGGCTTGTCGCCGCTATCGGCAACGCGGCGCAGAATGGCATCAGCTTCTTTATCAGTGATAGGCGCCGGCTTGTCGGCAGTACCACCAATGAAGCCCATGACGCGAGGAGTGTCCTTGACCAAGTGCCAGGTACCCTCATTCATCTCCATCTGCACCAGGACATAACCCGGGAAGAATTTGCGCTCACTCTTGCGCTTCTGGCCGTTCCGCATCTCTACCACTTCTTCGGTAGGGACCAGAATCTCACCAAACCCGTCTTCCATGCCGGCCAGTTTGACCCGCTCGATCAGCGAGCGCATGACATGCTTCTCGTAACCCGAGTAGGCATGCACAACGTACCAACGCTTAGCCACGGAACACCCTTAACCTACGATCATGGAAACCAGCCAACCCAGCAGGGAGTCGAGCCCCCAAAGCACCAGCGCCATTACCAGCACTACTGCCACTACGATCAGCGTGGTCTGAGTTGTCTCTTGACGAGACGGCCATACAACCTTGCGAATCTCGGCGCGAGCCTCTTTAGCCAAAGTAAAGAACGCACGCCCCTTGACGGTCTGCAGCGCAATGAAACCTGCAACAGCCGCCATCACGAGGATACCGAGAACGCGATAGAAGATCGGTTGCGTGGAGTAATACTGGTTGGCAACCACAGCCACCACAACCAGCACCGCAACCACAAGCCACTTCAAGAGATCAAGACGCGACTCTTTGGCTTCTACCTTCGCATTCATCTGCTAGGAATCCCGTTTAAAGAAGTGCCAGATCTTGAGGAATCTGGCAGGCCAGGAGGGAATCGAACCCCCAACCTGCGGTTTTGGAGACCGCCGCTCTGCCAATTGAGCTACTGGCCTAGAACAAAGTCAGGCCGACCATTATGCCGGCCTGATAGGGAAAGATCAATCGATTATTCGATGATCTTGGCAACCACGCCGGCGCCAACGGTACGGCCGCCTTCGCGAATCGCGAAGCGCAGGCCATCTTCCATGGCGATCGGAGCGATCA
>OGQD01002503.1_pt1 | contig 9896 bp, 9 predicted proteins | sample 1553091 | NCBI WGS metagenome assembly OGQD01 (sample SAMEA2580290, study PRJEB22360) | human gut metagenome | biome: human gut; feature: human-associated habitat; material: faeces | place: Denmark | collected 2008/2010 | reverse complement strand
TCTACAAAGAGAATAAACATCAGTTTTCTTCAATACTGTGTTTCGGAAATCTTCCGCCTAATATTAAAACTTCAGCTAAAGTATACACCTACTTTCATCAGCTTTTATTTTTGGATCTTCCGAAAGAAATGTCTTTTATAAGTAAAAAGATATATTACATCAAAACCCGTTTTCTGAATGCTTTCAAAAAAAACACAGATTATTGGCTGGGTCAGACAGAGTTGGTTAAAGAAAAACTGTCAAAAAAATATGAGATTCAGGAAAGTAATATTTTGGTAATCCCTTTTTATCCACCTTTCATTACAGAAGTTAAAACAAATATCAGAAAAGAGCATCAGTATATTTACGTCAGCAATGTATCAAAACATAAAAATCATCTTAGACTAATTGAAGCATTCGCGAAATTTTATGATAAACACAAAAAAGGAAAACTCATTCTAACAATTCCTGATGATGCTACTGAAATATTAAATTTAATTAATGTGAAAGTAAATCAGGGATATCCTGTCGAAAATATTGGATTCGTAGACCGAAATTCTTTGTGCCAGTTATACACAGAATCAGAATATCACATATTCCCATCCCTTACAGAAAGCTTTGGTTTAGGCTTAGTAGAAGCAATAGAAAACGGCTGTAAGATTATAGGTGCAGATTTACCTTACACCTATGCAGTCTGTAAGCCAAGTCTGATTTTTAATCCTTTGGAAGTAGATTCTATTACTGAAGCATTATCACTATCTTTGCAAAAAAATACAATAAACTCAGAGTCTAAAGTAAAGAATGAAATCAATACATTAATTTCTTTACTTCATTAAAAATATAAATTATGGAAATACAGAATAAAGTCCTTCTTATCACAGGTGGAACAGGTTCATTCGGAACCGCTGTTTTAAGAAAATTCATCAATACAGACCACTTCAGAGAAATCCGTATTTTTTCCCGTGACGAGAAAAAGCAGGATGATATGAGAAACCAGTTTAGAAGCGATAAACTGAAATTCTATATCGGGGATGTAAGAGATTACAGAAGTGTAGAACCTGCAATGAGAGGAGTAGACTATGTATTTCATGCCGCAGCTTTAAAGCAGGTTCCTTCCTGCGAATTTTTTCCGATGCAGGCTGTAAAAACCAATGTTGAAGGAACTCAAAACGTAATCGATGCCGCTGCAAAAAATAATGTGAAAAAAGTAATCTGTCTAAGTACAGACAAAGCAGCATATCCTATCAATGCAATGGGAATTTCCAAAGCAATGATGGAAAAAGTGGCCGTTGCCGCGTCACGTAATCTGGAAAATACAACGGTTTGCCTTACCAGATATGGAAACGTAATGGCTTCCAGAGGATCGGTAATTCCATTATTTGTAAAACAGATTAAAAATGGTGAATCCATCACCATTACAGATCCGAGTATGACAAGATTCTTAATGTCGTTAGAGGAAGCGGTAGATTTGGTCCTTTTTGCTTTCGAACACGGAAACTCAGGAGACCTTTTCGTTAATAAAGCGCCTGCAGGAACCATCGGAGATCTTGCTCAGGCTTTGAAAGAAATGTTTAAAGCCGATAATCCGGTAAAAGTAATCGGAACGAGACACGGTGAAAAACTATACGAAACTCTTTGTACGCGTGAGGAAATGCTCAAAGCAGAAGATATGGGCGATTTTTACAGAATTCCTGCCGATAACAGAGATCTCAACTATGCACAGTATTTTTCAGAAGGAGTGGAAGATATTTCCAAAATAGAAGACTATCACTCTCATAATACAAAACAGGAAGATGTTGAAGGAATGAAAAAGCTGTTATTAAAACTTCCCTTAATCAGAAAAGAGGTTTTAGGAGAAGATATAATGCAATATCCTGATTAATTTTTTATTATGGTGATTCCTGCAATTATAAAAGGAGGAAAATATTCTGACGAAAGAGGCAATTTGTTTTTTAACAATACCTTTGATGTTTCGGCAATTAAAAGAATATACTGTATCGAAAATAAAGATACAGATTTTATAAGAGGCTGGACAGGTCACAAAACTGAACAGCGATGGTTCTCGGCATTACAGGGAATCTTTATCATACGATTAATAAAAATTGATCATTGGGAAGCGCCCTCAAAAGATTCAGAAATTTTGGAATTTGAACTTCATGCAGATCAGTTGGATATTCTTCATATTCCACAAGGATATGCAAGTGCCATTCAATCCAAAGTAGAAGGATCAAAATTACTGGTGATGGCAGATTATGCTTTGGGAGAAATAGAAGATGATTATCGGTTTTCTATTGATCACTTTAAAAATTTATAACAATGAAAAAAGTAGGAATTACCGGACAAAACGGCTTCGTTGGTTCGCATTTATATAACACTTTGGGCTTACAGCCTGAAAAATTTGAAAGAATTTCTTTCGAAAGAGATTTTTTCGACTCTCCTGAAAAACTGGACGACTTTGTGCAGCAATGTGATGTCATTGTACATCTTGCAGCGATGAATCGTCATCCCGATCCGGAAGTAATCTTCAATAATAATGTAGAGCTTGTTAAAAAACTGACAGACTCTTTACAGAGAACAGGATCAAAAGCACACGTTCTTTTCTCTTCATCTTCTCAGGAAGAAAAGGATAATCTGTACGGTAAATCTAAAAAAGAAGGCAGAGAACTATTCGCAGACTGGGCAAAAAATAACGGAGGCAAATTTACGGGAATGATTATTCCGAACGTTTTCGGGCCTTTTGGAAAACCGAATTACAATTCTTTCGTTGCAACATTCTGTCATAAACTTACCCACGGCGAAAATCCTGTGATTGATAATGATGGAGAGGTAAAACTGATCTACGTCGGAGAACTTGTGCAGGAAATTATCAATCAGATTGAAGTTGCAGAAACTAATGAATTATACGAAGTTCCTCACACATCCGTAAATAAAGTATCTGAAGTTTTAGCTAAACTTGAAAATTACAAAAAACTTTATTTTGATAGCGGAGAAATTCCGGTGTTGGAAACGAAATTCGATCTCAATCTTTTCAATACATTCCGTTGCTATTTTGATATTAAAGATCATTATCCCGTAAAATTTACACAGCACACCGATCCGAGAGGAGCTTTTGTGGAAGTAATTCGTTTAGGAATCGGTGGACAATGTTCTTTTTCCACTACCGTTCCGGGAATTACCAGAGGAAACCATTTTCATACAAGAAAAATCGAAAGATTTGCGGTAATTAAAGGAAAAGCTCTTATTCAATTAAGAAAAATAGACAGCGATGAGGTTCTGGATTTTTATTTAGACGGAAACGAACCCGCTTATGTAGATATGCCGATTTGGTATACCCACAATATTAAAAACATCGGAGAAGAAGAACTGTACACTATTTTCTGGATCAATGAACCCTTTAATCCGGAAGATTCAGATACTTATTTTGTGGAAGTTTAATAATATTTAATTGTAAACTTCACGGGCTTCTCGAATAAACAGACATTAAAAAATTATCTTTGCAAAGGCAAAAAAAATACAATGAAAAAACTAAAAGTAATGACGGTTGTAGGAACACGACCGGAAATCATTAGACTATCAAGAGTATTATCAGCTTTGGATGCTTCCGAAGCCATTGAACATATTATCGTCCATACAGGTCAAAACTACGATTACGAGCTGAACCAGATCTTTTTTGAAGATTTGGGACTTCGTAAACCGGATTATTTTCTGGAAGCAGCAGGTAAAACAGCAACAGAAACGGTTGGGAATATTTTAATTAAAATAGATCCTTTGCTGGAAGAATTGCAGCCTGAAGCATTTTTGGTTTTAGGAGATACCAATTCATGTCTTTGTGCCATTCCTGCCAAGAAAAGACAGATCCCGATTTTCCATATGGAAGCAGGAAACAGATGTTTCGATCAGCGAGTTCCGGAGGAAACCAACAGGAAAATTGTAGATCACACTGCAGATATTAATTTAACGTATTCAGATATCGCAAGAGAATATCTTTTAAGAGAAGGGCTTCCTGCGGACAGAATCATCAAAACGGGTTCTCCTATGTTTGAAGTGCTGAATCATTATCTTCCTCAGATCGAGAGTTCAGATGTTTTAAGCCGTCTGAATTTAGAAGAAGGAAAATATTTTGTGGTATCATCCCACAGAGAGGAAAATATTAATTCTGAGAAAAATTTCAACGGACTAATAGAAAGTTTAAATGCAATTGCAGAAAAATTTGGCTATCCGATCATTGTTTCTACACATCCGAGAACCAGAAATATGATCGATAAAAAGCAGGTTGAGGTAAGACCGGAAATTCAGTTTTTAAAACCGCTTGGATTCCATGATTATAATGCCTTACAGATGAGAAGTTATGCAGTTCTTTCGGATTCCGGAACTATTTCAGAGGAGTCTTCTATCTTAAATTTCCGTGCTTTAAATATCAGAGATGCACACGAAAGACCGGAAGCAATGGAAGAAGCATCCGTAATGATGGTCGGTTTATCTCCGGAAAGAATCTTACAGGGATTAACGCAGCTTCAGCAGCAGAAAGTAGGAACAGAAAGAAATTACAGACCGGTTTCAGATTATTCAATGCCGAATGTTTCAGAGAAAATGGTAAGAATTATTCTGAGTTATACGGATTACGTTAACAGAGTTGTTTGGAGCAAAAAATAATGAAAAATCTCTGGATCGCAACCGAACTTTTTTATCCTGAAGAAACTTCAACTTCTTTTATTCTTACAAAAATAGCAAACAGACTTTCGGAAAAGTATCATGTAAAAGTTGTTTGCGGAGATCCCGTGTATGACAAGCAAAAGAAAAGCAGTCATTTTAGTCTGGATTCCCGTGTAAATGTTCACAGAATAAAAGGATGGGGCGGAAACAAAAATAGTCTGTTGAGCAGATCTCTAAGATTTGTTTTTCTGTCTCTTTCTATCTTTTTCTATCTTTGGAAAAACGTTAAAAAGGGAGAAAAAGTTTTTATGGTTACGAATCCGGCGCCTTTAATTCTGCTTGTTTCAATCCTTAAAAGATTTAAAAAAATTGAATTAATTATTCTGGTTCATGATGTTTTTCCCGAAAATACCATTCCTGCCGGAATCATTAAATCTGAAAAGTCAGTATTATACAGAGTTCTCAGAAGTATTTTTGATAAAGCGTATTCAAAGGCTGATCTGCTGATTACATTAGGCAGAGATATGCAGAAAGTTATTGAAACTAAAATCAGAAAATATAACCGCCGTTCGAAAATTGAGATCATTGAAAACTGGGGCGATACAGAAGGTATTTATCCGCTTTTGAAAGAAGGTGTATTTAATGAGGATTTATCTTTAAAAGACAGGATCATTTTTCAGTATGCCGGAAATTTAGGAAGAGTTCAGGGATTAATTGAATTATTGCATATTATAAAAAAAGTGAAAAACGACCGATTGGCTTTTCATTTTGTAGGAGAAGGTGCTGTTAAAGACACCATGATAGAATATGTAAAAGAAAATCAACTGACCAATGTTTTCTTTGATGGGGCTTATTCAAGAGAAGATCAGCTTCAGATATTAAACAAGGCAGATGTATCTTTTGTAAGTTTAGCGCCTAAAATGTTCGGATTGGGAGTTCCTTCAAAAACGTACAATATTTTAGCTGCCGGAAAACCGGTTTTATATGTTGGCGAAAAAAAGAGCGAAATAGATTTACTTTTAAGAGACGAGAATATTGGATATTCATTTCAGCATTTCGAAGAGGAGAAGATTCTGGAATTTTTTAATTCTTTCGATGAAACGTCTGTTAAAGAATTAGAATTGATGAAAGAAAACGCGAGAAAAGTAGCAGAGGAAAAATTTTCAGAAGAGATTATACTGAATAAATTTTATAATATTATTTAAATGAAAGTGCTATTTACAGGAGCCAACGGTTTTTTGGGAAAAAATGTAATTCCTTTGCTTCAGAAGAAAAATTTTGAAGTAAAGACCTTTGGAACTTCCAATGCAGATTATATATTTAATATTACAAATACCATCAATCCTTTTGAAGAAAAGTTTGATATTATTTTTCATGCCGCAGGTAAGGCTCATTCTGTTCCTAAAACTCAGGAAGAAGAAAGTGTATTTTACAAAGTAAATTTTGAAGGAACAAAAAACCTTTGTAACGCTTTGGAAGAAAATCTGCCGGAATATTTTGTTTTTATAAGCACAGTGGCAGTTTATGGTAAAGATTTCGGTGAAAATATAACTGAAGATATGCCATTGGAAGGATATACGCCTTACGCTAAAAGCAAATTGATGGCAGAGGAATTTCTTACCAAATGGTGCAAAGAAAAGAATGTAAAGTTGTTCATTCTCAGACCTGCTTTAATTGCAGGACCCAATCCTCCGGGTAATCTGGGAGATATGATTAATGCAATTAAATCCGGAAAATATTTTAATATTGCAGGAGGAACGGCAAGAAAAAGTGTATTCTGGGTGGAAGATTTTGCAGAGATTACCGTTAAAATGCTGGGAAAAGAGGGTGGAATTTATAATGTTTGTGATGATGCAAATCCTGCTTTTAAAGAAATCTCTGAAAAAATATCAGCCAAATTAAACAAGAAATCTCCGAAAAGTATTCCTTTTTTTCTGGCTAAATCAATAGCTTTAGCGGGTGACTTATTGGGAAATAAAGCTCCGATTAACTCTTTGAAATTGAGAAAAATAACAGATTCTCTTACATTTTCTAATGAAAAAATAAAGAGAGAATTAAATTATAATCCTTCAAACGTAATAGAAAAATTTCAACTGTAAACTATGGAATTTTTAATCGTAACAATTCTGCTTTTTATATCTATGCTCATCTATTTTAGAATAGCAGATAAATACAATATTATAGATAAGCCCAATCACAGAAGCGCACATACACAGATCACATTGAGGGGAGGAGGAATTATTTTTCCTGTTGCCTTCATTATTTTTTCTGTATTTAATTTTAATGAAGTTGTACACAACTACTGGTCATTTGGTTTGGGATTATTGGCAATATCTGCCATCAGTTTTATAGATGATATTGTAACGCTTTCAAATAAAATAAGGCTGTCCGTTCATTTTATTTCTGTGGTTTTACTGCTGTATTTTACAGGAGCCTTTAATGTAATGCCAATCTGGGTTTGGCCTATATTGTTTATTCTGATTATTGGTACATTGAATGCTTATAACTTTATGGACGGCATCAACGGAATGACGGGTTTATACAGTTTAGTTGGCTTATCATCATTATTGTACATTAATGAAAAGGTAATTTCATTTACCGATGAAAACTTTATTCTTTATCCCGTTTTAGCCTGCATCATTTTTCTGTTCTTTAATTTCAGGAAAAAAGCAAAATGTTTCGCGGGTGATGTAGGAAGTATGGCTATCGCTTTTTGGGTAATCGGTCTTATTACCTTATTAATTATGAAAACTCAGGACTATAAATACATATTTCTTCTCTCTGTATATGGGATGGAAGTTGTCCTAACGATAATAGAAAGACTGCTGCTTAAAGAAAATATATTTGAGGCGCACAGAAGACACCTGTATCAGCTTTTTGCCAATGAAAAAAAAGTTTCGCATCTGCTGATAAGTTTTGTTTATGCTATAGTACAGGTAATTATAAATTTATTTTTAATACATTCACACTGGGCAATCTGGATTATTATTCCTGTGATTTTCATTCCGATAGGAAGCATTTATCTCGCATTAAAATGGAGCCTTAAAAAACAATATAAATTATAATAATAACTGATTCAAGAAATATAAGTTATGAAAATAAAAGAAACCCCTTTAAAGGACTGTTACATTATAGAGCCTACAATTTTCGAAGACGACAGAGGTTATTTTTTCGAAAAATTCAATGAAAAGAAATTCGAGGAACTTACCGGAATGAATGGACATTTCGTGCAGGATAATATTTCAAAATCTTCATATGGCGTTTTGAGAGGGCTTCATTTACAAAAAGGAGAACACGCACAGGCAAAACTTGTTTCCTGTCTGGAAGGGAAAGTTTGGGATGTAGCGGTAGATCTTAGAGAAGACTCTCCAACGTTCGGAAAATGGTTCGGGATTGAGCTTACGGCGGAAAACAAAACACAGCTTTATATTCCAAGAGGTTTTGGACACGGATTTTCTGTTTTAAGTGAGACGGCAGTTTTTTCTTATAAATGCGACAACTTTTATAACAAAGAATCAGAAGGAAGTGTAAAATACAATGATCCGGATCTGAATATCGACTGGAAAATTTCCGATAGTGAAGCTGTTCTTTCAGAAAAAGATGAAAATGCAGCAAGTTTTAAAGAAAAGAATTTTTAAATATAATGAAAGCCACTTATTGAAGTGGTTTTTATTTTTTAATCCAGACTCTTCAATATTTTGTATCTTTGCAAACTCAAAATCAAAAAGATGCGTACAAAATCTGTAGGGAAGAAAAAAATAAATGTAGTAACGTTGGGTTGTTCCAAAAATGTATATGATTCCGAAGTTTTAATGAGTCAGCTTAAAGCCAATGGCAAAGAAGTGGTGCATGAAGACAAAGGAGACATTGTTGTAATTAATACCTGCGGATTTATAGACAATGCCAAAGAAGAATCCATCAATACCATTCTCGACTATGTGGAAGCAAAAAACAGAGGTGAGGTTGAAAAAGTTTTTGTGACAGGATGTCTTTCCGAAAGATACAAACCGGATCTGGTAAGAGAAATTCCGGATGTAGATCAGTATTTCGGGACGAGAGATCTTCCGGTTTTATTAAAGCATTTAGGAGCAGATTATAAGCACGAACTTGTGGGTGAGAGATTAACCACAACCCCGAAACATTATGCTTATTTAAAGATTTCTGAAGGATGCGACAGACCTTGCTCATTCTGTGCGATTCCTTTGATGAGAGGAGGACACGTTTCAACTCCGATTGAAAAACTGGTTACGGAAGCCCAGAAATTAGCGAAAAAAGGAACAAAGGAACTGATTTTGATTGCTCAGGATCTTACCTATTATGGTCTGGATATTTATAAAAAACGTGCTCTTGGAGATCTTTTAAAAGAATTGGTAAAAGTGGAAGGAATTGAATGGATAAGACTTCACTATGCATTTCCGAGCGGATTTCCGGAAGATGTTCTGGATATCATCAGAGAAGAACCGAAAGTTTGCAACTATATAGATATTCCTCTTCAGCATATTAATTCAGATTTACTAAAATCGATGAAAAGAGGGACAACTCACGAAAAAACAAATGCTCTTCTTTCAAAATTCAGAGAAAAAGTTCCGGATATGGCAATCAGAACAACGCTTATCGTTGGTTATCCCGGAGAAACTCAGGAAATTTTCAATGAGCTGAAAGACTGGGTAAAAGAACAGAGATTTGACAGACTGGGTTGTTTTACGTACTCTCATGAGGAAAATACAGGAGCTTATGTATTGGAAGATGATGTTCCGCAGGAAGTGAAAGAAGCGAGAGTGGAAGAAATTATGGAAATCCAGTCTCAGATTTCATGGGAGAAAAATCAGGAGAAAATTGGCAATATATATAAATGTATTTTCGACAGAAAAGAGGGAAATTATTTCATCGGAAGAACCGAATATGATTCTCCTGATGTAGACAATACCGTGTTGGTTTCTGCTGAAAATACATACATTTCCATCGGTGATTTCGCGGAGGTAAGGATTACTTCAGCTGAGGAGTTTGATCTTTACGGTGAATTAATTTAAAATTATTCCCAATTGTTTGATTTTTTAATAAAAAAAATCGTATATTGTTTTCATTAATACAATGTTATCAAATGATTAATAAAAATTAACATTCACAAAGCAGTGATAATATAAAGTTTAATTTGTTGATTTTCAAGACTGTTTTATTTTTGGAAATTAAAATTTTAAAACTTTTTGATGTATTATTATGAAAATTATTTTAAAAATATTAACTTTGCAGAATAAAGAGATTTT
>OGQD01002500.1_pt1 | contig 9914 bp, 8 predicted proteins | sample 1553091 | NCBI WGS metagenome assembly OGQD01 (sample SAMEA2580290, study PRJEB22360) | human gut metagenome | biome: human gut; feature: human-associated habitat; material: faeces | place: Denmark | collected 2008/2010 | reverse complement strand
TGCCCAACTCTTTTCACCGGCCCGGGGAAGGGGGGGCTCCCGCCAGCGCCTGGTGGGCCGGATTGGCGCGCTGGCGCAGGCAGGTGTCGACGATGGCGTCGATGTTGCCCTGAAAAGTCCGCCATTCGAGCAGCAGGCCAAGAATCGCTGCCTGTGCGTCCGAGGGAATGGCGGCGGCGCTTTCGAGCAACCGGAAGGCTTCGTCCTGCCGGCCCTGCTGCGTCAGCGCCTGGGCCAGCGCCGGATAGGCCGAGAACAGGTCGGGCCGCAGGGCAAGGGCATGTTCGAGGTGGCCGATGGCCGCCGCGCCTTGCCCGGCCTGGATCAGAATTTCGCCGAGCGCTGCCGGCAGGTCGGCGCGCTGGGGATCGACGGCGAGCGCCTGCGCGATGAAGGTTCCCGCATCCTCCACCAGACCCTGCCGGGCGCAGAGAAAAGCCAGATAGGCGGCGGGCAGGGGATTGTCCGGCAGTTCGTCGAGCAGGGCGGAAAACGCCTTGGCTGCTTCTTCGAGGGCGTTGCCGTGAAAATCGTCGATGGCGCGCTGCAAGCGGTATTCGGGCGTTTTTTCCTGCGCCGCGTGGGCATGAGCATGGGCAGCGGCGGCGGTCTGGGTTTTCTGGATGAAGTTGTCGATTTCCTGCCAGGCGGTGTTTTCGATGTTGTCGAAGAGAGCCTGAACTTGGGCCGTATCGGTTTTCGGAATCTCGACTTTGCCAATGTCCTCCTCTTTGATTTTGATGTGGGTTTGCAAGCCACACCGCTCGAGATAAGGGGTGTCGACATAGGCAACCCGGCAACCGCAGGCCAGTGCCTCAGATGAGAGGCTGGAGGGCTCGTAGCAATAAAGTACTTCCGTAGTACGCAGGATTTCCGCAATTTCCTCGGGCGTGCGCGGAATCCACTGGCAGAGGCAGATACCGTCGTTCAGCACCCCGGGCAGGGTCTTGCTGTAATTCAGGATGTATTTGTGGGCGTAGTAGCAGAACCCTTTGCGCTCCGCCGGCTCCCCTTCGGCGTTGAATATCCGTCGGTCGATGATGGGGATCTGCAAACGGTCAGCCGCCATGCCGGGCGGCACATAAGCGGGTTCCCAATAAAAAGCCAGCTCGCCGGGCTGGTAGGTGGTGGCGATGCCGTCATGCCCCGGTTTGACGAGCAGCCAGCGGGCAGTGACGGGGGCGCTGAGCGGGTTGCCGTCGATGGATTCGGGATAGACGGCAATCGGTGCCAGCCCTTGTTTCTCGTGCTGCGCCCGTATTTCCGGTGTCAGTACCGGCGTTCTCAGCCAGGGGCTGCATTGTGCCGGCGTGAGGTCGGTCAGCCAGGCTTCGTAACCCTGTTCGTTGAGCGCATGGCAAAGATAGTGCAGGGCGCGGACGCCGGCATACTTGTGGGCGAATTCACTCACCCGGAAGTAATACGGGTGGGTGCTACGCTGGAAAAAGCTTTTCTTGTTGGGTTTCATCCGTGATTTTCGGGTATGGGCTCCGTATCTGGCAGCGAAGGAGGTATTTTGAAGGGGGGGCGTTCATCAACTCAAGAAAACAATCTCCGTGGTGGCTGGCAGGGTTTTCAGCAAGGATTCCAGTATTTCCTCTCCAAACCGGGGAGAGGCGATGAAAACGACGCCGGGAGCGTACCGTGAAATGTCATCAGGGGTAATGATCGGCGCATTGAAGCGGGTTTTGTCATGCTTTCCTGGATTGCGATCCACACAAGCAACGATGTTAGCAGAGGGAAGGATGGTGTTCTGCATCAACCATGCTGCATGTGCTCCTGCTGGATAAATGATGGCCGGCGTTGCCTTACGCACATGCGGCATGATCAGGGTGTTGAAGGTGGTGCGAGCCAGGTCGTCGATCTTGCGATCAACTTCTCCTATCTGATTTATGACGAGGCCGGTTAATCCGAGTTGAAGATACTCGGAAAAATCACGGTTTTGTTTTTTTGTGCTTTCCAGATTTATATTGCTGCCGAGATCAACTCCGTATCGTTCTTTTATAATTGCATGTTCATTTAATATCTCGCTGGATATTTCGGACAACAGGTCGGCAGAGGGGGCTTTTTCGTTCAGTATGTCGGATATTCTTGTGAATACATTGGAGATTTGTGTGTTGATGCTTTGTCTGTTCGTTCCTTCGGTGTTCAATGCCCGCCTGATATCTATATGATCTTCCTGGATCGAGAGGTTCTCTTGGAGAAGACAGTCGGGCTCCTTTTCAGGGGGGTATTGTATGCCAAGAGTGTCAATGAAATCAAAAATAATGCTTCCGTTGCGAAATTCACTGCGGTCATACTTTCTTACTGTCAGTGATTCTTTTCCGAAGAGAGAGGAGTAAAAATCGAGCCAGGCCGAAGGATAGAGGTGAACCAGTCGCTGCTCTTTATAGTATTGGGCGGATTTTGTCAGGGAGGTGAATGAGTTTCGGTTTTCCAGATCCTGGCGATATATTGAGTTGATGTACTTGTCTACAGGTCTGATATAAGCAATCGTGCGGACATCGTATTCATAAAGGCTGCCCTTGATTCGTTCGCCGATTTTTTGGGAATATGGATGGTTTGGGATGTCGTGAAACATCTCGGATGAGATGATAACGTTTGGGCATTCTGATTTATTGATCCGCTCAATGAGTTCTCCCCACACCACTTCGCTTCTGCGTGAAATTTTCGGCCACCCGTCATACCATGAATCACAGATGTCTTTTATCAGGGATAAGGGCAGCTCATGATGGCCGGAATCTCCAATATTGTGAGGGGGGACAAAAAATCCCTGCTCAGCAAGACTGGCGGTATTCCTTGCAAGAAATTCCTGTAACGATGTTGTGCCGGTCTTGGGCGACCCAACGTGCAGATACACGGTCTTTTTCATCTGATGCCTTGTGTTCATGAATGGGGCATTGGGCGGGGGTTTATGTGGCGATCATAACGGGAGGGGTGAGCAGTCGCTGATATGTCGTATTCTTGACAGGCATAGCTCATCCTTCCTCCAAGTGACTCCTTTTCTTACCACTCTTGCTGGATTTCCAGCAATGATGGCGTTTGGTTCAAATTGGCCAGAAGTGACGGCATTTGCCCCAACGATACTGTCATCACCGATGCTGGCCCCTCCCATGATGAAAGAGTTGGTGCCAACCCATACGTGGTTCCCGATGCTTATATTACGGCTCTGATTCAGGCGCTCCCCGGTCATGACATCAAAAATCGGGTGCGTGTCTGTCTGCCATAACTGAATGGCGTGAGAGAACATGCAATCATTGCCAATGTCGATTTTTCCTTCTTCGTAGACCGTGGCGGAAAAACTGCCAAAATTACATCCCCTGCCTGTCCTCAGGGAGCTGCCCTCGCTGATCGATAGATTACAGTTGCCAATTCCGTTGTATGCCCCGATATGTATTTCAGAGCCGTTGCCCATGAACAGAAATGTGCATTCTCCGTTCAGTGAGGTATGTGCGCCGATATGCAAATGGTTATTGCTGGCCTTGATGGAAAAAGCATCGCCGCCCCAGGGCCGGCCGAATAATACCCACGCATCTTTTGAGAGATTGCTTTCTCCGTCAACTATTACTGAATTTCCCTGGTGGTCGTGCCAGGCTCCTTCGATTTGGGACAGCTGTACCATGGGAAAATCGACTGGGAATCTTTCAATCGACGCAAGCAGACAGTGCGGAATATTTTTCAATGCAAGCTGTTGATCGATACTGCGGTAGTTGCCAAGGGATGTTGTGACTATTACGAAGGCGTTTTCTATCTGGTGCAGATCGTCCGGGCTGGCGAATTTAAAGTTTTGGTATTTCCGCTGTTTTAATGGATTGTTGTCTGCTATATAGGCTACGTCGAACACCTTGGTGATCGCTGGCAGGTAGGTGTCCAGTATTCCCCCCCCTCCCATAAGTACGATATTCTTGTGGCTTTTTATGAAGTCTTGGTTCATTTTTTATGGTGAATAAAGGCGTAAAGGATGGTTTCTGCGGAAAATCCGGTATAGTTCCTTATGTAAAAATCATGGTTTTTATTGATTGACTGGATCAATAATGGAACTTCCCATATATGGGATGCCTTGTGGTATACGCTAATAGCGAGATTCGTCCGGGATCTGGTAATGATTCTCCTGGCGCCTGATATGGCATTAAGCTCCTCGCCTTCAATGTCCATGCAGATGTAGTCTGGCTCGATGCCTTGAATTGCCTGATCCAAGGAGATGGTTTGTACTGAATCGTGGCCAGTACTGCACAGTCTCGATCCAAATCCTGTTTTCCCCGTTCTTGGGATGGAAGGATGGTTTGCGCTTGCAAAGGAATGGATGCCGGCTGTCGAACTGACAGCACAAGGGGAGAGAATGCATGAACGGGCTAACGGGAAATGGCTGTCAGTCTGTTCAGAGGTCAAATATGCATTTGAAAGCTCATCAAACAAATAAGGGTCGGCCTCGAAAATAATCAATGATTCGAGCGGGTGCTTCAGTTGGGAGGATAGGCGGTTCAGATCATGTGTGTCGCTGCCACAAAGAACCAGCCGTTCGATGTCGGTATCTGCGCCTATGTCTTTGGGGAAATATTGTTCATCGGCAGGGGATTGAGGGATCGTTCGAGGAATTTTCGTGCAGTGGGTTTCAACGAAACGGTCAAAAATTTCCAGGCTCAAATCATCTCGAAAAAGGGCGCGGGCGGCTCTGATCTGCGCTGCTTGTCCGGTATCCGGATGAGTGAATGTGTTTTGCGACAGGCCAAAAGGATCATGGATTTCATACAGTTGGTGAATCCAGAAAATGCGTTTGAATCCATCGGCGATGAGCTGCGCGCGGATTTCTGCAAACGTTTTTTCTCTGCCTGTGCACACGACGACCGTATAGCAGTGACGTTTTTCCGGTTGAATCTGGGAAGGTAGGTCGTTGATGAGGGGAATGCCTTCGCATGATGTATTTTGCGGGGCATTACGATCCGCGAGGTAATCAGGGCGATAGCCCAGGCGGAGCATGAAAATTTCGTGAAACCAGTGAAAAGCACCGCCCAAACCATAAACCGCTAGGTTCTCTCGAGGAAGATGGAAGGATTGTTTCATTGGCTTATTCCATGACCAGGATTCTCGCATGCCCTCTGTGCTGGTAGAGCGTGGCGACGATTTCAGCCTTATGCTGTGCCGGTGGGGAAACCAGAACGAAATCGTAATCCGGGGCGTTCTCATAGGCGGCGACCTGATACCCCTGTATGGTTTTTCCTGCCAATGCCGGATTCTTGTCAATGAAACCGACGATTTTACTTGCTGCCAACGCCGGGTGCACGAGCAGTGCGATGGATTTTTCAGTGGCCGGTGCCAGTGCAATCTTCTTGTTGCGCAAATCGAAGTTCAGTCCTCGCTCTGTATCGTTGATGGTGTCGTCGTTGACAAGTACGCTGGTGTATTCATAGCCGGAGCCGAGCGGATTCCTGAAGTCTTGCAGGGTAAGACGTGGGTCGTGTTTTTTGGCAGGGGCGTTGTCGGTTGCATCGAGTACGCGTTGCAGCAGGAGTTTTCCGGGTTTGCTGATTTTGGCCAGATGACCTTCGGTGTAATGCACCACATCCTGTCCATGCTGCTTGAACAGCTGGTACATTTTGGCGTAAGCGGCAATCTGTTTATCGAAACTGAAGCCGTGAAAATCGTTGGCATCGGGAGGGATGATGCTGAAAGGAGAAAAGTCAAACGTCAGCCATATTCTTTGGGGGCGGACAGCCAGCATGGCATAAACGAAACCATACACATCGTCATCCGAGCAATTGTCTTCGGTGAAAATGTATTTGATGGCAAGTTTTCCTTTTCCTTTGCTGCCAGCCTCGGCGTAGCGGGTGACGGTTTCCAGTACGCGCCCGAATACATCAGCTTTTTTCGTTCTCTGGTAAGTGCTGGGTGTGCCGCAGTCGATGGAAGTGACAGCCCATTGAATGGCTCCGCTGGCAATGCCATCGTAAATCTCCTGTTTGAAGATGACGCTGTTGCTGAACAGCAGCACGGAAATCTTCATCTGGTTGAACCAGTCGAGATAAGCGCCCAGATTTTTTATCAGGCTCGTTTCACCGCCGTTGAAATCGACTGCAGCGTCCCACTGCACGTCTTCCGGGCCGAATGCCTGGAGAATGGCGAGGGAGTCGTACTCCGATTCGACAAAAGCATTGAGCAGATCGCCTCTGTTCTCCGCCTGGGTGAAGCCGCAAAAATTACAGCGCAGGTTGCAGATGGTGCGCGGGGCATGGTCGATGCGACCAAGTTTGGTGAAATCGACCTCCTTGAAGGGCTTGACCACCATCATTTCGCATTTCTTGCAGATCACGTCTTTGTCTGGGTCGTTCAGTGTGTCGAACAGTTGCTGCCGTTTGGCGACGATCATCTCCTTGCTGATCTCAAGGGCGGCCGCTTCCTTGGTGCTCCAGTAAATCGGTGCGGCAAAGGGGCCGAGTTGGCAGGCGCGCACGCCTTCCGGGCCGAAACGCAGACCGCTTTCCAGCTTGGGGCAGCTTTTTACCAGGTCGTTGGGGGCGTATGTTTTCATGTTGTTGTAATTTCCAGGCGGCTAATGGCTTCGCTATAGGCTTCTTGAAGTGGCAATCCGCTGTAATCCTGGGCGGAAATCCAGCGCCCATTGCCTTGTTCGAGCAGGGCCGCGAGGAGCAGCCCGTTAACGGCGGATTCGACAGCCAGCTCTCCGCTTGGGTTCATGTCGGTGCGCAGCGAACCGGGGTTGACCAGGTTGATGTTGACGCCGGTGCCAGCCAGTGTGGGAGCAAGGTCGGCGACAAATTTGTCCAGCACCGCCTTGCTGCAAGCGTAGGCGGCGACAGCCGGACGGTGCTGCAATTCCGTGCTGACATTGATGATGCGGCCAAAGCCACGAGCCTGCATGCCGGGGATGAAGGCATTCGCCAGCAGGATTGGGGCGAGCGCATTGATCTTGAAACAGAGTTCAAAATCGTTGGCGGGTATCTGGTAGTGATCGGTGTGCAGGGAGGGGGAAAAGGCAGCGTTGTTATAGATGATGTCAAACCCAGTTGTGCGTAACGCTTCGATCATTGTCTGCACTTCCGCCGCATGCTCAAGGTTGGCGGCAAAAATATCGACACCGTGTCCGAATTTATGGCAAGCCGTTTTCGTTGCCTCCAGATGTTCGATCTTGCGGGCATGCAGCGTCAGGTTGGCGCCGAGGGATGCCAGCTCGGTGGCCAGCCGCGCTCCCAAGCCTCTGGATGCGCCGGTGACGAGGATATTCTTTCCGTAAAAAAAATCGTTCGGGAAGGTGTAGGGCGCTCGTGACGGAGGGGGCCAGGAGGTAATGCGCGTCAGTTTGTAATAGCTGCGCTCGAAGTGAACACAATGGATGCGTTCATGCCCCTGGTTGGCAATTTGTCGGGCGATGCCTTGATGATTTCTGACGGTAATGAAAAATTCGGCATCAGGATCATTTCGTGCCGCCGCGAAGGGAATGCAGGGAATGCCATGCAGCGTCTTGCCATGTTTTTCGATGGCGTTATCGCAAATGAAATCAGGGCGCTGGCCAATGAAATGACAGATTTCATCGAAGCATTGTTCGAGCAGCGTTCCCCATCCGGCGAAGTATTTCATGACCTGTTCCCGTTCAGTGGTTTTCAGCAAGGAATACTGCCCGGCGGCGGCGGGTAGGAGATTTTGCGGGTGGTTTCGGCCTGAGAGGAGAGTTCGGCCAGGATGCGCTGGCGATTCTGGGTGTCGGCGTCCCAGTATTTTGTCAAAGTCAGGCAGTTATCTTCGGCGGCGACTTCTGGCCAAAGGGCTTGTGCCAGATGCAGGTAGCGCAGGGCGGTAGTTTCGTCGTTGCGGAGCAGGAAAGTCGTGCAGTAGCGCAGACAGAGGCGGCTGACTTTCTCGATGGCCGCACCGAGGCGGGCGGCGGGTTTTTGCAAGCCATATTGGGATGCTGTCTCTGCAAACTGGAGTGCCAGCATGTATTGGCCGACGCCTTGAATCAGACTTGAGTCGATGGCCGCGCCGTCGCTTTGGCCGTGTACCCGGTTCAACAGCAAGGGCTCCTTGATGTAGACGATAGGGGATTCGAGGCAAAAGAAAAAATCCATCAGGCGCTGACCAAACCAGCGCACGGTGAGGCTGTTTGGCAGGGTGTAGGTCAGCATTTTGGGGTGGTTGTAGAGCACTTGGGAAATGCTTGGGTTGACGGCGGCCATCATGTAAACGGCAGCTTGTTCTTCGCCTGGAATCAGGCAGGTCTGGTCGTAGAAAGGCGGCTCAGCGGTGGTATTGCCGGTTTCGTCGATGATGTCCCGGTGTACAAGGGCAAAAGCAGCGTCCGGGTTTTTTTCCAGGAGCGTGACGCAGCGCTCGATGAAACTGGGCTGGATAGCGTCGTCACTGCATAGCAGCAACACGTATTTGCCTCGGGCATTGCGGCGGGCGTTGGAGAGATTGGCTGTGGCGCCAAAGTTCTCCCGATTGCGAACCAGACTCATCCGGCCCGGATAGCGGCGGGCGAAGGCGACGGCGATTTCCCAGGAGTCATCGGTGGAGGCGTTGTCGGAAAAGCAGATTTCTATGTTGCTGTAAGTTTGCGCGGCAACGCTTTCCAGGCATTGGGTGAGATAGCGCCCGTAGTTGTAGTTGTAGATACAAATGCTGACCAGGGGAAGGTTCTGGTGCGTGAAGTCATTGATTTGCTTGCTGGTGGCGCGGGGAAGCGAGCGGTCGCTTACCCGCCCTGCCAGCTCGTGTACACACAGGGCGTCAGCGTCCAGGGTGGCAATGATTTCGAGAATGTGCGTGGGGTCGAATTCCTGATTGTAGGAGAGGCGGGCGTAATACACGCCTCGAGCCATGGCCAGCAGGTTTTGCTGGTTTTTCTCAAGGCCCATCGGAAATTGATTGCGTACCAGGGTCAGGGCGCCGGGGTATTTTCTGGCGTACTGGTTGCCGATGTCCCAAGTGGTTTCATCGCCAATGTCGTCACATAGGATGATCTCGAAACTGCCGATCTGCTCTTGTTGGAATATGTTGTCCAGCAGGGCTGGCAGGTTGCGGGGGGAATAATCGATAAGAAGGATGGACAGGAAGGTGCCAGGGGCGTCCTTGCCGATTTTATGGGAGAGGGTGGAGGGCATCGTTATATGAGCGTGATAGGTTTATTGGAATGTTTGAGCCAGATGAAACAGGATTTTCCCGGCCATGTTTTCGGCGCTTCCTGCAGTCGTGCGCAGATGGATTTCCGGTTTCTCCGGCGCTTCGTAAGGCGAGTCGATGCCGGTGAAGTTCTTCAGCAGCCCGGCGCGGGCCTTTTTGTACAGCCCCTTGGGATCGTGCGCTTCGGCAACCGCCAAAGGGGTGTCCACGTGAATTTCGATGAATTCGCCGGGCTTGAACAGGGCGCGGGCCATTTCCCGTTCCTGGCGGAAGGGGGAGATGAAGGCGGTAAGCACGATCAGTCCGGCGTCGGTCATGAGTCTGGCGACTTCGGCGACGCGCCGGATGTTCTCGACACGATCCTGATCGGTAAAACCGAGATCGCTGTTCAGGCCATGCCGGATGTTGTCGCCATCGAGCAGATAGGTGTGGCGTCCGGCGGCGAGCAATTTGTGTTCGACGAGGTTGGCGATGGTCGATTTGCCCGCGCCGGAGATGCCCGTGAACCAGAGGACACAGGGGCGCTGGCCCTTGAGGGCGGCACGAACCGCCTGGGTGGCCCCAAGCGGGTAGGGATGGATGTCTTTGCCCGTGGTGTGCATTCTCAGCCGATTGCCACCACCGCCCCGGCCCAGTATTCCGCCGCCTGGCCGAGATGGGGGCGGCGGTTGAAGGTCAGGTTGTAGCCGTAAGCCTCGAAGTGGTAGCCGATGCCTTCCTTTTCTCCATCCAGGGCGGCGAGCCAGAGCAGCGGCGGGGGGGGGCGCAGCTACGACTTC
>OGQD01002499.1_pt1 | contig 9916 bp, 9 predicted proteins | sample 1553091 | NCBI WGS metagenome assembly OGQD01 (sample SAMEA2580290, study PRJEB22360) | human gut metagenome | biome: human gut; feature: human-associated habitat; material: faeces | place: Denmark | collected 2008/2010 | reverse complement strand
CCCGGGTGAACGCGGCGAGCCAGGCCAGCTGGGGCTTCGAGGATCGCGACGCGTGCATCCGCATCCCCGAGTCGGATGGCCGCAACCTGCGCATCGAACACCGCCTGGCCGGTGCCGACGCCAACCCCTACCTGGTGCTGGCAGCCATCCTCAGCGGCATGGAGCACGGGCTGGACCAGGCGCTGGAGCCGATCCCCTCGCTGAACGAGGACCGCGCCAGCGGCGTGGCCTTCCCCAAGGACATGCTCACCGCGGTGGCGGCCATGGAGTCCCACGCGGTGGTGAAGGACAAGCTGGGCGCCGAGTTCGTGTTCGTCTACTGCGAGAACAAGCGCCACGACCACCTGGACTTCATGAACGAGGTCAGCGCGCGGGAGTACCGCTGGTTCCTGTGACCCGGCGCCCCGGCCGTACGCTGGTCGGCTCGCCGGGGCGCCTATTGCTCGTTATTTGACCTTCATCACGTTTTTCGACCTGGCAGCGCAAAATCACCCACTAGACTGCGTGGTAATTGACCAGGGCAAACCTGTGCGAAAGCCAGGGACGCAAAGCCACCGATCTAACGTCTGCAAAGACCATGACCGCGGGGTTGCCAAGCGAGGCGTCGTTCGACGCCCGCTCTGCCATTCCCCGCCTGATTGTCTCTTCCGCACGCCACGTCCGGCCCCTGATCAAGCCTGATGCATGGACCGCCCGTAGGGCCTGCTGCGTGGAGAGGTATCGGTGATGAGTCAGCCAGTCGAGAGTCTGTACACCTACGGCTTCGCGCACATGAGCCTGCGCGATCAGGTCGTGTTCAAGTCCATCGTCGGCCTGCTCGGTGGGCGCACCCGGGCCCGCTGGCAGCACGTGGAACAGGGCCCGGCGGACCTGCTGGTGGAAGGCGAGGAAGACCTCGGCGCCACCTCGACCCGCATCACCCCCTCGCAACTGCTCCTGCATGTCGGCGGTCACCCCACCAGCGAGTGCCTGCAGGTGCACTGGCCCCTGCGCGCCAGCGAAGTGTTCGAGTGCCTGCAGCAGGCGGCCGCGCGTATCGGCCAGCGCCGCGCCCCCGCGGACATGCCCCTGCGCCTGACGCGCTGGCCGACGACCGAACACCTGCGCGGCGATGCGCGCTTCATCCGCCTGGCCACGCTGCTCCTGGGGCGCAGCATGAGCCTGCAGGAACTCGTCGCCCGCTCGGGTGTGGAGCCGGGCACCTGCGAGGCCTTCGTCGCCGCCCTGGCCGGCGCCGATCTGCTGCGCGAGGAGCAGGCCCCAGGAGCAGGCTGCCGCTGCGCCCGTGGCCGCGACAGCTCCCCTGCCGGGCCTGTTCGCCCGCATCCGTCGCCACCTGGGGCTGCACGAGACGGAGCAGAAGCGCGCATGAAGGAGCACAAGATTCTCTTCACCGGCACCATGGGCGCCGGCAAGACCACGGCCATCGCCGCGATCAGCGACATCGCGCCGGTCAGCACCGATGTGCAGAACAACGACCCCGAGCTGGACAAGGCGCGCACCACCGTCGGCCTCGACTACGGCGAGCTGCGCCTGGGCGACGACGAGCGCCTGCGCCTGTACGGCACCCCGGGGCAGGAGCGCTTCGCCTTCATGTGGAAGATCCTCGCCAAGGGCGCCCTCGGCCTGGTGATTCTGATCGACAACACCCGCCCGGCGCCGCTGACGGACCTGAGCACCTATCTGGAGAACTTCGCCGAGCTGATCGCCGCGAGCGCCTGCGTGATCGGCGTCGGCCGCCTGGACACCTGTCCGCAACCCGCGCTCGACGACTACGCCGGCTTTCTCGAGCAGCGGGCGCTGCGCTGCCCGGTGGTGGCCGTGGACGTACGCGAGACGGAGCAGGTGCGCATGCTGCTGGACCTGCTCCTGCTGCAACTCGAATGCCGAGAATACCTGGGAGAGTGAGTGCCGATGGACAAGACGCTGCCGGCCATGCCGGAAAGCCTGCGCCACGATGGCGAGCGGGCGCTGGATGAACTGATGACCGCCCTCGGCGGCCTGAACGCGGCGGTGATCGCCACCAGCGACGGCTTCGAGGTCGCCGCCCGAGCACGCTTCGGCCTGGAGGTGACCAAGCTGGCCGCCATGGCCTGCTCGCTCTCGGCGCTCGGCGCCATGGCCGGCGAGGAAAGCTCGGTGGGCCTTCAGCAGAGCCTGATCATCGAGGCCAGCGAGGGCTACGTCGTGATCATCGATGTGCCGCACCCACGCTATCCGATGATCCTCAACCTGGTGGCCGAGCGCGAGGAAACGCTCGGCCAGCTGATCTATCAGGCCAAGCGCATGGCAACCCGGCTGGCCGCCTGCAGCTGAACGGATCTTCGCGTCCCGGTGGTCTGCGCAGCCACGGGCGTCATACACCGCGCGCACTGAGGGAGTAATAGAGATGGCCGCAATTCAACAATCGCTGGAAGAACTGCTGACCCTGGATGGTGCCATGGCGTCGGCCCTGGTGGACGCCAACAGCGGCATGCTAATGGGGCAGGCGGGGGCGGGCGTGGATCTGGAACTGGCCGCGGCGGGCAATACCGAGGTCGTACGCGCCAAGATCAAGACCATGAAATCCCTGGACCTGAACGACGTGATCGAGGACATGCTGATCACGCTGGGCAAGCAGTACCACATCATCCGCCCGATCGTGAAACACGAGGGCGTCTTCCTCTACTACGTGCTGGACAAGGTCAAGGCCAACCTGGCCCTGGCCCGGCGCAAGCTGCAGGACGTGGAGAGCAAGCTGGCGATCTGAGCCTGCGTTCCCCGCGCAGAAAAAAGCCCGGCTCCAGGCCGGGCTCTCTGTGCGAGGCAGTCATTGCGCCGCTCACCGGCACGGGTTTGTGTGCGGGGTTGTGCTCTTGGCTGGGCGCGAGACAACTGCGGCAATGGAACGCTTAGACTTCGCGCTCGGCCGCAATCATGCTGTGCCGCCAATCCTTCTCGAGAGTAATGCTGGATGCTATCCACTCTTTTGCGCCGTTGGCCGCATGGAGCCCTGCTGGCCTTGTTGTTCGTGGTTTCGCTGGCTACGCGTTTTGCGTTCTTCGGCCATCCCGACTCGGCGGTGATCGACGAGGTCTATTTCGCCCAGTACCTGTCGGCCTATTTCACCGGGGAGTTCTATTTCGATACCCACCCGCCGCTGGGGCGCCTGCTGGTGGCGGGGTTCGTCGGCCTGTTCGATTTCCAGCCGGTGGCCTTGTCGACGCCCTGGAACATCCAGTACCAGGGCCATGACTACCTGCTGCTGCGCTTTCTCCCCGGCCTGGTCGGCAGCCTGTTGCCGCTGCTGGGCTATGGACTGGCCTGGAAGCTGTTCGGCCGGCGACGCCTGGCGCTGCTCTGCGCCGGCCTGCTGATCCTAGACAACGCGCTGCTGGTGCAGTCGCGCTTCCTGTTCTTCGACGTGTTCCTGCTCGCCGCCGGTTTCGCATCGCTGCTGTGCTACCTGTACTTCCGCGATTCGCGTCGCCCGGGCTGGTTGCTGGCGAGCGGTCTTCTGGCCGGCGCGGCGGTATCGGTCAAATGGGTGGCACTGACCTTCGTGGTGCTGCCGATCCTGCTCGACTACCTCGCCTTCATGCTGGGCGAGCGTCGCCTGCGGGACGTGGCGAAGACCGCCCTGTTCATGCTGGCGGGGGCTTCGCTGGTCTACCTGCTGACCTTCGCCGTGCATCTGCAGCTATTGCCGGGTGCCGGCAACAGCGCCGGTTACGTATCCGCCGAGTTTCAGAAGACGCTGGAGGGTTCGCCCTACGCCGGGCGCGAGGACATCCAGCCGTTGTCCTGGATGGGGCGCTTCCTGGAGCTGAACAAGGTGATGTTCGAGGCCAACCAGCGCATGAGCGATCACCCCTATGCCAGCCGCTGGTATCAGTGGCCGCTCAACGAAAAGCCCCTGGGATACTGGCGCCAGGGCAATCTCGACATCGTCCTGGCCGGCAACGACCTGTTGTGGTGGAGCGCCTCGCTGGCCATGGCCGGGCTGGCGCTGGCGTTTCTGCTGCGGCCGACGCTGTGGCGCGATCGGCGCTGGCCGCCGTTGTTGCTCGGCTATCTGATCAACTGGCTGCCGTTCATGCTGATTGGCCGGGTGATGTTCATCCACCATTACCTGTCGGCACTGATTTTCAGCGTGCTGGCACTGTGCAGCCTGTTCCTCTGCTGGCCGCGCCTGGAGCGTCATGCCCTGTGGCTGCTGCTGCCGATGGCGGCGGGTTTCCTCTGGCAGGCGCCACTCAGCTACGGGTTGGCGCCCTGGTAGTCGGCCCCAGGGCACCGGAGCGCATCACTGCGCCGCCTGCATGCTCCTGGCGCGCTCGGTCTGTTTCTGCTGCTTGTAGGCCAGCGCCGCCGGGGCGACCTTGGTGACCTGGCCGGTTTCCAGCCAGCGCTTGAGGCGGTTGGCGTCGGCCATGTGGGTGTACTTGCCGAAGGCATCCAGCACCACGAAGGCAACCGGCTTGCCGGCCATCTGGGTGCGCATCACCAGGCAGTGGCCGGCGTCGTTGGTGAAGCCGGTCTTGGTCAGCTGGATGCTCCAGTTGTCCTTGTGTACCAGGCTGTTGGTGTTGCGGAAGCCCAGGCTGTAGCGCGGCTTGGCGAACTGCTGGACGTGCTCGCGGGTGCTGCTGAACTGGCCGATCAACGGGTACTGGCCGGCGGCCTTGACCAGCTTGACCAGGTCGTTGGCGGTGGAGACGTTCTTCTCCGACAAGCCGGTCGGCTCACGGTAGCGGGTGTGAGTCATGCCCAGCGCGCGGGCCTTGGCGTTCATCGCCGCGACGAACGCCGGCACGCCGCCCGGGTAGTGGTGGGCCAGACTGGCGGCGGCGCGGTTCTCCGAGCTCATCAGGGTCAGCAGGAGCATGTCGCGGCGGCTCAACTGGCTGCCGACGCGCACGCGGGAATAGACGCCACGCATCTCCGCCACGTCCTGGATGACGATGGGCAGCTGCTCGTCCAGGGACGACTTGGCGTCCAGCACGACCATGGCGGTCATCAGCTTGGTCACCGAGGCGATGGGCACCTGCAGGTCGGGGTTGCTGGAGTAGAGAGTCTGGTTGGTCTTGAGGTCGACCAGCAGGGCGCTGCCGGAGGCGAGTTCCTGGGTCTGTGGCGTAGCCGCCTGGCTGGCGGGGGCGATGAGAGTCAGACAGGCCAGCAGGAGGCCGGCGAGAGAAGAGGTCTTTTTCACGAGTAGAGTCCGCACCGATTGAATGATGCCTGGGCGCTCCCTGCCGGCGAATGGGCGGAGTATATGTGTGCGGCGGTTCTCAGGCGAGCGCGCGGGCCAGACGGCTCAGTCTTCCCACTCCCGGCCGGCCAGTTCCAGCAGGGTACTGGCCTGTTCCGGGCCGTTGCTGCCGGCCGGATAGGGGCGGGGGTCTTGGTAGTTGTCCTGCCAGCCCTTGATGATCGGGTCGACCCAGGCCCAGGCGGCCTCGACCTCGTCGCGGCGCATGAACAGGGTGGAGTCGCCCTCGATCACGTCCAGCAGCAGGCGCTCGTAGGCGTCCCAGCGGCGCTTCTGCGGGAAGACCCGGGCCAGGTTCAGGTCCAGCTCCATGGGGGTCAGGCGCATGCCCTTGCCGGGGCTCTTGCCCATCAGCTGCAGGGTGATGCGTTCCTCCGGCTGCAGGCTGATGACCAGGCGGTTGGCCTGGCTGCCGTCGAACAGGCGGTGCGGAACCGGCTTGAACTGGATGACGATCTCCGAGCGCTTCTTCGCCATGCGCTTGCCGGTGCGCAGGTAGAAGGGCACGCCGGCCCAGCGCCAGTTGTCGATCTCCGCCTGCAGGGCGACGAAGGTCTCGGTGTCGCTGTCGTTGTCGACGTGCTTCTCGAAGTAGTAGGCCGGCACTTCCTGGCCGCCGATCTTGCCGGCCACGTACTGGCCGCGCACGGTCTTGTCGTGCACGTCGAGACCGGCGATGGGCTTGAGCGCCTCGAGGATCTTCACCTTCTCGTTACGCACAGACTCGGCATCGAAGCGCACCGGCGCCTCCATCGCCACCAGGCAGAGCAGCTGCAGCAGGTGGTTCTGCACCATGTCGCGCATCGCGCCGGCGTGGTCGTAGTAGGCGCCGCGGTTCTCGACGCCGAGGGTCTCGTTGACGCTGATCTGCACGTGGTCGATGTGGCCGGCGCGCCAGATCGGCTCGAACAGGGCATTGGCGAAGCGCAGTGCCATCAGGTTCTGCACCGTCTCCTTGCCCAGGTAGTGGTCGATGCGGAACACCTGGGCCTCGCTGAACACCGCGCCAATGGCGGCGTTGATCTCGCGGGCGGATTCCAGCGAGCGGCCGATCGGCTTCTCCAGCACGATGCGCGTGTCGCTGCCGGCCAGCCCGGCGATGGCCAGGTTCTCGGCGATGGATTCGAACAGGTCGGGGGCGGTGGCCAGGTAGTAGATGCGCCCGCGCTGGCAGGCACTGGTGCCGAGGAACTTGCCGAGCCGGCCGAATTCGGCGGTGTGCGACAGGTCCATGGCGAAGTAGTCGAGGCGCGCGGCGAAGCTCGCCCAGGTGTCGTTGTCGAAGTCGCTGCGCGCTACCTGGGCACGCACCCGGCGCTCGGCCAGGGACTGGTATTCGGCGCGGTTCAGCACATTGCGCGCCACCGCTAGGATGCGCATCTCCGGGTTCAGGCGGCCATCGCGGTGCAGGTGGTAGAGCGCCGGCAGCAGCTTGTGCAGGGCCAGGTCGCCGGTGCCGCCAAACACCAGCATGTCGCAAGAGCTGTTCAACGGAGGGCCTCCAGCCGGTTTACCTGTGCGGGATGGGCGTTCTTGTAGTATAACTACAAGGTCACTACAACCCGATCATAACAGGCCGGGTGAAACCGCAGCGAGCCGGCTGGCCGTCGCATGGCGGTTTCCACCGGGCTGCCAACAGAGCCCTGCCCGTGAATCTTCTGCAGCATATCGCCCAGTCCCGTCACCTGCTCCGCAAGTCCGAACTGAAGGTCGCCGATCACGTCCTGCAGGACCCTTCCGCGGTGATGCACAGCTCCATGGCCGACCTGGCCCACGAGGTGGGCATCAGCGAGCCGACCATCGTCCGCTTCTGCCGCGCCATCGGCTGCAGCGGTTTCCAGGACCTCAAGCTGAAGCTGGCGCAGAGCCTGGCGGCCGGGGCCAGCTTCGGCCAGTTCGCCATCAACGAGAACGATTCGGTGGCGGACTTCAGCCTGAAGATCTTCGACACCACGCTGCACACCCTGATGGAAGTGCGCGAGCGCCTCGACCCGCGCGAGCTGGAGCGCGCCGTCAACGCCATCGCCAACGCCCAGCGCATCGAGTTCTACGGCTTCGGCGCTTCCGGCGCGGTGGCCGCCGACGCCCAGCACAAGTTCTTCCGCCTGCTGCTCACCGCCGCGGCCTACTCGGACCCGCACATGCAGGCGATGAGCGCGGTGACGCTGAAGCCTAGCGATGTGGCCATCTGCATCTCCCAGTCCGGCCGCTCCAAGGACCTGCTGATCACCGCCAACCTGGTGCGCGAGTCCGGCGCCACGCTGATCACCCTGTGCCCGAGCCAGACCCCGCTGGCCGACCTGGCCACGGTCAACCTGGCCATCGACGTACAGGAAGATACCGAGATCTACACCCCGCTGACCTCGCGCATCGCCCATCTGGTGGTGATCGACGTGCTGGCCATGGGCGTCGCCATGGCCCGCGGCCCGGACCTGGTAAACCACCTCAAGAGCGTCAAGCGCAGCCTGCGCAGCCTGCGGCTGTCGCCGAAATCGGTGCGCAGCGCGGAGGATTGATTTCACGCAAGCTTCATCGAGACGCCGCCGAAGCGTCACGCTCAGGCAGGCAAGCTGAGCTCCCGGTAAACGGACCAGGAGCGCCGCGATGAACCTGCATCTCGAAGGACCCGTCCACGACAGCAAGACCCGTCGCAAGCTGGAAGACCAGCGCCGCATGGCTTTCCGCCGTGCCATCGAGGACTACGCCGAACAGCGCCGGCTGCAGCAGGAGCTCGGTGGCTATCCCGATCTGATCCCCGCCGATTTCCTTCCCATCGCACGCGGCCCGCAGCGTCACGCGGCTTGAGCCATTCGCGCGGTGTGCCGAATTCGGCATGCCGGGTGTGCAAAGCGATCAAGCCTCGGCGGCGGCGACAGGCCACTGTAACGGGCAGACTGCCAGGAGCCCGTTATGACCCGATTGACCCTGACCGAGGCCCATGAGCTGGCCGCCGACATTCTGCGCCACGCCGGTTTCAGCGAGGCCTTCGTGCAGGCCATCGCCGCCACCGTGACCGCCGGCGAGCGCGATGGCTGCACGTCCCATGGCCTGTGGCGCCTGCTCGGCATCGTGCGCACGCTCAGGTCCGGCAAGGCGGTGGCCGACGCCGAGCCCGAGGTGATAGACCAGGCGCCGTCGCTGGTGCGGGTCGACGCCCATGGCGGCTTCTCCCAGCTGGCCTTCGCGGCCGGCCTGCCGCTGCTGGCGGAGAAGGCCCGGCGCAACGGCATCGCCGCCATGGCGATCAACCGCTGTGTGCATTTCTCGGCGCTGTGGGTGGAGATGGAGGCGCTGACCGAGCTGGGCCTGGTGGCGCTGGCCTGCAACCCGACCCAGGCCTACGTGGCGCCGGCCGGCGGTAGCCGTCCATTGTTCGGCACCAACCCTATCGCTTTCGGCTGGCCGCGCGCCGGTCGCCATCCCTTCGTCTTCGATTTCGCCACCGCCGCCATCGCCCGTGGCGAGATCGAGCTGCACCGGCGCTCCGGCGAGCCGCTGCCGGCCGGCTGGGGCGTGGATCGCGACGGCCAGCCGTGCAGCGACGCCGCTGAGGTACTAGACCACGGCGCCATGCTGACCTTCGGCGGGCACAAGGGCTCGGCCCTGTCGGCGATGATCGAGCTGATCGCCGGGCCGCTGATCGGCGATCTGACCAGCCCCGAGTCTGGGGCCTTCGACGAGGGCTACAATGCCCTGCCGTATCACGGCGAGCTGATCATTGCCCTCGACCCGCAGCGCTTCCTCGGCGAACAGGCCGACCAGTACCTGGCCCGCGCCGAAGCCATGTTCGAGGCGATCCAGGGCGTCGCTGCGGGGCGCTCGAGGCCCGGGCCGCGCGGCTGCCGTCCCAGCGCCGCTACGAGGCGCGGGCCAGGAGCCTGGTGGATGGTGTGGAGATCGACGACGGTCTGTACCGCGATCTGCGGGCGCTGCTGGCCTAGAACGTCGTTTGACGTAGCGCGTAGTCCGGATGAAATCCGGGAGGCAGACGACTCCGATCCCGGATTGCATCCGGGCTACAGGGCTGCTGGTGTAGGGCGGGTGAAACCCGCGCAAGGTAGCGTTCGCGGGTTTCACCCGCCCTACCCGTAACGCAAAAAAAGCCCCGGCGAACCGGGGCTGAGGGAGGGAATCGCCGGTTGCTGAGCCGACACACTTTTCAGGCCAGCGATTCCCGCGTGGTAATGCCGTCGACCAGCCGGGCCAGGCCCAGCGGGTTGGCGTTCTTCAGGGCGTCCGGCAGCAGCGCGTCCGGGCAGTTCTGGTAGCACACCGGGCGCAGGAAACGGTCGATCGCCAGGCTGCCGACCGAGGTGCCGCGGGCGTCCGAGGTGGCCGGGTAGGGGCCGCCGTGGACCATCGCGTCGCACACTTCCACGCCGGTCGGGTAGCCGTTGAACAGCACCCGGCCGACCTTCTGTTCCAGCAGCGGCAGCAGATCGCCGTGAGCCTCCAGATCGGCCGGGTCGGCGGTCAGGGTGGCGGTCAGCTGGCCGCGCAGGCCGTGCAGCGCGCGGACCAACTCGGCCTTGTCGGCCACTTCCACCACCACGGTCACCGGACCGAACACTTCCTCCTGCAGCAGCTCGTCGCCGCCCAACAGCAGCGAAACGTCGGCCTGGAACAGTTGCGGGCGGGCCTGGCGGCCTTCCTGCGGCTGGC
>OGQD01002496.1_pt1 | contig 9924 bp, 8 predicted proteins | sample 1553091 | NCBI WGS metagenome assembly OGQD01 (sample SAMEA2580290, study PRJEB22360) | human gut metagenome | biome: human gut; feature: human-associated habitat; material: faeces | place: Denmark | collected 2008/2010 | reverse complement strand
TTCTGCATTTCCCGGCCGAAGGGGCCAGCGAAGCCGAGGCCGCCGCCCTTGCCGCAGCAGCGGCGGAAGCTGCGGTAAACGCAGAAGCCAGCAGCGGCAGCGCCGAGGCCGAACGACTGGCCGCCGAGGCCGCCGCCAGCGCCAATGCGGGGGGCGAACAAAACGGCGCACTTGACGAAAACGGCGGCGAACGCGGTGACGATCGCGGCGATCAATCCGCCAGCAAAATCGGCGGCTCCGCCGCGAGCAGCGACGCGCAGGACGACAAAACCCTGCGCGCCCTGCTCGTTGACGCAAAAAAACTGTTCAAGCAGGTTGCCGACCTGCTGAAAGCCAAGATGCTCGATTTCGACAAGGAAGCCAAAAAAATCTTCGAGGACATCGACCGCTCCCTGCGCAAGCTCGACGACTCCCTGCGCGGCGGCGAAAGCCCGCTGTACTCGGCTCTCGGCGAATTGTCACTGGGCGGGGCTGACGGTGGCGAAACAGCCAGCAGCGGCGTCAGCATCGACGTCAGCGCCTGAGGGAAACCGCAGCACCGCCCCGACACCTGCGGCCAGAATGAAAAAGCTGAATGAAAAAACCCCGGCCATGCCGGGGTTTTCCGATTTGCTCCGATTCGCGCCGCCTTCCTGCGCAAGCGCCTCTGGGCAGCGAAGGGATGGCTTACTGCCCTACCTTCAGCCGTCCGCCTTTACCCAGGCCGCCCTTGACTTCCTGCGCCTTGTAGTTGCGCAGCGAGATCACCATGTTGTTGTAGGCATCGACGAAAGCAGCAACGGTGGCCTTGCCTTCGGGCGTGCGCGAGAAACCGCCCAGACCGCCTGCTGCGCTGCCGCCGAAGGCTCCCAGGGCGGCACCGAAATTGGTGGAGGTGGCGTTGCCTTCGGAGATGGAGATCTGCACCCCCGAGCGGATGTCGAACATGCTCAGTGTCACGACCGAAACCCGGCTCTGCATGGCCCCACCGACGACGGCACCGACGCCGCCGAGCAGGCCGCCCAGACCGGCGGCCAACTGGCCGGTGGCATCGTTGTCGATGATGATGGACGGCTCCATATAGTAATCGGCGGCGACACGCTGGCCCTTCTGCTGCTTGGAACCGGCGCGGAATTCGCCCGAATTGCGCTGCTTGTCGGTAATGGCGCTGATCCTGCTTTCCGTGCGGTTATTGCCGACCGAAGTAATGACGAAGCAGTTCGATTGCTGCACCGCCAAGCGGATCAGCGGCTCGATAGTGGTGATCTTGGTGGCGGCCCCGAAGCTCGCATACCACTCCTTGCCACGGCCATCGTCCACGGCCAGCGTGCCCAGGGTTTCATCACAGCGTTCAAGGCTGCTGTTGGCGTTCACACTGCTGGCACCACCGGCAGCGCCGGTTGCCGCCGTGGGACTGTTGCCGGTGGAGATGCTGCCGCCAGAGCCGGGCGTCACGCAGCCAGTCAGCGCCAGAGAAACAGTCAGCACGGACAGGGAGAGGGAAGTCTTGGACATGGAGGTTGGTCTTTCTTTATAAGGTTGGAAAAAAATGAATCAGGCAGGGCGCGGGGGCGGGGGTTCAGCGCAGATACCAGCCGGATGGCGCCCAGATCCAGTAATAAGGATAACCGCGATACCAGGCTCCCCAGGATTTGCGCTGCTCTTCACGGATGCGGTAAAGCTGCTGTTCGTTCTGTTTGGCGCTCTGCGCTTCGGCCAGCAGTTTGCGGGCATCCTTGTGGTTCGCGGCAGCGGCGCGGCTCAACCAGGCTTCGGCCTCGCCGGGATCGGAACCCATCTCCTCGAAACCCAGCAGATACAGGCGGCCCAGCGCGTATTGCGCCTCGGTGTGGCCCTGGTCGCCCGCCTTGCGCATCCATTCGATGGCCTGATAGCTGTCACGGGTCACACCGTCGCCGCGCAGCAGGCGCAGCCCCAGGTCATAAGCCGCCCTGGGATCGCGCTCGGCGAGATCGGTCAGGGCTTGCAGGCGGCGCTCGGCCTCAGGATCGCCCGCTTCGCCCTGGAAGGTGGCCGTATTGCGCGGCACATCGGCACATTGATTGCCGCTGCACAGACGGACGTTCTCCTGCCGGGGCGCAAGCTGTTCGGCGGGCGTCTGCGCACAAGCAGCGGCCAGCAGGCTGGTCAGAATTGCCGCCAGCGGCAGCGTGACGCACGGATTCACGGTTTTGCGCATTGCGTATCTTTCTCAATGACAAAGAATTTCGGCATTGTATCGGGAATAGTCCAGACAGACCATCATCATGGAACAGTTTTTCCACATTTCCCCTCACACTGGCAGAGCACCGCGATCCACCACCCGGCGCAGGACGAAGCTGGTGTGCACCCCGGTCACGCCGGGAATGCGCGTGATCTTGTTGAGCAGGAGCTGCTGGTAATCGTCCATATCGCGCACCACGACCTTCAACTGGTAATCCGACTGCTGGCCGGTGATGAGCAGGCATTCCAGCACCTCGGGAATGTCGGCAATGGCCGACTCCAGGCTGGCGAAGCGTTCCGGCGTGTGCTGATCCATCGAGATGCCGATCAGGGCCATCAGGCTCAGGCCCAGTTTCCGGGCGTCCAGCACGGCCCGGTAGCCGGCGATGATGCCGGCTTCTTCCAGCGCCCGCACCCGGCGCAGGCAGGGCGAAGGCGACAGGCCGATGCGCTCGGCCAGATCCTGATTGCTGATGCGCCCGTCCGCCTGCAGGGCGGCAAGGATTTCCCGGTCGTAGCGGTCAATATCAAGTTTATTTTCCATTTTCGCAAATACCCGCAATTTAATTTCAAAACAGGCGCAAACGATGCCACAAAACGCAAGCACCTGCCACGTCTTTTTCCTTAATATTTCGCCATCGAAAACGTTTCTTGGAGCATCGCCATGCCGCAGGCACAGCACAACAAATCGAGCAAAAAATACAGCGCCTTTCCGCAGGTTCAATTAACTGACCGCCAGTGGCCGGGCAGAACCATCACCAAAGCGCCGATCTGGATGACCACCGACTTGCGCGACGGCAACCAGGCCTTGTTCGAGCCGATGAACATGCAGAAGAAGATGGAGATGTTCGCCACCTTGTGCCGCATCGGCTTCAAGGAAATCGAAATCGCCTTCCCCTCGGCTTCGGAGACTGAATTCAATTTCGTGCGCGGCTTGATCGAAGGCGGCCACATTCCGGACGACGTGACCATCGAAGTGCTCACCCAGGCGCGCGAGCATTTGATCCGCCGCACCTTCGAGTCGCTCAAGGGCGCGCGCCGGGCCATCGTCCACATCTACAACGCCACCTGCCCGGCCTTCCGCGATTTCGTGTTCGGCATGAGCAAGGCTGAAGTGGTCAAGATGGCGGTCGATGCGGTGCATCTCATCCGCCAGTTGGCCGCAGAAATGCCGGAAACCGAGATCGTGCTCGAATACAGCCCGGAGTTGTTCACCGCCACCGAACTCGACTTCGCCAAGGAAGTCTGCGACGCCGTTACCGCCGCCTGGGGCGCGACGCCCGAGCGCAAGGTGATCCTCAACCTCCCGGCCACGGTGGAAGTCGCCACGCCCAATGTGTACGCCGACCAGATCGAATGGATGCACCGCAAGCTCGAACGCCGCGACAGCGTGCTCATCAGTGTGCATCCGCACAACGACCGTGGCACCGCCATCGCCGCCGCCGAACTCGGCTTGATGGCCGGGGCCGACCGCGTCGAAGGCTGCCTCTTCGGCAACGGCGAGCGCACCGGCAACGTCGATCTCGTCACCCTGGCCTTGAACCTCCACACCCAGGGCATTGATCCGCAGCTCGATTTCTCGGACATCAACAGCGTCGCCCGCGTTTATGAACACTGCACCCAGCTCCCCATCCATCCGCGCCATCCTTACGCGGGGGATCTCGTATTCACGGCTTTTTCCGGCTCCCACCAGGACGCCATCAAAAAGGGGTTTGCCGCTCAAAAGGCGGATGAGAACTGGGCAGTGCCCTACTTGCCGATCGACCCGGCGGACGTGGGCCGCAGCTACGATTCCATCATCCGGGTGAATAGCCAGTCCGGCAAGGGCGGCATTTCCTACATCATGGAAAACGACCACGGCATCGTCATGCCGCGCCGCTTGCAGGTGGAATTCTCCGGCGTCGTGCAGCGCCACGCCGACAGCCACGGCGGTGAAATCGGGGCGGAAGCGATCTGGCAACTGTTCGCTGACACCTATCTCAACGCCAGCACGCCCGTGCGTTACCGCGAGCATCACCTGTTCGAGGAAAACGGCCAGCAGGCGATCCGCCTCAGCGTGGACATCGACGGCAAAGCCCACACCTTGAACGGCGTCGGCAACGGCCCCATCAACGCCGCCATGCACGCCCTCGCCAGCGCCGGCCTGCAAGCCCAGGTGCGCAGCTATGAAGAACGTTCCATGATTCCCGCCGGCGACGACGGCAACGCCAGCGCCGTCGCCTTCATCGAAATGGCCGCCTCCGGCCAGGGCGAGTGCTACGGCGCCGGCATCGACAGCAATATCGTCACGGCGTCGATCAAAGCCTTGGTCAGCGGGATCAACCGCCTGAGCGCGGCGGAGTAAGCCAGGAGAGGGTGGGTCCGGGTCCATGCCCCGGACCTGCTGCCGCACCTGCCTGGATCATGGCCCCTGGCCTACAACGACACCAGCCGACACAGGCCGGCACAGGCAGCCGCTGACCGCACGACACAGGCTGGCGCTTTACTCCGACGTCGCCCCGGCCACGAACACGAACTTGCCGTTCTGCATCCGGAAAATGCCCTCGAACTCGCCCATGCCGCCTTCCGGTTCGCCGTCGATGCGGCCCCAGGATTCGCAGGTTTGCGATTCGGTGGCGTACATCTTCTTGCCCATCTTGACGATGTAAGCGCCGGACGGCACGCGGTACACCTCGACCTGGGTGTTTTCCGTTCCCGCGCCGAGCGAATGCCGCCGGGTGCAGACGGGCATGCGCGACACCACCACGTAGTAATTGACCTTCTTGTCCCAGGGAACGGGCTGCTCGCGCACCACCGACAAGGTGTGTTCGCGGCTGCCGTCGATCGACCACGCCGCCTGATCGTCGACGCAGGCGGTCAGCAATGGCAGGGCGAGCAAGGCGGGCAGGGCGGCGGATAAACGGCGGGGGCGCGTGGCGTTCATGGTGGTGTCTCCTCGGCGTGCTTTCAGTCCAGCTTCCAGGACAGGGTTTCACCGGCGCGCAGCGGCACGATGTCGTCCCCGGTCAGATAAGGATAACTTGCCGGCACCGCCCAGTCGGTTTTCCTGAGCGTGATCTGCGCCGTATTGCGCGGCAGGCCGTACCAGTCGGCCCCGTGAAAACTGGCGAAGCCTTCCAGCTTGTCGAGCGCGCCGGCCTGCTCGAAGGCTTCGGCATACAGTTCGAGCGCCGCGTAGGCGGTATAGCAGCCGGCGCAGCCGCAAGAGGACTCCTTGGCGCTGCGGGCGTGCGGCGCGGAATCGGTGCCGAGGAAGAATTTCGGGTTGCCGGAAATTGCCGCCGCGATCAGCGCCTGCCGGTGCGTTTCGCGCTTCAGGACCGGCAGGCAGTACCAGTGCGGGCGCACGCCGCCCTGGAAGATGGCGTTGCGGTTGTAGAGCAGGTGATGCGCGGTGATGGTGGCCGCCACGCTGGCGGGCGCGGCCGTGACGAATTCGGCGGCGTCGCGCGTCGTGATGTGCTCCATCACCACTTTCAGCTTCGGGAAACGTTGCGTCAGCGGCAGCAATACGGTGTCGATGAAGGCCTTTTCCCGGTCGAACAGATCGATCGCCGGATCGGTCACTTCGCCATGCACCAGCAGCGGCAGGCCGCGGCGCTCCATTTCGGCGAGCGCCGGCCAGGCTTTTTCGATGGCGGTCAGGCCGGCGTCGGAATTGGTCGTCGCCCCCGCCGGATAGAGCTTCACCGCATGCACGAAACCGCTGGCCGCCGCCCTGGCGATTTCCTCGGCGGGCGTGTTGTCGGTGAGATAGAGCGTCATCAGCGGCGTGAAATCGAGGCCGGCCGGCAGCGCCGCGAGAATCCGCTCGCGGTAAGCCTGCGCCTGAACCACGGTGGTCACTGGCGGTTTCAGATTGGGCATGACGATGGCCCGGGCGAACTGCCGCGCGGTATGCGGCAGCACGGCGGCCAGGGCCGCGTCGTCGCGCAGGTGCAGATGCCAGTCGTCCGGGCGGGTGAGCGTGAGTTGCATGGAGTTCTCCGAAAACATGGCCGGATTTTAGATGAAGTCGGGGCCGGCACGCTGCAAGCCGGGCAAACGACCAGAGCAATCACTCGTATGCCAGCGCTTTCCACGCGTCGAAAAAACCCACCGTCGAGACGCCAAGGCAAAGCCGAAAAAGGAGCAAGGCATGGATTTTCTTGGCGAAAGCTTCGCGCCTTTGCGCCTCGGCGGTGAAGATTTTTCATATTCATACGATTGCTTTAAGCAAACGATACGCACGGAAACGGCAGCCGCGCAGGCACTCGACACCTGCGGATTTCCCCGCTATAGTTTCATTATACGAATCAACATTTCGTATCGTGAAACGACAAGAGCAAAACTGTGCTTTACCGTAACGCCTAAAGTGTCGGATAAAGCGTTAAAGTTGTCTGGCCTACCCGGCACGACAGAATCAAAACCAATGTAGGAGACGAATCATGGCCGACCAGCCGCATAACCCGCCTGCCGACAACGATCCGCAGGAAACCCAAGAATGGATGGACGCCCTGGGCGGCGTGCTTGCCAACGAAGGCGCCACGCGGGCGCACTTCCTGATCGAGAAGCTGATCGCCCAGGCGCGCGAGGAAGGCATCGACCTGCCCTATTCCGCCAACACCGAATACATCAACACGATTCCGGTCGAGCAGCAGCCGAAATATCCGGGCAATCCCGATCTCGAAATCAACATCCACAACTACGTGCGCTGGAACGCCATGGCGATGGTGGTGCGCGCCAACAAGCACACCAACGTCGGCGGCCACATCGCCTCCTTCGCTTCCGCCGCCGTGCTCTACGACGTCGGCCTCACCCACTTCTGGCATGCGCCTTCCGAAAAACACGATGGCGACCTGATCTTCTTCCAGGGCCATTCGGTGCCCGGCATCTACGCCCGCGCCTTCCTCCTTGGCCGGCTGAGCGAGGCGCAGATGGACAGCTTCCGCCAGGAAACCGGCGGCAACGGCATTTCTTCCTATCCGCACCCCTGGCTGATGCCGGATTTCTGGCAGTTCCCCACCGTGTCGATGGGCCTGGGGCCGATTCAGGCCATTTACCAGGCCCGCTTCATGAAGTACCTCGCCTCGCGCAACCTGATCGACGCCGAAAAGGCCAGCCAGCGCAAGGTCTGGGCCTTCCTCGGCGACGGCGAAACCGACGAGGTCGAATCGCTCGGCGCCATCGGCATGGCCGGACGCGAAAAGCTCGACAACCTGATCTTCGTCATCAACTGCAACCTGCAACGCCTGGACGGCCCGGTGCGCGGCAACGGCAAGATCATCCAGGAACTTGAATCGGAATTCCGTGGCGCAGGCTGGAACGTCATCAAGCTGATCTGGGGCACCCACTGGGACGCCCTCTTCGCCCGCGACAAGAAAGGCATCCTGAAAAAACGCATGATGGAATGCGTCGACGGCGAGTACCAGACCTTCAAGGCCAAGGACGGCGCTTACGTGCGCGAGCATTTCTTCAACACGCCGGAATTGAAGGCACTGGTCGCCGACTGGACGGATTCCCAGATCTGGCGTCTGAACCGGGGCGGCCACGACATCTTTAAGATTTTCTCCGCCTACAAGTCCGCCATCGAACATCAGGGCGCGCCCACCCTCATCCTCGCCAAGACCATCAAGGGCTACGGCATGGGCGGCGCGGGCGAAGCGATGAACATCTCGCACCAGCAGAAGAAGATGGACCGCGAGCAGATCAAGTTCTTCCGCGACCGCTTCCTGCTGCCGATCACCGACGAGCAGATCGACGAAATTCCCTACCTGAAATTCGCCGAGGATTCGCCGGAACACAAATACATGCAGGAACATCGCGCCGCGCTCGGCGGTTATCTGCCGCAACGCCGCCGCCGCGCCGAACCGCTGCCGGTGCCAGCGCTGGAAACCTTCGCGGCGCTCCTGAAGGCCTCCGGCGAAGGGCGCGAGCTGTCCACCACGATGGCCATCGTGCGCATCATGAACATGCTGCTGAAGGACAAGCAGATCGGTCGCCGCGTCGTCCCCATCGTGCCGGACGAATCGCGCACCTTCGGCATGGAAGGCATGTTCCGCGCCGTCGGCATCTGGAACCAGCAAGGCCAGAACTACGTGCCGGAAGACCATGACCAGCTCATGTTCTACAAGGAAACCAAGGACGGTCAGGTGCTCCAGGAAGGCATCAACGAGGCCGGCGCAATGAGCGACTGGATCGCCGCCGCCACCGCCTACTCGGTGCACAACGTGCAGATGATCCCCTTCTACATCTGCTACTCCATGTTCGGCCTGCAACGCACCATGGATCTGGTGTGGGCGGCCGGCGACCAGCGTTGCCGCGGCTTCCTGATCGGCGGCACGGCCGGGCGCACGACCCTGAACGGCGAAGGCTTGCAGCACGAGGACGGGCACAGCCTGATCCTCTCCAATCTGGTGCCCAACTGCATTTCCTACGACCCGACCTTCCAGTACGAAGTCGCCGTCATCGTCCAGGACGGCATGCGCCGCATGTTCGCCGAACAGGAGGACGTGTTCTACTACCTGACGGTGATGAACGAAAACTACGAGCACCCGGACATGCCGGCCAACGCCGAAGCCGATATCCTCAAGGGGATGTACCGCTTCAAAGAAGGCGGCGCGGGCGACTTGCGCGTGCAGTTGCTCGGCTCCGGCACCATCTTCCGCGAGGTCATCGCCGCCGCCGAACTGCTCCGGCAGGATTGGGGCGTCGAGGCCGACATCTGGGGCTGTCCGAGCTTCAACGAACTGGCCCGCGACGGCCAGGACGCCGCCCGCTGGAACCTGCTGCATCCGCTGGAGGAACCGCGCCTGGCGCACGTCGAGCAGAAGCTCGCAGGCACGAACGGCCCGGTGATCGCCGCGACCGACTACGTCAAGCTGTTCGCCGAGCAGATCCGCCCCTTCGTCCAGGGTCGCTACGTCACGCTCGGCACCGACGGCTTCGGCCGCTCCGACACCCGCGAGGCGCTGCGCCACCATTTCGAGGTGGATCGCCACTGGGTGACGCTGGCGGCGCTGAAAGCGCTGGCCGACGACGGCAGGATCGACCGCGAAAAGGTCGCCGCCGCGCTGCTCAAGTACAACCTGGATCCGGCCAAGCCGAATCCGCTGTCGGTCTAAGGGAGGCGTGCCATGAGCCAACTGATTGAAGTCAAGGTGCCGGACATCGGCGATTTCTCCGAGGTGCCGGTGATCGAGCTGTACGTCAAGGTGGGCGACAGCATCCAGGTCGACGACGCCATCGCCACGCTGGAATCCGACAAGGCCACGATGGATGTGCCATCGACCGTTGCCGGCACGGTGAAGGAAGTGCTGGTGCAACTCGGCTCCAAGGTCAGCGAGGGTGCGGTGCTGATTAAAGTGGAAGGCGGCGCGAGCGCCGCCGCGCAGGTGGAAACCCCTGCGTCGGCCCCGGCGACGGCACCGACTGCCGCCCCTGCGGCAGCGCCTGCTTCTGCTCCCGCGGCGGGCGGCGTGGTCGAGGTCAAGATGCCGGACATCGGCGACTTTTCCGACGTGCCGGTGATCGAGCTGTACGTCAAGGCCGGCGACACGATCAAGGTCGACGACGCCATCGCCACGCTGGAATCCGACAAAGCCACGATGGACGTGCCGTCGACCGTCGCCGGCACGGTGAAGGAAGTGCTGGTGCAACTGGGTTCCAAAGTCAGCGAGGGAACGGTGCTGATCAAAGTGGAAGGCGGCGCGAGCGCCGCTGTAACCGCGGGCGCTCCGGCCC
>OGQD01002493.1_pt1 | contig 9927 bp, 9 predicted proteins | sample 1553091 | NCBI WGS metagenome assembly OGQD01 (sample SAMEA2580290, study PRJEB22360) | human gut metagenome | biome: human gut; feature: human-associated habitat; material: faeces | place: Denmark | collected 2008/2010 | reverse complement strand
AGGACCATGGAGAGTATGGAAACAGACAAGGCGGACAAGACACGTTTCATCAAATTGCTTCCTCCCGGAGGTAATAGGAAAGGGATCGGTAATTTCTCCTTATCGAATGCTGGTGGATAGAGATTGCATTTGAAAGGATTTGCAGGTTTTCATATTTTCGGATTATGTTAAAGATTCCATATTCTGAAAAACAATCTATCCATGTGTATGTTTTCTTTTAAAGAATATGAATCAATAATTTGATTATCATGAAGATTTTAATAATAGTTACTAGCACAGGGACTTTTGCCAATGGGAAACTCGCGACCGGATTATGGCTTAGTGAGTTTACTCATATCTATCATAGTGCAAAAGAAAGCGGCTATGACATAACGGTAGCCAATCCTAAAGGAGGTTATACTCCCATTGATCCCGAAAGTTTAAAACCAATTTTTTTAGATGAAATGTCCGAAAAGTATTGGGAAAAGCCAGAATTCAAAAAGCTGTTGGATCATGCAAACAGTTTGGATAACCTGTTGGAACAACAGTTTGATTGTGTCTATTTAGCCGGCGGACACGGTGCGATGTATGACTTTCCTGACAATGAAGCTTTAAAGACTATCGTAAGGAAACAGGATGAAAGTGGGAGGATAGTGTCGGCCATCTGCCACGGGGTCAGTGGGTTGTTGAATGTCAAACTATTCAATGGCGAATATATGATTAAAGGCAAAAAGCTGACGGGATTCAGTTGGTTTGAGGAAAGTCTTGCCAGAAGAAAAGAAGACGTGCCTTTTGATCTTGAAGCGTTGTTGAAAGAGAGAGGAGCGGATTATGAAAAAGCATTGATACCTATGACTTCAAAAGTAGTTGTAGATAATAATCTGATTACTGGGCAGGACCCGTTCAGTTCTAAAGAAATGGCGAAGGTCGTTATGCGGCAATTAAATAAAGCACAATAATAAATGGCTGAAGTAATCAGCTGGGAATAAATGTTTAATTCAAATCAGTATCATTATGAATTTAGATGAAGTCCTTCATCATCGTCGTTCTGTACGGGTGTATGATAAAGAAAAACCAATAGATACGGAAAAGGTAAAACATTGTTTGGAACTGGCTACATTGGCTCCTAACAGTTCTGATATGCAATTATGGGAATTTTACCATATTACAGAACCTGAATTATTGGCAAAAATTTCAAGGGACTGCCTTGGTCAGAAAGCGGCTTCTACCGCTTCACAAATTGTCATTTTTGTGGTTCGGCGTGACTGGTACAAGAAACATGCGCGATTCGTACTCAATTTTGAACGGGAGAACATTCGTCATTACAGTCCTAAAGAACGTCAGGCCAAACGTATTAAGGATCGGGAAATATATTACGGTATATTGATGCCCTTTGTTTATGCCCGGTTTTTCGGTATTCTCGGATTGCTTAGGAAATTGTTGGCTAATATAATCAGTATTTTCCGTCCTATGATGCTTGAAGTTTCCGAGAATGACATACGTGTGACAGCCCATAAATCCTGTGCGCTTGCCGCACAAACGTTTATGATTGCGATGGCAAACGAAGGCTATGACACGTGCCCCTTAGAAGGGCTGGACAGCCGTCGGCTAAAAAGGACATTGAAACTACCTCATGGTGCTGAAATAAACATGGCTATTCCTTGTGGGATACGGGATGGAAATAAAGGCATTTGGGGAGAACGTTGCAGAGTACCTTTTGAAGATGTTTATCGTAAACTTTAAGGCCTCCTTTTTTAAGGCTGGAATTTTCACTCACAAATAAAAAGTACAAATATCAAGTATAAGTGGTAGATGTTGTAGATGTTCGCATGAGCCGTTAATTCCCTATCTCGCAAAAATAAGTGACTTGTATCCATTGGCCATTCTGAAAGTGGATAAGTTGAAGGACGGCTCGATGGCTGTTGATGGTGAGGTTGGCGGTAATCTGCTCCGTGGTGAATGAGTGGTGAGCGTATTTGGCAGTGTGGTTGATGATCTTGTTGGCATACGTCTCTTTTCCTTCCTTTTCCCACGTGAAGATAGCGCGATCGAAATCTAGCGTGAAACGATCATGGAAGGTGTTTCCTTTCCATGTCTGACCCAAGGGCTTGACGCCTTGTGGAGTATCAACGCATTCTGTTATCCGGCAAGTGTTGTCGGATAAATGTAGGTGATAGACTTGGGCATGGGCTTGCGTGGCAAGCAGGAGCCATAGCGACAAGACGGGTAACAGGAGGATCGTCTTCATTTAATGGATAAGGGCAACCTGTCTCCATCGGTTGCCGGGCTAAAAATACAGAAGCGTGGAAACTATTGATATTACCGCATTGAGGCTCTCGACTGCCCTATCCATGTAATAAACAATAGCCCACGCCATGCTGTTATATCGTCCAGAGCGATTACTGGTAAATATAGCACCGACGTGAGCGTTCATTGTCTATTATCCATGGATATGAAATTGTCGAGATTTCAATGCGGGATAATATCTTTAAACGCTCTTCGTTAACTTATGTCCTCCTTCAGTGACCTACGCTTAGATATGAGGGATTATCGCAAATATAGGAAGAATAATTGATATCCGTATGCTATGTGGGGAGAAGTTTCCTTGCGGATTGACATTTTGACAAAATGTAAACGGAAGTCCGTGAGAGTCGATTATTTCGGGCGGATGTACGTCTCGCTTCCAAATACGCAAGAAAAAAACAGCAAAGGTTTACCTTATAGCCACTTATCGAAAAACGGCCTTTTATTCTAGCGAAATTAATTCATCATAATTCCTGTTTTGCCGGATGTTTGGGCGATTCCATAGGGTTACGATAGGGAAATCATTGGGTTACGACGCCATTCTTAATGGGTTATAACCCTATTCTTGGCCGTTTACGATGCCTAACGCGACTATATGTGTTGCCTAACGCAACCTATTGTGTGTGAAAAGGGGTACTTTTATCTTTAAAAAGGCGGTTTATGGGGATGCCTTTGGTGCTGTTTCGTGATTGTGGGGGGAAGGTATTGTTACGATATGTGGCTTATATTGAGCAAAAAGATGGAATGGAACTTATTTTGCTAATAAAAAGTCTTTGTGATTATCTTGTTGTAAGAGTAAAAGAAACTGCTTAAGTTATTTCTATTATGAGGCTGTATCAAATAATACAATATGGTAGTTATATTTGATGCAGCCTCATTTATTTATTTATTACTATTTAATTTCTGGTTTTTCCTCTGAGGTATCCCAACCTTCAACAGTTGCACTTAGTTTAACATCGCTTAAGCTAACATCTATAGTGTAATTATATACTTTATTTTTGTCCCACTGTGTAACGGAACCATATTTAAGAGCTATGTTTTTTGCTTCGCCATTAAATGTGACAGATTCATTAAGATTACTATCTGTAGTTGTAACAGTATATGTAATAGCTACCTTTGCATTTTCTATTGATTGAGGTACCATTAAATATGCTTGATCAGCGGTAATAGTATTATTTAAATCTGTAGTTGAAGAAGTCCATGTTCCTGCTGCACAATCATATGTTCCACCGTTCTTGATGCCGGTTAACGTGATAGTATTGATAGTCACAGTACTTCCCTCTGCAATTGTTTGGGCTGAGAATTTGACTTTAGATAGGACGTGTTGAAAGGTAAGAGAAACTGTCTCTTTACTTTTATCATTAGCTACAGTTGACACTAAAAGATCTGTAACTCCATTCTCTGAAGAAGGTATAGTAAACTCTATTTTAGGTAAACCTGTTGATTTGTTTGTGAAGGTAGAACTTACAGACACTCCATTAGTTTCTGTAGGGAATGGATAATATCCAATGAATGAAACTTTTTCAGCATTTGGCCAGTATTTAACAGGAGAATAGGTGTAATTTGCTCCATCAAAGGTTACTTTCTGATTATACATAAAGTTTGGTGTGGCAGAGGTTGCTGATGCATTCCATAACGCCTCTTTAGTATTATATGCAAAAACTCCGAATTCAGCCTTGGCAGGCAAGGCAGTTCCTTCTACTGCGGCTTTTGTCTGTTTCCCTACATAAGTAGTGAAATTAATTACATTGTCATTCTTTGCCACTAATGTGCCAACTTCGTCTTCGCTTGAACAGCCAGCCAATACTACTAGGCTTAATGCTGCAATGAATAAATTTGTCTTCATAACGCTTAGTCTTTTAATGTTGTTTTATGTTGTTACTATTTATCATTCTATATCTATGCGGGGATTACGATATTCGTCTCATCTCCCCAATTGTCTACACTTGCGTCGAATCCCCCTTCGCCGCCATTAGTTGCCGGCTTTACGTTTGGCAATTCCAGCGGAATATCCTCGGGAGTTTCCTCCTCGTCCGGATCGGCTCCGGTACCCAGCACCACTTTCACCTCTTTCGTCTCATTATTGATCGCGGCACGTGGAGCTATATCATATTGCTTCGTAATGACCGTCTTGTTATCGACCAATAAGATGGAGAGCGTAAGCAAATTACTGATCTCGTCCGTGGCCTTCGATGTGACATTCGGCCTGCCGAGTGTCAGGTAAGAGCCGGATAAGATACCATCGGTCGTTGAGTTCTCGTGAAAGGTCTTTTCCGAGAAGTCCACGAGTTGCGTCGCTACGCTACTCCCGGTCTTTCTATCCGCTATCCAATATGTATCCGCCATCCCTTTAATCGATCCCCTCGCAGTCCGCATGTTGTGCAATCCTTTTATCTCTAAGGACAGATGGGTCGTGAAGATTACCTTCTCGGGCCGGCAAGCCAAGGAAAACTCCTTTCCCTCCTTAAGGTTCGCCCGTACCATCTCTTGCGTCACCTCAAAACCCTCCAATGTAGCTACCGCTAAAGGTTCCGGATCGTAGATCAGCCGCTCTCCCTCGGTGGGCGTGTACCAATCGCTATCCGTCGTCTTCATCACGATCCGCAGGGTGCTGTATTGATCTTGACCCTCGATCGTGAGATAACTGTATTCTTCGGCCGCTTGGTTAAATACCACTACGTTATAGATCCCTTTCCTCAATCGCACCTCGTCACCCGTGACCGTGTTGGTAAGGAAACGGCTTGGCTCCCCTCCATCGACCGGGTAAAAGAGCGCGGTCATACCATCCGGCTCGATACCGCAAGGACCCCAATCTATGTCGAGGCGCACGGCGCAACGGTCTACATACTCGCCGATCATAGTCTCTTTCGAGCATCCCGCCAATCCCATGACAAGCGAGATCAAGATGATAAATAACTGGCTCTCTCTCATCGGATACTCGTTTTCTTTAGCCCGTCGATATTGTTCGCGATCCCTTTCCTTTCATTGCTTAGATTCAAGGAACTATCCTTCGATAGGAAAAACGGCGACAAGGTCAATTCCTTATGCTTCTCCGTGTCCCCCTCAACCTCTACCGAACGGATCGTGGCGACATATAACGGGATCACCTCGTCTTGACATGCCTCCAGATCCTCTAGAGAGGAGATATATGCTTCCGCTTCCTCGAACTTCGACATATTACGAAAACCTATGTTTTTCGCGTCGTAATTGAAAACCAATACATTATATTTATCCGGTGGTAAGAACAGGGTGATGCCATTGGCGTTCCCATCCGTCTGTATCATCGGCCCGCCCTCCGACGGGTAGATACAATAGCGAAGTTTCTCCGGTACCGGGGAACCTGCTACCACGCTATCCCAACGAAGGGTGCAAGTGATGTAGCCCGTGCCTCTTTTCTCCGGTTCCTCGGATCTCTCGCAACTACATTCCAGCACCATGCCGATAATGAATAAAACTGCGATAGAGATCTTTAAGATAATACTTGTCTTATTGTACCTATACATTTTATTTATCTTTGAAAATCAATTATGATTGATCTTCTGGACGCAAATGTATAGGGAATGCTAAAGGGGAGAATTGTTATTTTTGTCCAAAGAGTTGCAAAAGTTGAGAGATTTAAAAAAAATCATTGAATATTATGTATTTTCATCCTTTAGAGAACGGACAGAGCGGGGAGATTGGCCGAAATTAGCCCTGCAGAAGTGCGAGAAGTTAGAAAGCGATTCAAAGCCATACTTGTAGCAAATCTCGGATATGGAAAGCTCTGTCATGATAAGGTCGTTATGAATGTCTTGGCATTTGCGTTTCAGCATCCATTGATAAGCGGGCTCTCCAAACGTATCCTTGAAGATACGGCGGAAGGTGGGTACGCTGTAGCCTCCCAATTGGGCGAAGGTCTCCACGTCTTTCGCCTTCTGGTAGTTCTGCATCACGAAATACTGGAAACTGTGGCTATACCGGTAAATCGGGGCGTAAAAGGCGGCTAGCTCCTTGATGGGGTAGTAGCAGTTCAGCAAGTAGACCATCTCCGAGCGTTTGGCTTGCATCAGTCCGGAGCATCTTAAATCATCGTTGAGGTAAAGCTTCATGCCCTCGATGAAGAGTTGTATCGGCGGGACCATCGGTCATTACGATGGGCTGCTGGCGTTCGTTCTCCACGATGGAGATGCCTTTGTTGAAACGATTGTCGCATATGTTTTGCGGACGCTCGAAGAGATAGATGATACATTCGGTGTAGTCGAGTACCTTGCACTCCACTTTCGAGCCGATCGGTTGCAATACGAACTGTCCGCCCCGGAACGTGGTGTCCGGGTGCTCCTCGCTGTTCAGCCAGATCTCTCCCTTGACTAGGAAAAAGACCATGTTCTGCATGCATCTTGTCTGAGGGATCACGTACCCTTTCGGATAAAGACGATACTTGAATATGTCCCTCTGGTAGAAACTACAAGAGGAACAGTCGGTATATTTGGTGCAGCGATGGTCGGTTAACATAATTGGTGTCTTTATAATTTTACTTTCTTTGTCTTGCCCTCGCTCTCGTTGTGAAAGCGATCTACGGCGGTCACTACATAGCGATATTTTACCTTACCTTTCTCGTAAGGCATCAAGTAGCCGGTTTCCCGGGTGATAGCCACGATCTTCGAGGGATCGCTCGTGTCTATCGGCTCCTTGTCGTTAAAGCGATAGACCACGAAATAGGAGGCTAGCTCCGGATTCGTGGGGCTTTGCTCCGCTTGCCAATGTAACAAGAAGCCTTTAGGTGTCCATTCGGTCTTTAGCTTGCTTACGTCTTTTGGCGGACGGTTATGCATATGGGTATAGGCCGGGATAAGGGCCGGGTAACGGTGGTAGTTCCGTTTCAGGCTGTCGGCTACGCCCTTGTTGTTCCATAGAATCTCATTGGCGGGCCAGAAACAATTGCCGCTCACGTGAGGCAAGGCACGCTCGTAACGCATCTTGCGGGTTAATTGGTCCGCTTTCATGGTGCGGGCCACGTCTTGCCCGATATATAAATGACCTCCGTTGGCGTTTTTGTCCCACCATTTGATAAGCGTGATGTAATCTGCTGCCGGGTGTCCGATCTCCCAATAGATCTGGGGGATGTTATAATCGATCCAACCTTGCTGTACCCAATAGGTGATATCGGCGTAGAGGTCGTCGTAGTTTTGCAGACCGTTGGTATTGCTACCCGATCCGTCTGCGGTGCTTTTCTTGTTGCGGTAGATGCCGAAGGGACTGATACCGAAGCGTACCCAAGGCTTGGTGAGCAGGATGGTACGTTTCAATTCCCGGATCAGGGTATTCACGTTCTCCCGGCGCCAATCGTTCCTTTGCGCCTCGCTGTATCCTTTTCGCAAGCCGTATTTCCGGAAGCTGTTATCATCCGGGAAAGGCATACCCGCTGCGGGATAGGGATAGAAATAATCGTCCATATGGATAGCGTCCACGTCGTAACGGCCGACGATATCACGCACTACCCGGCAGATAAACTGACGGCTTTCCGGCAATCCCGGGTCGAAAAGGATTTGTTTATTATAGGTGACAAACCATTCGGGATGCTTATGATAGATGTGGGAATCGGCGAAACGGGTGTTTCCCGCCGTGCTCGCCCGGTAAGGATTCAACCAAGCGTGAAACTCCATGTTCCGTTTATGGCATTCTTGGATCAGGAAGGCCATCGGGTCGAACTCACCTGCCGGGGCTACGCCTTGCTCTCCGGTGAAGAAGCGGCTCCACGGCTCGATATCGGATTTATAGAAAGCGTCCGCCTCGGGGCGCACCTGAAAGATGATGGCGTTGATGCCGCATGCTTGCAGGTAATTAAGCTTGCGGATGAAGTCTTTTTTCATCCGGGCGGGAGTCATATCCTTGTATTCGCCTTGAAAAGCGGTCTGTATCCATGCTCCCCTAAACTCTCGCTTGGCCTCCTTGCCCGTACTCGTAGCCGGACGAGGCTTCTCGCGAACCGTAGAACATGAGGTTATCGCACAAAAGAGAATCGCTACTAAGAAGCGAAAATATTTAATGTACATGGGTGCCTTGCTGTGTTTGTCTATGAAATTTTCAACAAATGTAGAAGATTCCCTGTAAATATGAAATATTTCACCCTTGTTATTTTATTTACTTGGCAGTAGAGACGAGGCACACCCTGTCTAACTGTGTGAATTAGTTCGATGAAGATAGGGCAGAATCGGTTAGTTTTGGCTATCTTTGCGTTAAAGAAAAAGATAAAGGTAATATGTCTGAGAGCAATTCGATTTTCATCAAGGGGGCACGTGTCAACAACTTGAAAAATATAGATGTAGAGATTCCGAGGGACAAGCTGGTGGTGATAACCGGGCTGTCGGGGAGTGGAAAATCATCGTTGGCGTTCGATACCCTTTATGCGGAGGGACAGCGTCGGTATGTAGAGAGTTTATCCGCTTACGCCCGCCAGTTCTTGGGGAGGATGAGTAAGCCGGAATGCGACTATATTAAGGGAATACCGCCGGCTATCGCTATCGAGCAGAAGGTGAATACCCGTAATCCGCGTTCCACGGTCGGTACATCTACCGAGATTTATGAGTATTTACGCTTGTTATATGCTCGCGTCGGAAAGACGATATCGCCGGTTTCCGGCACCGAGGTGAAAAAACATCAGGTGAGCGATATTATCAAGGAGGTCATGCGATATCCCGAAGGAACTCGTTTTGCCGTATTCGCTCCGGTTGTCTTGCCGGAAGGCCGGGATATGAAGGAGCAGCTGGAGATCTTGCGGAAAGAAGGATATGCCCGTCTGTCGGTAAATGATACGGTATATCGTATCTCGGAGGTACTGGCGAGCGAGGAGTTGCTGTCTTACCCGATCGAGTTGTTGGTGGACCGCCTGACGGTATCGGACGATAAGACCTTGAAAAGCCGTTTGGCGGATTCGGCCGAGACCGCTTTCTTTGAGGGCCATGGTACCTGTTTGATTCGTATTTATACGGAGGAAGGGGTAGTCGTGAAGGAATTCTCGAAGAAGTTCGAGGCGGATGGCATGATATTCGAGGAGCCTACCGATATGATGTTTAGCTTTAATAATCCGTTGGGCGCATGTCCGACCTGTGAGGGATTCGGTAAGGTGCTGGGCATCGATGAGAATCTGGTGGTGCCCGATAAAAGCTTGTCTGTCTACCAAGGAGCCGTGGTTTGCTGGAAAGGTGAGGTGATGGGGGAATGGCTGAAAGACTTTATCGTGAAGAGCGAGAAATATAACTTTCCGATCCACCGTCCGTATTACGACTTGACACAGAAAGAGAAAGATTTGTTGTGGCATGGGGCGAGAGGTTTACACGGCATCGACGATTTTTTTAAGTTCGTGGAAGAGAATCTTTATAAGATACAATACAGGGTGATGCAAGCCCGCTATCGGGGAAAGACGACTTGCCCGGTTTGTAAGGGGAGCCGCTTGAGGCCGGAAGCGCTGTATGTGCAAGTGGGTGGTAAGAATATCGCCGAGCTGGTGACGATGCCGGTTTCGGAGGCAAAGGCTTTCTTTGATCAACTGGAACTGGACGAGACGGATGCGGCGATCGCTAAACGTTTGCTCACGGAAATCAATAATCGCTTGCAATTCCTGTTGGATGTGGGGTTGGGTTATCTGGCTTTAGATCGCCTCTCGGC
>OGQD01002491.1_pt1 | contig 9944 bp, 14 predicted proteins | sample 1553091 | NCBI WGS metagenome assembly OGQD01 (sample SAMEA2580290, study PRJEB22360) | human gut metagenome | biome: human gut; feature: human-associated habitat; material: faeces | place: Denmark | collected 2008/2010 | reverse complement strand
CTAAAGGTGGAAGAATATTTGCAGATGCCAGCCGAAAAATTATCAAAAGGAAATCAGCAGAAAATACAATTCATGACTGCAATTATACACGATCCAGAGTTAGTGGTATTAGATGAGCCATTTAGTGGACTAGATCCGGTTAATACAGAAATACTAAAAAATATTATTATTAATTTAATAAAGAATGGAAAATACATAATAATGTCAGCACACCAAATGGCGACGATTGAAGAATTTTGCAGTGATATTTTAATATTGAATAAAGGCAAAACTGTATTGCAAGGCAATCTGAAAGAAATAAAAGAAAAATATCCTGCAAATAGAGTAGAAATAGATGTAAAACAAGATATTAAAAAATACATTGAAGATTTTAATTTAGAGATAGAAACTGAAACAAACAATAACTATATTATAAAAATATCAGATGAAGAAAAAGCACATAAATTATTAAATAAACTTGTTGCAGATGGAATTAATATTGACAAATTTGAAATTAAGAAACCTACACTAAACGATATTTTTATAGAAAAGGTAGGCGAATAATAATGAGAGATATTTTTACAGTAATGAAATTTACCATGAAAGATATGGTTAAAAGAAAATCGTTTATAATATCAACATTAATAATTTTGATTTTTATAGTAGTTGGTTTTAATGTACCAAATTTAATTAAAAGCTTTAATGGAGATAATTCTGGAAATAAATTATTAATAATAGACAGTAAAAATGTATTTGAGGGAACATTAGAAAACTTAAAACAGATGGATTTAGGTTATGAGTTTGAAATAACAAATGAAGATTTGAAATTTGAAGATGTAAAGAAAAAAATAGAAAATGAAGAAATAAAAGAAGCGATAATTATAAATCAAGAAAATGAAAAAATAAAAGTATTATATATTGTAGAAAACAAAACAACGATGAGCGAAGTGCCAGAAGGATGTATGAATGCTCTAACATCATTATACTCCAATTTAAAAATATCTAAATTAGGACTAACAGAACAACAATTGCAATCGATTACTCCAAACTTTGAGTTTGACATAGAACAAACAGAGGAAAAGAGTGCGAGTGGAAATATTTTGGTAATGATGCTAATGTCGATAGTATTATTCTATGCGATATACTTTTGTGCATATCAAGTATCAAGCTCGATAACAACAGAGAAAACTTCAAAAATAATTGAAACACTTGTAACATCTACAAGCCCTAAAACAATAGTGCTTGGAAAGACAATAGGAATCGGACTAGTTGGCTTAGCCCAGATGATATTAATAGTTGCAACAGCTTTAATAAGTGCTAAAACATTTTTAGAACCAGGAGTGCTAGATTCTGTTTTGGATATGTCTAATGTTACACCATATTTAGGAATAATGACTGCAATTTATTTTGTACTAGGCTATTTGGATTATGCTTTATTATATGCACTAACTGGCTCTACAGTAAGCAAACCAGAAGATATACAATCTGCTAATTCGCCTGTTGCATTACTAGCAGTAATCGGATTTTATTTATCATATTTCACTATGATGAATCCTACAAGCAAGCTTAATCTGTTTGCATCATTATTTCCAATATCATCACCATTTTGTATGCCATTTAGAATTATGATGGGACTCGCAAATTCTACAGACGTAATAATTTCAATTGCAATTTTAGTTGTTACAATAATTGTTATTGCTAATGTTGCTATAAAAATATACTCAAATGCAATACTGAACTATGGTACAAAGATGAACATTAAAGATATTATAAAAATGTATAAAGAAAAACAAAGCTAATCTTTATTAAAAAAATATAAAAAAGACTTACGAAAAAATTAAATGTGTGCTATAATTGCAAATGAAAAAAATTACTAATATTTTAAAATTATGCAAGTACGAAGGAATACATTGCTAAATAACTATAAAGGAGTATAAAGATGGAAATAAACGAAGAAAAAAGAATTAAATTTATGGAATATGCAGGAAAAAGAGTAAATAATGTATTACATGACATACAAATATTAGAGCCTATGGCAAGAAGCAACTCTTATGATTTCACAAGAGAAGATGTAGAAAAAATGTTTACAGCTATACAAAATACTTTAGATACAGTAAAAGAAGAATACAATAAAAAGTTTGAACAAAAAGCAAAATCGGAGAAAAAACTTTTCTCTTTTGATGATGTTATAGTGCCTTCGCAAGAAAATGAAAGTAATGTAGAAGAAGTTGCTACAGAAAATAATTAAATAAAATTGGTTAATACAATATATTATTTTAGAGAACTGCTTGAAATATAGTAGTTCTCTTTAGTATAATATAAAATATTAAAAATAATTAAAAAAGGGGAGAAAATAAACAATGAAAAATTTTGGAAACGTATTATGGGGAATAGTTTTAATCGTTATTGGACTAATCTTTGGAGGCAACGCACTTGGAATAACAAATATCAATATATTTTTTGAAGGCTGGTGGACTTTATTCATTATAATACCATGCTTCATAGGATTATTTAGAGACAATGAAAAAACTGCAAGCTTTATAGGATTATTGGTTGGAGTAGCTTTACTTTTAGGATGCCAAAACATTATATCATTTGAGTTAATTGGAAAATTGGCATTACCAGTAATTTTAGTAATTATTGGATTATCATTGATTTTCAAAGATACTTTAGGTGGTAAATTAAATGATGAAATTAAAAAATTGAACAAAGAAAGAAATGGAGAAAATTCTTATTCTGCGATATTTGCTGGTCAAGATGTAAAATTTGATGGAGAAAAATTTATAGGAGCTGATTTAACGGCAGTATTTGGCGGAGTAAAATGCGATTTAAGAAACGCAATTATAGAATCAGATGTTGTAATTAATACAAGCAGTACATTTGGAGGAATAGAAATTTGCGTGCCAGCAAACGTAAAGGTAAAAATTAAATCTGTTCCTATATTCGGCGGAGTTGACAATAAAGCAAACACCCAAGCAGACGAAAATAGTCATACAATCTATATAAACAGTACAACTGTATTTGGAGGTGTTGAAATAAAAAGTGGGGAAAGAGGCAATTTCAATGAAGCTAGTAAATAATAAATTTAAAACAAGTGATAACAATATAATTAATTATTATGAGATAAAGAATAGTAACCATACGTTGTTACTTATTCATGCTCAAGGTACAAATGCAATGAGCTATTTAAAGGTAGCCAAAAAACTTTCAAAAAAATTTCATGTAATTTTAGTAGATTGTTATGGCCATGGAAAAAGCTCGCACAATAAAGAAAAAGATTTTGTATATTACTATTTTATGAATCAATATTGTTGAAACTTCTTTCCAGAGGATTCGAGAGAAAAAATCAAAAGAATTTATTAAAGCAATTACTAGTAAATCTTTCATAAAAAACTACATTACTGATTTTGAAAAACTATTAAAAGAAACTAAAAATCTGAATAACATTTAAGCAATAAATAGTAATTTTTAAGGAGGCTTGTAAAATAAAAATAATAACATTATGAAAGAAGAAAAAATGAAAGTAAAAGAGTTTATTGAAAAAAATTTAAAATGGATTATATTATTTCTTTGTTTAGTGGGATTTTTAGCCCTAGCAGAAGATGTATTTCATAAAGAAATAATGAACGGAGACATAATAGGTTATAAAATAATATCAAGGTTTTTAATATCAGACTTTGCAACACCAATAGTGAAGTTTATTACTAATTTTGGAGGTGCAATATTTTTAGTAGTATTAACAGTCTTTTTATTTTTAGTAATAAAAAACAAAAAGATAGGGCTATCTATATTTTTTAATTTAGTAATAGTTACAGGACTAAATCAGTTATTAAAAAGAATATTGCAAAGACCAAGACCAACAGAATATAGAATAATTGAAGAAACAGGATATAGTTTTCCTTCAGGACATTCTATGATAAGTATGGCTTTCTATGGCTATATAATATACTTAATCTATAAATATGTAAAAAACAAATACGTAAAATGGATTTCTATTGTATTATTAAGTATCTTAATCTGTTCTATTGGAATAAGCAGAATTTATTTAGGTGTACATTATACAAGTGATGTGCTAGGAGGATTCCTAATATCTATATCGTACTTGGTAATATACATAAGTGCTGTTAATAAGTTCTTAATTGAAAAATAATATAAAAAATGAAAAATGTAAAAACTATAGGTAAACATATTAAAAATGCACTAGAAGAAGAGTTGGAAGGTATTCCAACTGTCGCAAAATTTGCGACAGTTCAAAAAGAGGAAGAAAGAGAAATAAAATAAATAATAGCCCAAGGAAACAAAAATAATTCCTTGAGCTATTTTTGAAAAATACTACTTAGAAAGATACTCCGCACTCTGAATGGGTACAGAAAGATCTTCTCTAATATTAGATAAAAGTTTAAAGCCGTTTGAGCTATGGTCTGTAGAAGTTGACGAATGTAAAGATGCATTAGCCGTGTTTTTTATTGTTTTATCAGCCGCTTTTTTTCTAGATACCATAAGTTCGTAATTACTCATAGTGCAATCTCCTTATAAAATCATAAATGTTGGATTCTGAATCTTTGAATATCAATATTTTTCAAGCATTTACTCCTTTAATTAAAGCTATAGTAAGACTAATATACTTTTAAAAGAATATTATCATATAAGACTTTAGTTGTCAATTAATTAAAAAGATAAATCAGGTCTTAGGCAGATAAATTACTGGTAAACATAAAATTGACATTCTGATCCTAAAGTGATATACTCATATTAAGGTAGCCTTGGTGCGCCTTAATAGTATTAGTTAGCTGACTGTAGTCAGAGAGAGGAAACTAAAGATGAAACTGGAATTTTGCTTTGATAATGACGGAAAGCAGTATGATTACATAGTATGTTGGGAGCGGAGCTCATCGTGCATGAGATGTAATGAAGATTCTTGGGACTGCCTTGATTGCCCGATGGATGAACTAGGTGCTTATGCCCTGTTTAACCAGCAAGGAAAAAAGGTTGGTGGCTGGGAATATGAGGAGCTCTTCGATGGACGAGGTATTGAGTATCACTTAAGGGAGAGAATTCCTGATGAAAAGGACTTGGTGGTTGTAAATATACCAAAGGGTCTTTTGAAAGCTTAAAATCATAATCAATGTCTATGCAGAAGTAAACAGAGAGAAAATTGTGGCAATATCAAAATGTTGCTACGGCAAAAAGGAGGCAGTGTTACCGCCTCCTTTTTGTTGCTCCTATTGTTAATTTTTATAATATAATTGTTTTGAAATGAATACGACTAAAAACATGAAAATAAGATATATTTTCAATAAAAAGTGCTAACAAAAATATTGACAAATAGATACATCTATTATAGAATACAAACAAAGGTTCATACAATATGCTGAAAGAAAGAAGAATGGAAAATGACTAACAATATTGAGGGACTATTGGAAGCATTATCAAAAAGCAAATTTAGAGGTTCATTTTATTTAAATAAAAAAATGAAGGAATATGTAAAAGAAAAAGGACTAGACAAAGTTGAATCTGATGCAAAAGATTTAATAATAAAAAGAATTGGTGATGCCTATCCTAAAAATGATGGAAAACAAACACCTATGAGACAAGTACACCCAGTTTTTATTGCACAACATGCAACTGGATGCTGTTGTAGAGGTTGCTTAGAAAGAATTCATAAAATACCCAAAGGAAAAGCTTTATCAAATGAAGAAATAAATTATGTTGTAAATGTGCTTATGACATGGATAAAAAGAGAAATGAGGTAAGAAAAATATGGAACATGTTCACTCAATTATATTAATAAAAAAGGAGAAAAATATTTAAATTATTTTGATGAAAGATGGGGAATGTATTTATTTCCCAATATTAAAGGAAACAATATTGAAGAGATAAAGGCTAAATACAACACAGATAATGTGAAGTATTTATTTGATAAAGTGCATGAAAAGTATTCTATACCAAATAAAGAAACAAGAACATATCACCATTATTTTTATGAAGTTGACAAAGATGTAGATGGAGAATATTTTTCATTAAACGAGTTATTGCAAAAAGAGAAAGTAGAAGAAAACAACGGAGATATTATAAAATTTATAGAAGAATTTTATAGTAATAAATAATAATTTGTTGAACATAACAATAGATGGAGCAATTAAACTAATTGAGCATAATGAACAATAAGGATTAGCTTTTTTATAACATAAAAATTTGAATAAATACTCTTGATATGCATTATGTATTCAATTCTCCAATAGATAAAATAGTTTTTGATGTATCGCATCAATGCTATTCACACAAAATTTTAACGGGAAGATATAAGTCTAATTATTAGATAAAATGATAAATAATCTAAATTGATGACAGGTAATTGTACAGAGTTACCTGTTCTTTTGTCTGTTTTATTAATAAGAAATATACAAAGATAGGATATAAATTTAGCTGCATAAGGAATAATTTTAAAGGCCTAAAAATAATAGAAAAAATTCAAATTTATTTCATAAAAATGTAATCAAAGCTTGAGATTATAATACATTTGTGATATTATAGGCGTGTAAAATGAAAAAAGAGGAAGAGATGATTATGGCAAGAAATATAGTAGCAAACGCATTCAAACATTTTAACTTAATTAATAGACACAGATGGGCTGTATTTAAGCTATGTTGCAAAGCTGGTATCCCGTTTAGAGGACTAGTACATGATTTATCAAAATACTCTTTTACGGAGTTCTGGGAGTCTGCTAAATTCTATAACGGACACTTAAGTCCAATACCGTTTGCAAAAAAGAAGAATGGATACTCAAAAGCATGGCTTCATCACAGGGGAAGAAATAAACATCATCCAGAATATTGGTATGATCCATCTTCGCCAGATCCGACTCCACTAATACCGTATCAATATACAGTAGAAATGATATGTGACAATTTGGCAGCAGGGCTAACCTACAACGGAAAACGTTGGAGAAAAGATACTCAATTAAAATACTGGAACAATAAACAAAAAAATGTATATTTAAATGAAAAAAATAAAGCGATGATTACAGAAGTATTCACTCAGGTAAGCATAAACGGAATAAATAAAACAATAACGAGAGCAAACTTAAAAAAAATGTATCAAAAATATTGTGAACAAAAATAACAAAGGAGAGAAAATCAATGAATAATGGATTTTATGCAGGAAGCTTTGATCCATTTACTATGGGTCATTTGCATGTTGTAAAAACAGCATCAAAACTATTTAACAAATTAGTAATTGGAATTGGAGACAATAATCAAAAAGCAAGAAAATATGATAAGATGTTGATGAAAGAGGCAATAGAGAAAACTCTTGTTGCAGAAAAAATTGATAACGTAACAGTAGTATGTTATGATGGATTGTCTGTAGACTCTGCAAAAGCCAATGAATGTAACTTCTTAGTAAGAGGAATAAGAGATGACATGGACTACTATTATGAAGAAAATATTGCAGAAATAAATGAAGAAATATCTGGACTTGACACAATTTACATTAGAGCAGGAATTCTAGGAAGTATTAGTTCAAGTACAGTTAGAGAACTATACAAAAACGGAAAAGATGTTTCAAGATATGTACCAGAAGAAATAAGAAAGATAATGTAAAAAGTGAAGTACTAAGGTAGTGTTAAAAAGCATTGTCAATAAAACATTGTTGATAATATGTGAAAGAACTATGGAGTGAAAGACAATGTTTGAAAACGATAAAAGACTAGTCGCCGGAAGGTGATAGAAACTAATATTTTAAAGGAATTTGAAGAAAGGAAAAGTATAATTAAACCATTTGCGATGGGAGGTTATACAAGGAAAACAGTCATGAATTGGAATAGAGAATTAATGCAACAGCCATCATGGAAAGAAGAAATAAAAAATAGAGAACAAAAAGAAATTATAGCAAAAAAAATAGCGGAAAAAGTTCAAGATGGAGAAGTAATAGGATTTGGTTCAGGATCAACTTCATACCTTACTGCTATAGAAATTGCGAATAAGTGCGAAAGAGAAAACTTAAAAATTACAGCAATACCAACTTCTCAGGAAATAAAAATGCTATGTGCATACTTAAACATTCCAACGGCATGTATCATGGAAAAGAAGCCAGATTGGTGCTTTGACGGAGCAGACGAGGTGGACCATGACAACTGGTTGATAAAAGGCAGAGGTGCTGCAATGTTTAAGGAAAAATTAAATATGAAAACGGCACCAAAAACCTATATACTTGTAGATGATTCAAAATTGGTAAATGCATTAGGAACAAACTTCCCAGTACCAGTAGAAATATATCCTGAGACAGTAAATTATGTTAAAGAAGAATTATACAAGTTAGGTGCCAACAGACAAACTGTAAGACAAGCTCTAAGAAAAGATGGACCAGTTATAACTGAAAATGGAAATATAATAATAGATGTATATTTTGATAATATAACTCCAGACTTAGAAAGAAAAATAAAAGAAATAACAGGAGTTGTAGAATCTGGATTATTCATAGGATATAATGTTGAAATTACATCTGCCTATTAGGAACATCACTTTGAGGTGAAAAGGAGAATTTGATGAAAAAATTAGTGTTCTCAGCCGTATCACTTGATGTAGGCGGAATAGAGACTGCATTGGTTACTCTATTAAACTATTTAGCAAAGCAAAAAGAAAATGAAGAATATAAATATGAAATAACTCTTTTTTTAGAAAAAAAAGAGGGAATATTTTTAAATGAAATAGATAAAAGAATACAAATAAAAGAATATTCGTCTTGCAAACTTAAATTGGCTTTGATAAGGAAATTTATAAACCTTGTAAAACAAACGGTGTTTAAGCTTAAATATAAAGATAAATTTGATTTTTCTTGTGCTTATGCAACATACTCTAAACCAGCATCTTTTATTGCAAGAACTGCATCAGAAAATAGCTGTTTATGGGTGCATAGTGAATATATGCAGATGTTCAACAATAGTAAAGAAGAGTATGCAAGATTCTTTGATGGAGTAAAAGCTAAGGAGTTTAGAAATATAGTATTTGTATCTGAAAATGCCAAAAACATATTTATAGAAAATTTTAAAAATAATAAAGATTTTGTAAATAAAGCAAGTGTAATTTATAATTTTATTGATGCAGAAGAAATTTTAAGAAAGTCCCAAGAAAAAATTACAGATTGCAAAAAAGAAGATACTTTTACTTTTCTAAATGTTGGCAGACATACGGAGGAAGATAAGAAACTAACTAGGCTAATAGAAGTTGCAAAAAAATTAAATGAAGACAATTTGAATTTTAGAATTTTATTAGTTGGAAGTGGAAATAGAACTCAAGAATATAAAGAAAAGATAAAAGAATACAAATTAGAAAATAGGGTAATATTTTTAGGAAAAAAACAAAATCCTTATCCATATTTTAAAATTGCAGATAGTCTAATACTTACTTCAGAATATGAGGGATTCCCAGTTGTATATTTGGAAGCTATGATATTAAATACTCCAATAATAACAACTGATGTATCTGACAGCATAAAAATTATACAAGATAAATATGGAGTTGTAACAAGAAAAGATATAGACTCCATATATGAAGCTATGAAAAAAGCAATAATTAATGGAATTGCTCAAAAAGAAAAGTTTGATTATAAAAAGTATAATCAAGAAATAAATGAAAAGCTAGAAAAACTTATAAATGATTAGTCTGACATAAAAGCATGAAATATCAAAAAGAAAAGAGGAAAATATAAATGACAGAGGAAAAAAATAAATTTTTATTTTCAATAATTGTACCTGTTTATAATACAGAAAAATACATAGAGAAGAGCCTGAAATCAATTTACGAAGCAATGGATAAAGATTGCGAGGTAATAGTTGTAAATGATGGCTCGAAAGACAATAGCGAGGAAATTATAAAAAAATTTATAAATGCTCTACCAGAAGAGTATAAAAATAATTTTGTATATGTGAAGAAAGACAACAAAGGGCTTGCAGACACTAAAAATGT
>OGQD01002483.1_pt1 | contig 9979 bp, 9 predicted proteins | sample 1553091 | NCBI WGS metagenome assembly OGQD01 (sample SAMEA2580290, study PRJEB22360) | human gut metagenome | biome: human gut; feature: human-associated habitat; material: faeces | place: Denmark | collected 2008/2010 | reverse complement strand
TCCTCGGCCTGATCGTTCCGATTTCGCTCGCCATCTTCCTCAATGAAATGCGGCTTGGCATTTACAAGCGCGTGGTGCAGAGCGTCACGTTCAAGTGCCCGGTGCGCTTCTTCTGGGAGGAGGTTCCCGGCGAGGCGGATGGGTATACGGCGGTGACGCCCGACTCGTTTGATGCGGACGGGAATTTCCGAGATGACGAGACACACGTCGAGACGGTGGGGATTCTAAAGCGTCGATAACCTATCAAACACTAGGCGATAGATACCCGTCCGTCGGCATCAACCTGGACACGACCCTCAGCAAGCAGCTCGATAACCTGCGGATAAAGCACATGCTCAACCTCATGAATTGCTGCTTCAAGCTCGTCGCGCGTCATACCCTCTTTAATACGGACGGCCTCTTGAGCAATGATGGGGCCTTGGTCATAAACGGCATTTGCAAAATGCACGGTGACGCCTGTTATCTTTACTCCACGAGCATAGGCATCATCAATTCCGTGTGCCCCCTGAAAACTCGGAAGAAGCGCTGGATGTATGTTTACAACACGATCGGGGAATCCTAGCAAAACTGGCTCATGCACCTTGCGCATATATCCCGCCATAATGACGTAGTCAACATCATGCTGTTTAAGCTCTGCCGCAATAACTTGGTCAGCAATGAGAGGCTCTTTATAGAGTTCGCGAGCAATAGTAAGCGTTGGAATATGAGCTTCCTTGGCGCGAATAAGACCATAGGCATCCGCACGACTACTAATGACAAGTTCTACACGTGCATTGATTTTCTCTGCGGCAATTGCATCGATAATAGCCTGAAGATTTGTACCGCTTCCGGAGAGCAACACACCCAAGCGAAGTGGACTCATATCCCCTTCAGAACGTTTAGCAGCAATGCGCTGCTGCAAATCATTGCCACACGTCCCCAAACAAAGCTTTTCGTTGCTGCTCTCCATCGGATCTCCCAATTAAACTAAGTGTTTACCAGCAGTTTTTACATCTGATCTGCGTAACGAACCTGACCTGTACCCTCAACACACGTGCCAACAACAAAAGGCTTTTCACCGAGGCCCTCAAGCTCGCTGCGAACCGCATCAGCATCTTCCGGCGCACAGATAATGCAGAGACCAACACCCATATTGAAGGTCTTGCATGCCTCATTCGGAGATAGATTGGCACGACGGCAGATCTCAGAAATGACAGGCGGAACGTCCCAAGCAAATGTTGCAGCTACTCCAGGAGTATCTCCTGTGCCAGCTTCAATCGTACGATCGACAATGGCATCCACCGTATCGGGAAGAGCACGATCGAGATTTTCTGAAATACCACCACCGGTAATATGAGCAAGAGCCTTTATCGGAGTTCCTGCTGCAAGAGCCTTAAGAATGGGTTTCACATAAATACGTGTTGGCTTCATCACTGCGTCTGCCATAGATTCGCCGAGGTTCTCATCAAACGCCTCGAGCTTACCGCGGCATTCCTCAGCCTCGGGTGTTCCCGGCACAAGACCATCTACGCCGAGCACACGGCGCACGAGCGAATAACCATTGGAATGAACACCTGTTGATGCCAAGCCAAAAATCACATCGCCTGGGCGAACTGTTTCAGGATCAAGCATGCGAGCACGATCAACGGCACCGACTGCAAAGCCTGCCAAATCATAATCGTCAGCACGCATAACGCCCGGGTGCTCAGCCATCTCTCCACCAACAAGCGCACAGCCAGCCAGACGGCACCCTTCGGCAATACCGCTCACAATTTTTGCCATACGATCTGCTTCAAGATGACCAATGGCCACATAATCAAGGAAGAAAAGGGGTTCTGCGCCAGACGCCAAAATATCGTTTACGCACATAGCAACGAGATCTTGACCCACCGTTTCATGGCGATCGAGCAGCTGAGCTAAAGCGAGCTTTGTGCCTACGCCATCAGTTCCGGAGATAAGAACTGGGTCATCCATCTCTTTTAACTTAGCAGCTGAGAACAGCCCACCAAAGCCACCAATACCACCAATAACCTCGGGGCGATTTGTAGAAGCTACCATCGAACGAATGGCATCTACAGCACGTGCACCTTCTGCAGTATCCACTCCCGCGTCAGCATAGGTAAGCTGTTGGGTTGTATCGCTCATGGATCCCCTTCCCAAGCGTTAGTTGTTTTCGGCAGTTATGCCGCCTATTCCCATTTTTATATCAGCACGCGACAAACCAAGATTGCGTGGTGTATATCCCTCGCAGAACTTACCGGACGAGAAACTTGCCGGAATCTCTACTGGATATTCTCCCGTAAAGCACGCCGTACAATAGCCGTTCATAGGAACACAGTTGAGCAGGCCTTCAACCGAGAGAAATGCAAGAGAGTCAGCGCCAATAAACTCACGGATACCCTCGAGATCCATGTTGGCTGAAATGAGCTGATCTTGCGTATCGGTATCGATGCCGTAAAAGCATGGCCAGGTAACTTCTGGCGAGTTAATACGGACATGAACCTCGGTAGCACCTGCATCGCGTAGCATCCGGACAATTTGCATTGACGTCGTACCACGAACAATGGAATCGTCCACCATAACAATGCGTTTACCAGCAACGTTATCTGGAAGTGCATTGAGCTTCATACGTACGCCGCGACTTCTCAGCTCCTGTGTGGGCTGAATAAAGGTGCGTGCTACATACCTGTTTTTAATGAGGCCTTCGCCAAAAGGAAGCCCTAGTTCGTGAGCAAATCCTTCTGCAGGAGGCATGCCCGAGTCCGGCACGCCAATAACCAGATCCGCATCTACTGGTGCTTCATGCGCCAAGCGACGCCCCATGGCATAGCGCATGGCGTAAAAGGAAGAGCCATCTTTAACGGAATCAGGACGGGCAAAATACACGTGCTCAAAGATGCAGTTTGCAGGCATACGCTGCGGCACATCACGGCACGTTACAATGCCATCATCAGAGAGACGAATGATCTCACCAGGCGTTATTTCACGAACGAATGTTGCACCCACAATATCAAGAGCACACGTTTCGCTTGCAACTACCCAACCCTCAGATGCCTCTTCAGTTGCCTCAAGCTTTCCAAGAACCAAAGGACGGATACCGTTAGGATCGCGAAATGCATACAGAGCATTCTCGCGAACCAATGCCATGGCATAGCCGCCTTCTATTCTGCGCATAGCGGCAGCTATACCTTCACGGAGATGACCGGGTTTCTCGGTAAAGTAGCCAATGAGCTTAGCCGCCACTTCGGAGTCTGTATTAGAACGGAAAGGAATTCCTAGCTCAATGAGTTGACGCCTGAGATCATCTGAGTTTACAAGCGTTCCATTATGAGCAAGCGCAACAATTACCTCGCCAATAGTGGAAAGATGCGGCTGAGCCGCTTCCCAGCTTTTAGCTCCTGAGGTTCCATAGCGCACATGTCCAACTGCAACATGGCCAGGAAGTGCAGAAAGATCAGCATCAGAAAAAACTTGGCTCACAAGGCCAAGGTCTTTGCGGACAAGAACGGTGGCGCCATCTCCCACAGCAATACCCGCTGATTCTTGACCACGATGTTGTAGGGCAAAAAGACCAAAATACGTGAGTCGTGCAACATCACGTCCAGGTGCCCAAACGCCAAAAACACCACATTCCTCATGCAGTGTATCGGCCTCAGTCATAGTTTCATGAGTAGCAACGGAACTAGTTGCTGTCACGATACCGCCTCTCCCGCAAGCGCAGCGTTTGCCTCGTTCTTCTCAACACATACCAGCAGTGTACGCCCATACCCATCAATATAATTGCAGGTGGAGAGCGTCAATATATGAGATGTTCCGTCGATAATGGTTTTCGCGTTGGCGTTTTGTGTTACCGCTTTATCCAACAGTCCTGAAAGATAGGTATGAAACTCTTCCGTTGACGCGAAACTTACCGTACGGGCTGCTGAATCATCAGGTGTCGTATAGTACACAAAAAGTGGCATCAGCTCATAATTTGCGTCTTCTGTGACATACCAGACGGTATCTATGCCATCAAAAAATTCCTGATTATCCATGTCAGCAATTTGTTTGAACATCGATCCATTTTTAAGGTGATGTCCGTAGATGATGGTCTGTGGATCCAACATGCCAGGAGCCTGATTTTCATAATCCATAAAAATCTGGCCACCTATGCCATACACTCCATGAGCATTGGTGTTGAGGTAATAGTCGTTATCTTCCCCTTGATATACCGGGTAGTTAATAACCGTTCCTGGAATTTGTATCCAGCCTACCACGTCATCGTTAATTGCCTTGAGTCCTGCCCAGTCAACCGTTGGTGGCTGATTGGGATCGTCGGATAACGTAACGTATGCCGCAAGCTCTTCATTTACAACATCCTGCTCGTGATAACGCCATTGAGAAAAGCCCCATATGCCTGCCGCAGCTAAAAGAAGAACAACACCTACTGCAAGCAGGACATTTGAAACAATTTTGGATGGCTTTGATGCAGGTGCAGGGCGTTTGAAATGAGAGCCCTGCTTATTACGCGGCATGGTTACTACGCCTCAGCCATTTGCTGTTTGAAAGCTACGATTTTTTCACGCCACTCTGGCATAGAAGCGCCAAGGATTTGTGTTGCATAGATGGCTGCATTCTTTGCACCGCCAATCGCAACGCATGCCACCGGCACACCTGAAGGCATCTGAACCATAGAGAGCAGCGAATCCATACCGCCCAAATCGCTTGTCTTCATAGGAACACCTACGATAGGAAGCGGCGTATAGGCGGCAACAACACCGCCAAGATGAGCAGCTTTACCTGCTGCAGCAATAATGACTTTTAAACCGCGATCAGCAGCAGAAGATGCCCACTCATGCACTTTAGCAGGTGAGCGATGAGCAGAAGCAATGACCAATTCATACGGCACGCCAAACTCTTCGAGCTGTGCTGTGCAAGCCTCCATTGCAGGCATATCAGATTTTGAACCCATAATGATACCGACGAGTGGAGTTTCTGCCATGCTTCCTCCTCATATCTCAGCGCTGCATCTCCAGCGCATTTGCCATTAAAACGATCTTCTTTTACTGCTCTGTGGATTGAGTCTGATTGTTGTTAGATGTTCCGTCGTTCGTCTGATCTTCAGCATTGGTATCTGTTGAAGTTCCTGTTTCATCCTGCGTGCTTGAAGGTGTGAGCACACCCGACTCTTCTTCGTTGTCCTCTTCACTTTGATCGGGGACTAACAGGTCGGTAACGATGTTGCTCTTGAGCTGGTCGCGCAACTCTGCGGTGGTTTTCTCATCCATACCAGTAATAGAGCACGAGAACCAGACACCATCCTCATTGGAATTCTTTGTCCAAATAAAGGTCATGAAATTGCGAACATTACCTGCAGGGCGTAAAAATCCAAAGAGCTGCGAAGTCTGGAAATTTCCGTCTTTATCGGCGTGAACGTTTACGTGGTAGACAACCACATCGATATCGGGATTGAGCAACGCATTAATTGCCAATGCTGTTGATTGCACTTGTGCACTCGAGAAACAATCGCGCGCGTTCTCTGATGTGGAATCGGTAACGGTAACTTCAAGACGCCCGGTGTTCTCGCTCGCCTCAACAATAGTAAAGTCCTCAGGGAACTGAGTGAAGCCACCGCCCCATTCAATTCCATTTTTCATGGCAGCAGAGACATTTGCTACCGTAACTTCATCGGTAAGACTTGCCGTGGAAGTACGCCGAACGATGCCACAAGAAACCTGTGCAAGCGTTACTACGAGCAGTGTAAGCACAACAAACAAGACGGCAGTACGCTTGATTGCCCGCTCTACCGTAGAACCAGAAGGATCGGCATCGGAGAGTGGGTCAATATCTACTCCAACGCCCTTTTCTTTACGACGGGCACGCTCACGACGGGCAGTATCCACATTATCGTGGCCCGTTTCATCTACGCGAGAGAATAACTCCTCTGCTTCATCAGCATTAAGAAACTTGCTTTTCTTCTTGCCTTTGTCAGCACGTCTCGCTGCCATGACACCCTTTTCGTCCAGCTTTCCATCGGTCACGCACTCCATGAGTATACGCAGCTTTGAGCCACAATTCATGGACAGACAGAGTAATCATAACCACTACGCTTTAAAACCTAGTGGACTAAATCATTCTCGCCACCAAACTGCATGCGATAATACCGCGCATACGTACCGTTGAGTGCAAGAAGATCTTTATGCGTACCGCGCTCTGCAACCCGGCCATTATCGATGGTCACAATCTCATCGGCGCCCTTAATGGTAGAGAGACGATGAGCAATCACAAGCGTTGTACGGTTTTGAGCAAGGCGTTCCAGAGACTCCTGTACGGCGCGCTCGCTTTCGTTATCAAGTGCAGATGTTGCCTCGTCAAGAATAAGTATCTTCGGGTCTGCAAGCACCGCTCTTGCGATAGCGATAAGCTGTCGCTGTCCCTGACTTAAATTGCCGCCGCCTTCGGTCAGCATAGTATCATATCCGTCAGCCATCTTTTCCGCAAAATCGGCTACCTTTGCTGTCTTTGCCGCCGCAATTACTTCTTCATCTGTAGCGTCAAGCCTGCCGTAACGGATATTCTGCATTATCGTATCGTTGAAAATAACCGTATCCTGAAGTACGATACCTATAGAGCCACGCAGTTTCTTTTTCGGAATATCATATATGCTTTCACCGTCAAGTGTGATGCTTCCGCCGTCTATATCATAAAACCTTGTGAGCAGATTTACGACAGTGGTTTTGCCCGAGCCGGTAGCGCCGACAATAGCCAGCTTCTGACCGCTCTTTATCCACAGGTCGAAGTCGTGCAGTACCTTTTCGCCGGGCACATAAGAGAAGTCGATATTCTTGAACATAAGGTCGCCCCTTACGTTATCTATTGAGAAATCCTTATCCGTGCCTTCGTCGCTTTCAGGCTCTGTATCCATTATCTCAAATACACGCTCCGCACCTGCAATAGCCGTCTGTATCGAAGAATACTGCTGTGCTATCTCGTTTATGGGGCGGGTGAAGTTCTTTGTATACTGCAAGAATGCCTGAATCGTGCCGACCGTCATAACGCCCTTGATAGCAAGTGGGTTGAAGTCGATTATAAGGAAATATGCGCCGAAGCCCGCAACAAGCAAAAAGCTGATATTCGATATGACATTCATACACGGTCCCATTATGCCGCCGCATATCTGCGCCTTTATCGCCGCCTTCTGAAGCTCGTCGCTGATTTCACCGAATTCCTCGCAGGCTTTCTTTTCTTTCGAGTATGCCGCTACCGTTCTGTAACCGGATACCATTTCTTCTATATGTCCGTTCAGTCTGCCTAAAAGCGTCTGCTGTAACGGGAAGTATTTTCTCATAAACTTTGTGAGATTCTTTGTAACAACAAGCGTCAGAACGACAGATGTAAGGCTGACAAGCGTCAGCATAGGCGAATAATAAAGCATAAACACAAGGCAGCCGACAAGCGTCAGAACACCTGAAAACAGCGAGGCTATCGACTGTGAAACGGTGTTTGAGATATTCTCTACATCGTTTGTCATACGGCTCATAATATCGCCGTGCTGATGAGTATCGGTATACTTTATCGGCAGATATGAAATCTTGTCAAACAGATCCTTACGCATAGCCTTGACGGTCGTCTGCGACAGCTTTGCCGCAAATATACCCTGAAAATATGTGAGCAGTGAATTTACAAGATACACACATCCGAGTGCTATAAGGCAGTATAGCATACCGCTTATATCTACGTTTAATCTCTGGTTTGAAACGGTTATCTTATCAATAGCAAGACCCTGAAGATAGGGTGCGACAAGGTTCAGCACAGTGCATAACGGATAAAAGCAGTATCATAAGGTATCTGTTCTTTCCGATATAGCCGACAAGCCTTTTCAGCGTGCCTTTTGTGTTCTTTGGCTTTTCAGCCATAAGCATTCTTTCGTGGGGCGGAGGGCCTCCTCTGCCCATCATTCTCATAGGAGGACGTTCATTAGCCATTTACCGCTTCCTCCTCTCCCTGCTTCATCTGCGAATAGTAAATATCCCTGTAGACGCTACTTGATTCCATAAGTTCTTTATGAGTGCCGAAAGCGCATATCGAGCCGTTTTCAAGCACCGCTATCTTATCCGCTCTCATAACGCTCGCTATTCTCTGAGCTATCATTATAACGGTAACACCGCTTAAGTTTTCACGCAGAGCCTTGTGCAGCTTTGCCTCTGTGCTAAGATCGAGCGCCGAGGTGCTGTCGTCAAATATCAGTATCTCGGGCTTTTTGATTATGGCTCTTGCTATCGCCATACGCTGTTTCTGACCGCCCGACAGCGACGCACCCTTTTCGCTTATCATAGTATCATATCCGTCATTGAAGCCGTCTATGAATTCCTCTGCCTGTGCTATTTTGGCGGCTGTCTTTACTTCTTCGTCCGTAGCCGTTTCACAGCCCCAGCGGATATTTTCCGCAACAGTTCCCGAAAAAAGCTCGCTTTTCTGCAGTACTACGCCTATTTTGCTTCTCAACGTGTCAACATCGTAATCCTTAACGTTTACGCCGTCAACAAGCACATCACCATTAGTCGCATCGTAAAATCTCGGAACGAGGTTTACAAGAGAGGTCTTACCACAGCCAGTAGAGCCGAGTATAGCTATCATCTGACCCTTACCGACTTTTAAATCAATGCCGGAAAGAACGGGCTTACCGGATGAACCGGGATACGAAAAGCCGACGTTTCTGAATTCAACGGTACCGCTGTTGTCGCTGTCGGCACTTTTATGTCCGTCACTGATAACGGGGTTTGTTGAAAGCACTTCGTTTACACGCTTCATTGATGCGGCAGAACGTGAAACCTGCTGAAACATCATACCTACCATCATAACCGACATAAGTATCTGTGTTATATAGGTTACTGCGGCCATTACTTCTCCAACCTGCATTGCCTTTGCTTCAACCTGAAAACCGCCTATCATAATAATAGCGATGACAGAAGCGTTCATTATTATCATCAGTATCGGATTCAGTGTAGCAAGTAATTTCTGCACCTTGAGGTTGGTCGTCATAAGGTCGGTGTTTGCGTTGTCAAACCTGTTTATCTCATATTCTTCACGGGTGAAAGCCTTTACTACTCTCGCTCCCGAAACGTTTTCCTGCACCACGCTGTTCACCTTGTCAAGTCTTGACTGAACGATACTGAAAAGCGGCGAGGCTTTCTTCATAATTATTGCCACGGCAATAAGCTGAACAGGCAGTGAGATTACCAGCACAATGCCGAAGTTTACGTTAAGAGTAAGAATTACCGCAATGCCGCCTATAAACTGCATTCCCGTTCTTACAAACATTCTCAGCGACATAGCTACAAACTCCTGTATCGCCGTTATATCGTTTGTAAGTCTTGTGACGAGCGAGCCTGTAGTAAACTTGTCCGTCTGCTGAAAAGACATATGCATTACCTTTGCAAAAGCGTCTTTTCTTAAATCATTGCCCATTTTCTGAGCCGCCGCCGTGCCGAATGCCGCCGACGCTATACCACCAAAGCAGCCGATAAGCGAGAACACCAGCATTTTAAGTCCCGTTATCAGAACATATCGCAGGTTTTCGTCGGCAGCCGCATCGCCCAATATACCGTTATCCACTATGTCTGACATAAGCGTAGGCTGTAACAGGTCCATACTTACCTCAAGTATCATAGCGAGCGGACAAAGCAAGGCAAAAAGCCAATAGGGCTTCAAGTACCTTAGTACCTTCATCTTTTCTTCTCCTTTATTCTACTTATAATATCAGATAAATTATACACTTTTCTTTTCCGTAATGTCAACAAACAGTTAGGAGAGGTCAACGCTTTTTCAGCAAATTTTCACATTCCGACTTGAAATTAAACGTGCGATAAGATATAATAGATTATATCAGTTTGTAGAAAAAATCTGCTTATAAAATGGGCTTCTAATTTATTATCCCTATCCCCAAACCCCTTTCCCTCGGTGAAAGGCTGTGTATGCTTTGTTGGCTCTGCATCGTGCAGAGCCTTTGGGCATACACGCC
>OGQD01002476.1_pt1 | contig 10004 bp, 7 predicted proteins | sample 1553091 | NCBI WGS metagenome assembly OGQD01 (sample SAMEA2580290, study PRJEB22360) | human gut metagenome | biome: human gut; feature: human-associated habitat; material: faeces | place: Denmark | collected 2008/2010 | reverse complement strand
CTGCCGGCATGCCCCCCCTCCACCCCCCCGGCCAGTCCGCCCGTGGCGGGCAGGCAGCGGCCTCCGAAGCCGCGCTGGTCGGCTATGCGCTGATCCAGCCGCAGCATCTGCCCTCGCTGCTGCGCACCATGCAGGGGCGCAGCAGCGAACTGGCGCTGGATGAGGCGCAGCGCAAGGCGCTGGTCGAACTGGTGCTGGCCGCCCGCGCCCAGCGCACGCCCTTGCTCGAAGAAGCGCGCAAGCTGGAAAGCGAGATCGGCGCTGCCGCGCTGGCCGGCGAAACACGCGCCGCGCTGGCCACGCGCCTCGACCGCCTGCAACAGGTGAAACGTGAGGCGAGCGAAATCGAAATCGACAGCAGCAACCGCGTCCGCGCCCTGCTCACGCCGGAACAGTACGCCAGCCTGCTGAAGATCGAGGAAGCCGCCCGCGCCCCCGATCTGGCGGCGAAGCTGCGCGGCAGCGAGCAGGCGGCGGCAGTGCAACTGCGCCTGATCGACGCTGCCCGCTACGGGGAATCCTGGGCCGCCACGGCGGAAATCTTCCGCGCACGCATCAGCGCCGACGCATGGGCACGCGCCGCCAGCGCCGCCCGTGAGCCGCTCGGCACGCTCAAGACGCGCCAGCTGCGCACGCTGACCCACAGCACGACACTGCCCGACGCACCGGCAGGCGATTACGCCACCCTCGTTTACGACAGCGAATTCGCCAACGGCGGCACCAGCAAAACCGCCACTGAAACCGTCATCGTCGCCCGCGCGGACGACGGCATCTGGCGGTTGGCCGGTTACTTCGTCAAATGAACGGCAGATAAAACAAACCCCTCGTCACCCATTCCCAAATTTTTCACAGGAGCCATTGATGTCCAATCTCGTCGAAATGACCATGTACCAAATCTCGCAGCTTTTCCTGCTGCCCACGCTGGCGCTGATCGCCGCGCTGTTCCTCTACGCCTTCTGGGTGCTCGGTGAATTCCTCGTCCTCGCCATGCGCCGCAAAAGCGGCAAGGGCCGCCCGCTGCTGGCGCATTTCATCCGCCACCCCAAGCTCTCCGACGACGAACTCGACGTCTTCGCCCACAAGCTGCTGGAAAACCAGCGCATCGCCAGCCGCGTGACGCCCATGCTCGGCCTGGTCGCCACCATGATCCCGATGGGGCCGGCGCTGAAATCGCTCTCCGACGGCAACCTCGCCGACGTCTCGCACAACCTGACCATCGCCTTCTCGGCGGTGATCCTGGCCCTGATCGCCGCTTCCATCACCTACTGGGCGGTCAACGTGCGCCGCCGCTGGCTGGCCGAGGAAATCCTGGAAATCCAGGCGCTGCGCGGAGCAAACGCATGAGCCTGAAACTGCTGCACGAACCGGAAACCGAAGACCCGATCCTGTCGGTGGTCAACCTGATCGACATCTTCCTGGTCATCATCGCCGCCCTGCTCATCACCGTGGCGCAGAACCCGCTCATCAACCCCTTCAACAAGCAGGACGTGACGGTCATTACCGACCCCGGCAAGCCGACCATGGAAGTGCTCATCAAGAAGGGCGAGAAGATCGAGAAATACAAGGCCAGCGGCGAAATCGGCAGCGGCGACGGCGAAAAGGCCGGCGTCGCCTACCGCATGAAGGACGGCTCGATGGTCTATGTGCCGGAAGCCGGGGAGACAGCAGAAACGCCCGCCGGTAATTAAAGTCAGCAACTAAAATCGGCAGCTTTGAACGCAGCGCCCCAGACCGGGGCGCTGCCCGCAAGGAGAAACCATGTTCCGCACCTGGATCACCCTGGTCAGCCTGCTCGGTGCCATCGGCGTCGCGCTGGCCGCCTGGAGCACACACGGCCTCGCCAGCTTCATTCCCGCCGAGCAACTGCCGCTCGCCGCCGAACGCGCCCGCGCCGCCAGCCTGCACCACATGCTGCACACCCTGGCGCTGTTCGGCATCGCCCTCTGGGCGCGGCAGGCGCCGTCGCGCTGGCTGAACCTGGCCGGCCTGCTGTTCGTGACGGGCATCGTCTGCTTCTCCGGCGGCATCTACACCTTGCGCATCTTCGCCGGCATCCACAGCGGCCCGCTCATCAACATCGTTCCCTTCGGCGGCTTCTGCCTGATCTTCGGCTGGCTGGCGCTCGGCGTGGCGGGGTGGAAAAGCCGCTGAAACCGGGCCGCTGGTACAAAACCATTGATGAATTCCACGTAAACATGGACCGCAACAGCCTGAGCGCCTCCGCCCGCACCGATCCGCTTGGCGACCTCTACGCCAGCCATCACGGCTGGCTGTTCGGCTGGCTGCGGCGCAAGCTGGGCTGCCCACAGCACGCCGCCGACGTTGCGCAAGATACTTTCCTGCGTATTCTCGGCTCACGCGATGCGCTGCACTCGATCTGCGAACCACGCGCCTGGCTCACCACCACCGCCAACCGCCTGATGATCGACCAAGCCCGTCGCCGGAGCATCGAGCAGACCTGGCTGGCCGAATTGGCCGCTGCCACCGACCCGCAGACAGGCTTTCCTTCACCGGAAGAAACCCTGATTGCCGTACAGGCGCTCGACCAGATCGCCCTCGCTCTCAGCCAAGCGCCCCCCAAGGCGGGCGAAGCTTTTCTCCTCCACTACCTGGATGGCCTGACGCACGCTGAAATCGCGCTGCGCCTCGATGTCAGCACCCGCATGGTGCGCAAATATCTGGTCCGCTGCCTGACGGCCTGCGCACTCATCGAACACATATGAACGATTGCCTCCCCTGCGATGCCGAAACGCTGGCAGAAACCGCCGCCGACTGGATCGTGCGCCTCTCCGCCGACGACCCAGAAGAACGCCGCCAGGCAGAAGCCGGTTTCACTGCCTGGAAAAATACCGACCCACGCCACGCTGCAGCTGCAGCCAGCCTGGAACACCTGATCGGCCAACTCGATGGCATCCGCCGTAACGGCAACCAGACCCCCGCCCGCCGTACACTGGTAACGGTCGGCAGCCCCCCGCCGCGCTCGCGCAAACTGCCTGCTCGCCGCCTCGGAGCCACCCTGCTGCTCGCCGTCGGGCTCCTGCTGCCTGCCTGGTCGTTGATCCAGCAAATGCCGCCCAGCGCCCTGCTCGCCGACATCCGCACCGGGCGCGGTGAATGGATGACACACACCCTCGACGACGGCAGCCATGTTTCACTGAGCGGAACAAGCGCCGTCACGCTCGATTTCAGCGCCAACCGGCGCACCGTCAAACTGCTTCACGGCGACATCCTCGTCGACGTCGCCCCGGACGCTGCTCGCCCCTTCGTCGTCGAAACCGAACACGGCAGCATCCGCGCCCTGGGTACTCGCTTCCTCGTCCGTCACCGGGACAACGCCACCGAACTCAACATGCTCGAATCACGCGTCGAAGTCCGCGCCAGCAACGCGGCCGAGGCCAGCACCCCACCCCGTATCGTCGCTGCCGGCCAGACCTTGCGCTTCGGCCCCGGCCTGCCCCTCCAGCCGCAAGACGACGACCCGGCCCTGCTCGAAGAAGCCTGGAAACACCGCCAGCTCGTCGTCCACGACCAGCCGCTGACCACGGTGCTCGACGAACTCGCCCGGCATCACCCCGGCATCATCCACTACGACCGCAGCGCCATCATCGGCAAGCACGTCTCCGCCGTGCTGCCGCTCACCGACACCGAACGCGCCCTGCAATTGCTCGCCAACAACTTTCCCGACTTGCGCATCCGAACGCTGACCCCGTATTGGGTCAGCGTGGATACTCAGCCGGGACAGTGATTCTTTCGGTAACTCAACGTCTCAAGACCGTTGTGTTGTGAATTGACGAAACGAGGTCGAGTTCGCAAACCAACCGCTCGCTGGCAGCGGCCATGCGTTCCCCGGTTTCGGCCTGCCGGTGGTTTTCATGCCGCTTTGTCTGTCGCTCGGCGTTTGGCAGAGCATCTTCCTTCCGTGGCCTGCCGCATTGTTTCAGGCGAGGCGGCAGGCCGGGCGGTTCAAGGGGAAAACACCTCTCCTTCGCCTCTGCGAATTATTTTTTTCAGAATCCGGTTCCGCTTTTGCTCTCTCGTCCGTCAACGCCAGTGAAAGACGAGGTTGGGCAGCCAAGCAGTCATCATTGCACCCGCAGTAGCCAGTTCCGCTCGTTCCCGCCCGCAAGGGCTTCTCAACAGACGGAATCGCAAATAATGACTAACAGATACCCCCCCCGCATAACCGCTCTGCGGCCGCAGATCAGGCCGCTCGCCTTCTTCACCCACATGGCGCTCGCCACCGGCCTCGTCATGGCCCTGCCGACTCCGGTTCACGCCCAGGCCAGCCGCCATTACGACATCCCCGCCGGGCCGCTCGACGCTACCTTGAACCGCTTTGCCCTGCAAGCCGGCATCGCCCTGGTAATCGATGCCGAGAAGCTGAAAGGTCTGCGCAGCGCGGGATTGCAAGGCGATTACGACGTCGATACCGGTTTCGTGGCACTGCTGCGCAACACCGGCTACAACGTGGCGCGCACCCCGTCGGGTTACATCCTGGTCGAAGCGCCAAAAAGCGCCGCCACCCCGATAGCAAGCACGGGGGAAGCTCAACTCCCCGCCCTCGTCGTCACCGACATGCGCGAGCCGATGGGGACGACCGTAATCGACCGCAAGCACATCGAAACCCAGGCCGCCGGCAACGGCGACATCACCAGCCTGCTCAAGATTCATCCGAACGTGCAGTTCAACAACACCCAGTTGAGCAGCAAGTCCCCCGGCGAAATCAGCCCGGCCAACATCAGCATCAACGGTGCCAAGTATTACCAGAACGCCTTCATCGTCGATGGCATGAACATGAACAACGACATCGACCCGGCCCAGACCAACCCCAATCTGGCCGACTACGTTCCCGGCAACAGCCAGGGGATGGCCCTGGACACCGATCTGCTCGAAAGCATCGTCGTCTACGACAGCAACGTTCCCGCAGCCTATGGCCGCTTCAACGGCGGCGTCATCGAAGCCAACACTCGCAAGCCGAAAAAAGAATTCAGCGGCAAGATTTCTTACCAGGCCACCAAATCGTCATGGACGCGCTATCACATCGACGAACGGCAAAAGGAAAATTTCGAGTATGCGGCGGATTACTGGGATCAGCCGGAGTTTGACAAATTCATCGTGCGCGGCACCCTGGAGGGCCATTTGACCGAGAATTTCGGCCTGATCGCCAACTTCAGCCAGAAACGCTCGACCATCCCGACCAGCTTCTACTCAAGCAACAACATCGCCACCAATGGCTGGATAAAAGAGGAGCAGAAACGGGAAATCGACAATTACTTCATCAAGGCCGTCTGGCAACCGGTCAGTCGGCTGACGCTGGAATCTAGCCTGAGTTCCGCCCCCGAAGAAAACACCTATTACCGCACCAATACCGCTGACGGCGCATTCACCGTCAAAAACGGCGGCACCCAGTTCAACCTCAAGGCGCTTTGGGATGGCGATCTGGCCAAGGTCGAACACAATCTCTCCTATGGTCAGCTCGAACAATCCCGCGATTCCGAAGCCGCGCAGTGGTACACGTGGCGCAAATCGACCAGCAAACCCTGGGGGCCTGGAAGCGGCACCAGCGCCAGCAGTATCGAAGGCGGTACTGGCGACCTCGACCAATTGCAGAAAACCTGGTCGTACCGCCTGAACGCCGACTGGAAGGCGTTCACCCTGCTCGGTACCACCCACCGCGTACAAAGCGGTCTGGAAATTTCTTCGCAATACGTGCACTGGGATCGGCCAGCCGACAACAGTACCTACATCATCAGCACTACTGCCGGCAACCCGTGGACAAACACCTGTATCAACAGCAGCGGTGCCGTCGTTGAAGCATGTTCGATCGGCACCACGGTCAACGGCCAACCCGGCCAGTATCTCAATCAACGTTCCCGCTCGTCCAAAGGCAAGTTCGACTTCACCACGACCCAGTGGGCCGCCTGGGTACAGGACGAAATCGAGATCGACCGCCTGACCCTGCGCCCAGGCGTGCGCGTCGATAGCGACAACTACATGGACAAGACCACCTGGGCACCCCGCATGGCTGCGACATACGACGTCTTCGCCAACCAGAACACCGTCCTGACTGCCGGTGCCAACCGCTACTATGGCCGCAATATCACCAACTGGCGTCTTTCGGACAACATCAATCGCCTGAAATTCACGGAACGCCGGGCAAACCTGGACGCTCCCTGGGTAGCCGTCTCGCAAGCGAACGATCTCAGCAAGTTTGACCAGCTCGACATTCCCTACGACGACGAACTCATGCTGGGCATCAGCCAGCGCTGGCGCGGTGCCCAGTTCGATCTGAAATACGTCAACCGCAAGGGCCGCGATCAGATCATGGAAGTTCAGGGGCAAGCGATTGGTCAACCATCGACCGACCCGACGCTGTCCAATACCTACACCACCTGGACCAACGGCGGCAAAAGCGAAACCGACATCGTCACACTGACGGTAACGCCATTGCAGGCAATCGAAGCGCTGGGTACCCGCACGACCGGGCAACTGGTTCTCGACTGGACGAAGAGCAAGCGATCAGCCCCCGACTATCTCCGTCCAAGCACCAACGAACACGAACTGCACTTCCAGAATCCGTGGATTCAGTACGACGGTGAAGTCATCCGCTATGCCAACCGCCCGGCCAGCAATTACAACCGCCCGTGGACGCTGCGTTTGTCGACCATCACCGAGATTCCGCAATGGAACCTGACGTGGAGCAACTTCCTGCGCTATCGGGCCGCTTACTCCAAGATTGCCCAAACCAAATCGGCTACCACCTCTGGTGTATTCCATAATGGCCAGCAAATTGCCGTTTGGGAAAAACGCAAGTTCAACAACGCGCTGACCTGGGATCTGCGTCTCGGCTGGGAATACCCGTTCGCCCGCAACCAGGCCATTTTCGTCAACGTCGACGTGTTCAACGTGCTCGACAAAAAATCAGTCGCCGATACCAGCAACGTCACCGCCACCGGCATCCCCACCTATGAAGTTGGCCGCCAGTTCTGGCTGGAGGTCGGCTACCGCTTCTGACAGCTTCAGTAACGTAAACGCCGGGGGAAACCCCGGCGTCTTCATTTTGGAACCACGATGAAATTCCTGCTCTCCGCCCTGCTCCTCACCGTGCCGCTGCTCGCTGGCGCATCCGCCAACGACTGCCGCCCGCCGCTCGACGGCAGCGATCCCGTCTGTCTGCGTCAGGTCTACAGCCGGCCACTCGCCCAGTGGCCCGCCCCGCAGGTCGAAGGCAAGGTGGCGTGGCGGGAGATGGCGGCGGTGGAAACGCCCAGCTTGCCGGAAGCCATTCCCTACCCGCTCCTCAAGCTCGGCATCCGGCTGTTCTTCGATCCGGCGCTGTCCGAATCCGGCAAGATCGCCTGCGCTTCCTGCCACCGCCGGGAACATGCCTACGCCGACACGCTGCCGGTGACGCCCGGCCATGAAGGCAAGGTCGGCAGGCGCAACGCCCCGGCACTGGTCGGCGTGGCGCACGCCACCAGCCTGTTCTGGGATGGCCGCTCGCCGAGCCTGGAACATCAGGCACTGGGGCCGATTGCCGATCCGGTCGAAATGGCGATGAATCTGGAAAAACTGCCCGCCAAGCTGGCGGCGATTCCCGGTTATGCCCAGGATTTCGCCGCCGCCTGGGGCAGCCCGGAAATCACGCTCGAACGCATCCAGGCCACGCTGGGCGCGTACCAGCGCACTTTCGTTGCGCAACGCACGGCTTTCGACGATTTTCTCGAAGGCCGCGGCGACGCACTCGACGACCAGCAACTGCTCGGCCTGCATCTGTTCCGCACCAAGGCGCGCTGCATGACCTGCCATTCCGGCCCGGCTTTGAGCGACAACGAATTCCACAATCTCGGCCTGACCTATTTCGGACGCAGCAAGTACGAGGATTTTGGCCGCTACGAAGTCACTGGCAAGAACGAGGATATGGGCAAGTTCCGCACGCCGACCCTGCGCAACGTCTCGCACAGCGGCCCGTGGATGCACAACGGCTTGTTTCCCATGCTGCGCGGCATCATCAACTCGTACAATGCCGGCATGTTCCGCCCCAAACCAACCAACGCGCAACAGGCCGCCGACCCGCGCTTTCCCGTCACTTCGCCGCTGGTCAAGCCGCTCGATCTCGACGCACGCGAAAAGCAGGCGCTGGAAGCCTTCCTGAAAGTGCTCTGAGATGTCCGCTCACACCCGCCTCACCCTGTTTCTGATCGCGCTGCTGCCCGCGCTGTGTTCAGCCGCAGCCCAGGCCGCGCCTCAGCCCGAAGCGGCGGCGGGCGGCTTCGCGTCCTATCGCCTCGCCAACGGTTTCCGCGTCATTCTCGCGCCGTATCCGAATGCGGCCACGGCGCGTGTCGAACTGCTGGTCAAGGTCGGCAGCAAGCAGGAAGGCTACGGCGAAACCGGCATGGCCCATCTGCTCGAACACATGCTGTTCAAGGGCGCGGGCGCGCGCGCCGACCTCAAGCGCGAACTGACGGCGCTGGGCGCGACCTGGAACGGCACCACCAGCACCGAGCGCACCAATTATTTCGCCACGGTCAGCGCCGATCCCGAGCGCGTCGATGCGCTGATCCGCCTCGAAGCCGACCGTTTCCTGCGCCCCGCCTTCACCGCCGACGATCTCGCCAGCGAAATGAGCGTCGTGCGCAACGAACTCGAACGCGCCGACAACGACGCGGGCAGCCTGCTGGCGCGCGCGCTGCAGCGGCAGCGGTTTTTCTGGCACGGTTATGGCCGCCCGACGCTCGGCGCGCGCAGCGACATCGAAAACGCCCCGTTCGCCGCGCTGCGCGCCTTCCACCGGCGCTACTACCGCCCCGACAACGCCGCCCTGATCGTCTCCGGAAAAATCGACCCGGCGCGCGTCCTGGCGCTGGCCGCAGCGCAGTTCGGCGCGGCCGCCAACCCGCCCGAGCCGCGCCCGCGCACCTGGACGCGCGAGGACGCCGGCAGCGTGCCGGGCCGCGCCGAGATCCACCGCGAAAGCGGCGTCACCGGCGCGCTCCTCTCCTGGCTGCTGCCCGCCGCCAGCGACCGCCAGACGCTGGCCCTCGGCTTGGCCATGCCGGCCCTGTGCTCGACAAGCTGGGGGCTGCTGCACAAAACCCTGGTCGAGGAACGCAAGCTGGCGCTGGACGTGTCCTGCGGCGTCCAGCCGGGCGGCGAATACGCCCAGATGGCGGCCAGCGCCTCAGCGGACAAAGAGGGCGACGCCGCCGCGCTGGCGCAGGAAGTGCGCGCCGTCGTCCAGCAGTTCGCCCGCCAGGGGCTGACCGAGGAGCAACTCAAACGCGTGCGCCGCAACCGCCTGCAGCAGTTCGACCGCGCCCTCGCCTCGCACGAGGCCACCGCGGCGCGCCTGTCCGCCGCCGAAGTGGCCGGCGACTGGCGGCTGCTGTTCCACGAGCGCGATGAAATCGCCGCGCTGACGCTGGATGAAACTAACGCCGCGCTGCGCCACTGGCTGCTCGACGTCGTCCCCGCCCAAGCTTTGCTGCACCACGCGCCACCGCCGCGCACGCCGCAACCGGCGGCATTCGATGCTGCCGCCCTGGTTGCCGACAAGACCTGGCCGGCAACGACGCCCGCCGTCGATCCGCTGCCCGCGACGACCGAGGAACTCGCCGCCGCCGTGGTCAGCGTGCCGCTCGCCGATCCCTCGGCGCAGGCCTTGCTGATTTCGCGCCGGACGCAGAACGGCAAGGCGACCCTGGTGATCGCCAACGATTACGGCAACATCGACAGCCTGCGCAGCCGCCTGAGCGCCTGTTCCCTGGCCGATTCGCTGCTCGCCGAAGGCGGCGGCGGACTGGATCGCGACGCGCTGACGCGCGAACTGGAAGCGCTCGAAGCCAGCACCCGTTTCGGCCTGGGCCGGATCGTCCTGCAAGCGCCGCCCGAACACCTGGCCCGCGCCCTGGAACATATCGTCGCCGTGCGCCTGAACCCGGCCCTGCCGGCGGCGGCCTTCGAGCGGCTGAAGGCGGCGGCCATCGTCACCAAGCGCATCA
>OGQD01002474.1_pt1 | contig 10020 bp, 4 predicted proteins | sample 1553091 | NCBI WGS metagenome assembly OGQD01 (sample SAMEA2580290, study PRJEB22360) | human gut metagenome | biome: human gut; feature: human-associated habitat; material: faeces | place: Denmark | collected 2008/2010 | reverse complement strand
CGCCCGCTGTGGCGTCATAGGGAAGTGCGGGGTGCGGTGGAGGCTGTTTTTCGGTTTGGCTGCCAGAATGGGCAAATTGCAAAAAGTTTCCAAAACTTCATAGGTAAAACACACTTGAAGAAAATTTTCCTTGACGGTGCAGGTACCGCGAAGTATTTTATTAAATTGTGTCTTTTTGCAAAACAACCGGTTGCAACGAAGGAGGAAATGACTCGTGGTTCAGTCTAATAACCCCGATTCCACCAGCCGTTATAGGACTCGCCGGAGCTTCGCGAAGATCCCAGCCGTCATGGATGTGCCGAATCTGATCGCAATCCAAACGGAAAGCTTCAAGAAGTTCATGGATGATGGTCTGACGAATGCTTTCGCAGACATCAGCCCCATCGAATCCAACACCAAAGATATGTGTGTTGAATTCGGCAAGCATGAATTTGGTGAGCCCAAGTATAGCGTAGATGAATGCAAGGAACGTGACGTGTCCTACCAGGCACCGCTCTTTGCTGAAATCCGCTTCATCAATCGCGAAACAGGCGAGATCAAAGAGCAGGACGTCTTCATGGGCGACTTCCCGTTGATGACGCCCCGCGGCACCTTCATCATCAACGGCACCGAGCGTGTTGTTGTATCTCAGTTGGTCCGCAGCCCTGGCGTGTACTTCTCTGCCGAGCGCGACAAAACATCCGACAAGACCATCTACAACGCGAAGATCATTCCTTCTCGCGGTGCATGGCTCGAGTTCGAAACCGACAAGCGCGATATTCTTTCCGTACGCATCGACCGTAAGCGTAAGCAGCCTGCTACGCTTCTTCTGCGTGCACTCGGTATCGCTGAAACGCGTGAAGAGATCATCGATATCCTCGGCGATTCCGAGATGGTGATCCGCACCCTCGACCGCGACCCTGCCACTACCAAGGAAGAGTCTCTTATCGAGCTGTATCGTCGTTTCCGTCCGGGCGAGCCCCCTACGATCGACTCTGCTCGTACGCTGCTTGACGGCCTGTTCTTCAACCCCCAGCGCTACGACCTGGCAAAGGTTGGCCGTTACAAGATCAACAAGAAGCTTGAGTTCGATCCTGAAAACGACGCCTCCACGCTTACGCAGGAAGACATCATCGCAACCATGCGCTACATCGTGGGTCTCCATGATGGCGCCGAAGGCGTTCAGGTAGACGACATCGACCACTTCGGCAATCGTCGTATCCGCACGGTTGGCGAATTGATCCAGAACCAGTTCCGTATCGGCCTTTCCCGTATGGAGCGTGTTGTACGCGAGCGCATGAGCATGCAGGAGCCTGACGACATCACGCCGCAGTCCCTGGTTAACATCCGCCCCATCGTGGCAGCCATCAAGGAGTTCTTCGGTTCTTCCCAGCTGTCCCAGTTCATGGACCAGTCCAACATTGCTGCAGGCGTTACGCACAAGCGCCGTCTGTCCGCACTGGGTCCTGGCGGTCTGTCTCGTGAGCGTGCGGGCTTCGAAGTTCGAGACGTTCACAACTCCCACTACAGCCGTATGTGCCCGATTGAGACCCCTGAAGGTCCTAACATCGGTCTTATCGGCTCGTTGGCAACGTATGCCCGCGTGAACGACTACGGCTTCATCGAGGCTCCGTATCGTCGCGTTGAAGACGGCAAGGTAACCGACATCGTTGACTACCTCACCGCCGATGAAGAAGAAAAGCACACCATCGCCCAGGCTAACGAGCAGTTCGATCCCGAAACGCGCGTATTCGGCCACACCGACGAGAATGGAACGTTCGTTCCTTCAGAGCGTCTGCTGTGCCGTACCCGCGACTCCAAGGGCGTATTCGGCGAGCCTGAAGAAGTTACTGTCGACCGCGTAGACTATATGGACGTTTCGCCTCGTCAGATGACTTCTGTTGCAACGTCGCTGATTCCGTTCCTCGAGCACGACGACGCTAACCGCGCACTGATGGGCTCCAACATGCAGCGTCAGGCAGTACCTCTGCTTCGTCCTAGCGCTCCGTTGGTTGGTACCGGTATCGAGCACCGCATTGCGGTTGACTCTGGTGAGGTTCTGGTAGCCCAGAACGCTGGCGTTGTCGACTACGTTGACGGTCAGACCATCATCATCGAACGCGAAGACGGCGAATACGACGAGTACCTCATCCCTAAGTTCCAGCGCTCCAACCAGTCTGGCTGCATGAACCACAAGCCTATCGTTCGCAAGGGCGACAAGGTATATGCGGGCGATGTTCTGGCCGATGGTCCTTCTTGTGACGGCGCTGAGCTTTCGCTTGGTCAGAACCTGATGGTCGCTTACATGCCTTGGGAAGGCTACAACTACGAGGACGCTATCATCGTGTCCGAGCGCGTTGTTGCTGAAGACCTGCTTACGTCCATCCACATCTCCGAGTACGAGATCGATGCTCGTGACACCAAGCTTGGACCCGAGGAAATCACTCGCGAAGTCCCCAATATCTCTGATGATATGGTTTCCGACCTCGACAGCGACGGCATTATCCGCGTTGGCGCTGAGGTATTCCCTGGCGACGTTCTGGTTGGCAAGGTTACCCCGAAGGGCGAAACCGAGCTCACCGCTGAAGAGCGTCTGCTCCGTGCCATCTTCGGTGAGAAGGCTCGTGAGGTTCGTGACACGTCCCTCAAGGTTCCTCATGGCTCCGGTGGCCGCGTAATCAACGTGGTTCGTTCTTCCCGCGCAAACGGCGACGAACTTGCTCCTGGTGTAAACGAACTCGTTCGCGTATTCGTTGCTCAGAAGCGTAAGATCCAGCAGGGCGACAAGCTCTCCGGTCGTCATGGTAACAAGGGTGTTATCTCCCGCGTTCTGCCGGTAGAGGATATGCCTTACTTGGCCGACGGCACCCCGATCGACGTTATGCTGAACCCCTTGGGTGTTCCTTCCCGTATGAACGTTGGTCAGCTGCTCGAGAACCATCTTGGTTGGGCTGCTAAGTGGGGTTGGTCTGACGATCCCGAGTCCACCGAACCCGTTGCTGGTCCGCAGTACGTTGCAACACCGGTATTCGACGGTGCAACTGAGGAAGAGATTTCCAACGCCATCGAAGCTGCCAACCGCAACCTCATCAACATCAACCATGCCAAGTACGGCGATATGGCTCGTGACGAATTCGTTCCGCAGCTTTCCCGTACTGGTAAGGCTTGGCTGTACGACGGCCGTACCGGCGAGCGTTTCCGCGAGCCCATTACCTGCGGTCAGACCTACATCCTTAAGTTGGGCCACATGGTCGACGACAAGATCCATGCTCGCTCGACCGGTCCTTACAGCTTGATCACCCAGCAGCCTCTCGGCGGCAAGGCCCAGTTCGGTGGCCAGCGCTTCGGCGAGATGGAAGTTTGGGCACTGTACTCCTACGGTGCTTCCAACGTCCTGCAGGAGATCCTGACCATCAAGTCCGACGATACCTCCGGCCGTGTTAAATCTTACGAGGCTATCGTTAAGGGCGAAAGCATTCCTGCTCCTGAGGTACCTGAGTCCTTCAAGGTTCTCATCAAGGAAATGCGCTCGCTGTGCCTCAACGTTGAGCTTGAGGGCCACCAGCATCAGACCATCGATGTCACCCACGACCCCGATGAGGATGAGCTTTTGGGCGCCGCACTTCCCGTTGAAGAAAAGTCCGAAAAGGACAGCGACGACCTGTTGGGTTCCATCACTGCCGAGCTTGGCAATCTGATGGGCGAGAAAAACGACACTGACGACCTTATCGGTAAGGGAGAGGAGAACTAAATGAGCGAATTTGACGTTAACAATTTCGACGCCATCCGCATCTCTCTTGCAAGCGCTGAAGATATCCGTGGTTGGTCTCGTGGCGAAGTTAAGAAGCCCGAAACCATCAACTATCGTACGCTCAAGCCCGAAAAGGACGGCTTGTTCTGCGAAAAGATCTTTGGCCCCACGAAGGACTGGGAGTGCGCCTGCGGTAAGTACAAGCGCATTCGCTTCAAGGGCATCGTCTGCGAACGCTGCGGTGTTGAGGTTACGCGTTCCAAGGTTCGTCGTGAGCGCATGGGCCATATCGAGCTCGCTGCTCCGGTAAGCCATATTTGGTACTTCAAGGGCTCTCCTTCGCGTCTGGGCTATCTGCTCGACATTCCGCCGAAGGAGCTCGAGAAGGTTCTCTACTTTGCATCTTCCATCATCACGTTTGTTGACAAGGAAGCTCGCGAAGAGGACGTAGAAGAGCTGCGCGACGAACTTTCCGCAGACTTGGAAGAATTGGACGCAGAGCGCGATCGTCTCATCGAGGCTACGCGCCGTCTGTCCGTCGACTACGTTCCCGAAGAGGACGAGTTTGTTGATGACATCGACGAAGACGAGCGTATGACGCCCGAGGAAGTCGAAGAGGAAATCGCTGACATCTACGAGGAGTTCAACGAGCGCAAGACCCTGCGTTCTGAGGCTCTGGAGGCTTTCCTGAAGATCGAGCCCAAGCAGCTCGTATCCGACGAAGCCCTGTATCGCGAGATGCGCCTGAACTATTCCGACTACTTCAAGGGCGGCATGGGCGCAGAGGCCATCCGCGACCTGCTCGACAGCATCGACCTTGCTGCTACTGCCGAAGAGCTTACTGAAACCGTTGCCACGGGCAAGGGTCAGAAGCGCACCAAGGCTATTAAGCGCCTGAAGGTTGTCGACTCGTTCCTGCATTCCGCAAACAAGCCTTCCGATATGATCCTGGACGTAATCCCGGTTATTCCGCCGGATCTGCGTCCTATGGTTCAGCTCGATGGCGGCCGTTTTGCAACGTCCGACCTGAACGACCTGTACCGTCGCGTTATCAACCGCAATAACCGCTTGAAGCGTCTGCTCGACTTGGGTGCTCCCGAGATCATCGTTAACAACGAAAAGCGCATGCTTCAGGAAGCAGTAGACTCCCTGTTCGACAACGGCCGTCGTGGCCGTCCCGTAACGGGTCCTGGCAACCGTCCGCTGAAGTCTCTCTCCGACATGCTGAAGGGCAAGCAGGGACGTTTCCGTCAGAACTTGCTCGGTAAGCGTGTTGACTACTCTGGCCGTTCCGTCATCGTTGTTGACCCACAGCTTAAGCTCCATCAGTGCGGCCTTCCTTCCCAGATGGCACTCGAGCTCTTTAAGCCGTTCGTCATGCGTCGTCTTGTTGAGCTTGGCAAAGTCGAGAACATCAAGGGTGCTAAGCGCGCTATTGATCGTGGTCTCGCAGCTGTTTGGGATGTTTTGGAAGAGGTTATTCAGGATCGTTTGGTCCTGCTTAACCGTGCTCCTACGCTGCACCGCCTTTCCATTCAGGCCTTTGAGCCGGTTCTGGTTGAGGGCAAGGCTATTCACCTGCATCCTCTGGTGTGCGCCCCCTTCAACGCCGACTTCGACGGCGACCAGATGTCGGTACATGTACCGCTCTCCACTCAGGCTCAAACCGAGGCTCGCGTTCTCATGCTCTCATCGAACAATGTGCGCAGCCCGGCTTCAGGTAAGGTTCTGACTGTTCCTTCACAGGACATGGTTTTCGGTGTGTACTTCCTCACAACCGAGAAGCCTGGTGTCGACGGTGAGGGTCGTATCTTCTCAAGCTTTGAAGATGCAATCGATGCGTACGAGTCCCGTGCTTCTCTGGACATTCAGGCACGTATTTCTGTCCGAGTAAGCACACAGGATGCAAATATTTTCGAGGGAGACCGCAAACTCTTCCGTATTCTTAACGGACGCGGTGAGCATGTTGATCTCGATGTAACTGAGCATCCTGCTCGTTTTGAGACTACCGTTGGTCGCATCATCTTTAACCGTCAGTGCCTGCCGGTGGACTATCCCTTCATCAACTACAAGATGGTGAAGAGCGATATGAGCCGTCTTGTGAATGACTGCTGCGATCGTTATCCGCTTGCTGAGGTTGAGCCAATTCTCGATGCTATTAAGTACGCTGGCTTCCACTATGCAACGCGTGCTGGTCTGACCATTTCTGTATGGGACGCAGCTATCCCAGCTGAGAAAGAGTCCATGCTTGAAGAGGCTCAGAACGCCGTTAACGAGATTAACGAGAACTACGCTGATGGTCTTCTCTCCGAGCGTGAACGTCACGCTGAGGTTGTTAGCGCTTGGACTGAGTGCACCGAAGAGCTTGGTTCTAAGATGCTCGAGGGCTTTGCCGAGGATAACCCCATCTACATGATGGCCGACTCCGGCGCCCGTGGTTCTAAGACGCAGCTTCGTCAGCTTGCTGGTATGCGTGGCCTGATGGCCGACATGTCCGGTGATACCATCGACCTTCCTATTAAGGCTAACTTCCGTGAGGGTCTGGAGCCGCTCGAGTACTTCATTTCTACGTATGGTGCTCGTAAAGGCCTGGTCGATACGGCAAGCCACACGTCTGACTCCGGTTACCTTACCCGTCGACTCGTCGACGTTGCGCAGGACGTCATTGTCCGCGAAGAGGACTGTGGCACCAATGAGGGTGTTACCTATAACCTCATTAAGCCGGGTACCACCGACCTTAACCGCGATCTTGTTGGTCGCTGCGCATTGAACGACATCGTGAGCCCTGAGACGGGCGAGGTTCTTATCGCCAAGGACGCTTACATTGAGTCGCTCGATGATATTCAGCGCCTTGTTGACGCTGGCTTGAAGAAAGTCGAGCTTCGCGCGCTGCTTACCTGCCGCTCTAAGTACGGCGTATGCCAGAAGTGCTATGGCTGGGATCTTTCCACCCGTCGTCCGGTGAACATTGGTACCTCGGTTGGTATTATCGCTGCTCAGTCCATTGGTGAGCCGGGTACACAGCTGACGATGCGTACGATTCACTCCGGCGGCGTTGCTGGCGCAGACGATATTACGCAGGGTCTCCCGACCGTTGCTCGTATGTTTGACGTAGTCGGCAACGTTAACGAGAAGATCCTTGGTCGCGAAGCTGATCTTGCTTCTGTCTCCGGTGTTCTCACCATTACGCCTGAGCAGACCGAGTACCTGCTGCGCATTCTTGATCCCGAGGATCCAACACGCATTCTTTCTGAGAAGCGCGTTCCGGTATCCGTACGCTTCATGCCGGGTATTGAGGATGGCTGCACCGTTCGTGCTGGTGACCAGATTACCAAGGGCTTCGTAAACTTCCGTAATCTCCGTCGTCTGACAGACATCGAATCGACAATGCACACCTTTGTTGAGTCGGTAAAGGATGTTTATACAAGCCAGGGTGTAGACCTCGACGACAAGCACATCGAAGTTATTGCCCGTCAGATGCTGCGTCGTGTTCAGGTAACCAACCCGGGTGACTCGCGCTACCTGCTCGGTCAGTATGTTGACCGCTACGAGTTTGCTGATACCGTCAACGAGATTACCCTTGCTGGCGGCACACCTCCTGAGGCTGAGCCCACCATTCTGGGTACGCTTCGAGTTGCAAGCTCGGTTGACTCCTGGCTGTCGAGTGCATCGTTCATCCGTACTGCCGGCGTTCTCACTGAGGCTGCTATTGAGGGTGAAGTTGACCACCTGCTCGACCTCAAATCCAACGTCATTGTTGGTAAGAAGATTCCTGCTGGTACTGGTCTTTCTGCCTATGCGGATGTCAAGCTCACCTATCATGGTCAAACCATTGCTGAGCCCACAAATCCGATGGCTAAGTCGCTTCCTGAGTGGGCGCCTGATGCCCTCAAGGATCTCGAAGAGCAGCTTCCTCAGCAGCTCGATTGGGTCGGCGATGAGTTTGCATACGGTGGCGTCTATTCCAAGAATGGCCGCACCCTTTCCAGCGAGGGTGCAAAGCTCTATCTGTTTGACGACCTTGGTGTCTCACAGCGTTGGACGAATAAGTTCAGTGAGGTAGGCATTGAGACAGTAGGGGATCTGATCGGCAAGACCGAAGACGATCTGCTGCGCATTGATGGCATTGGTGCGAAGGCTATCGAGGAGCTCCGCGATGGTCTTGAGGCTCGCGGTCTGCTCTACATTCTCGAGCCGGAGGACGATACCGCAGACGATGAGGATCTCTCTCAGCTTCTGAACATGGTGTTCTCGCCTGATGCAGATGGTGACATTATGCTCGGTTCTGCTGCTCCTGCTACACACCATGCTTCAGATGAGCTTATCGGTGCTTCAAGCAGCACATCTTCGAATAGCAGCATTATCAACGAGGATCTCGATTCTCTGGATGACTTGCTTTCTCAGGTTATGCGCCAGGAAAGTGAAGGGGAGTCCGAGGAGCACTAAGAGCATCTCTTAGATTTGCTCAGAGATTGTGTATAAGCCCGGTTTGCTTAGCAGGCCGGGCTTCTTGATGAAAATAACGAATAAAATGTGGAGAAGGATACGCCCGGGTGCGTGGCGTTTTGACATGTGCCAACGAGCGGCGTAAAGTCCTTCCTTGCGACAATTCTGGGTGACGGTGCTGCGCCGCCTTACGTTGCAATTAATTCATTCGGATAGGTATGAAGGAGAGAAGCTTTGCCTACCATTAACCAGCTCGTTCGCCAGGGCCGTATGAGCGTCAAGGCCAAGTCCAAGAACGCTGCCCTTCAGCACAACCCACAGAAACGTGGCGTTTGCACTCGCGTTTTCACCACCACCCCCAAAAAGCCGAACTCAGCCCTTCGTAAGGTTGCTCGTGTTCGTCTTGTAAACGGCATCGAAGTTACCGCATATATCCCCGGTGAGGGTCACAACCTTCAGGAGCACTCGATTGTTCTTATTCGTGGTGGCCGTGTTCGTGACCTGCCAGGCGTTCGTTACAAGATTATTCGTGGTGCTTACGACTGCGCTGCAGTACAGAACCGTAAGCAGGGCCGTTCTCGTTACGGCGCTAAGCGCGGCTAAGAGCCCAACCACACACTCGAACGTTACCCAAGATCTGAGGAGACATAATCATGCCGCGTCGTACTAAGGTAGTCCGTCGTGAGGTTCAGCCTGATGCCGTCTACAACAACAGGCTCGTAACCCAGCTTATCAACAAGGTTCTGCTCGACGGCAAGAAGTCCGTTGCTGAGCGTATTGTTTACAACGCTTTTGATCTCGTTCATGAGAAGACCGAGCAGGATGCACTTTCTGTATTCAAGAAGGCTATGGACAATGTTCGTCCGACCCTCGAGGTAAAGCCCAAGCGTGTTGGTGGTGCAACCTATCAGGTTCCTATGGAGGTCAACTCCCGCCGTGCTACCACACTTGCAATCCGTTGGATTGTTAACTTCTCCCGTGCTCGTAAAGAGAAGACCATGGCTGAGCGTCTCGCCAACGAGATTATTGATGCATCCAATGGTGTTGGTGCTTCTGTTAAGCGCCGCGAGGATGTATTCAAGATGGCTGAGGCCAACCGCGCCTTCTCCCACTACCGCTTCTAATCAGGGGATCTGGAGAATATCGCCATGCCTAAGATGAAATACAAGCTCGAAGACCTTCGTAATATCGGCATTATGGCTCACATCGATGCAGGCAAGACGACGACTACCGAGCGTATCCTGTTCTACACCGGCGTGAACTATAAGATCGGTGAGACCCATGATGGCACCGCCACCATGGACTGGATGGCCCAGGAGCAGGAGCGCGGTATCACCATCACCTCGGCCGCAACGACCGCATTCTGGCACTACAAGGACCATCAGTATCAGATCAACCTGATCGATACCCCGGGACACGTCGACTTCACCGTCGAGGTGGAGCGTTCGCTCCGCGTGCTGGACGGCGCCATCGCCACGTTCTGCGCCGTGGGTGGCGTGGAGCCCCAGTCGGAGACCGTATGGCACCAGGCCGACAAGTATCACGTCCCCCGTATCGGATACGTCAACAAGATGGACCGTACGGGTGCCGACTTCCTGTCGGTATGCGCCCAGATCAAGCAGCACTTCGGTGCTACGGCTCTCCCGGTTGTCCTCCCCATCGGTGCCGAGGACAAGTTCGAGGGTCTGGTAGACCTTATTTATAATAACGCGATCTACTACTTCGACGACAAGACCGTTCGCGACAACTTCGAGATCCGCGAGATCCCCGAGTCGATGAAGGCCGAGGCCGCCGAGTGGCGCGCCAAACTCATCGAGGAGGTTGCCTCGACGGACGACGCCCTG
>OGQD01002471.1_pt1 | contig 10029 bp, 9 predicted proteins | sample 1553091 | NCBI WGS metagenome assembly OGQD01 (sample SAMEA2580290, study PRJEB22360) | human gut metagenome | biome: human gut; feature: human-associated habitat; material: faeces | place: Denmark | collected 2008/2010 | reverse complement strand
CGCGCAGGCGGCTGGGTACATATCTATAACTCAAATAGCTTTTTAGACTGAAATCGGGTAGATACCAGCAACTCAATGTCATATTATTTCGTTTAATTTATGGCGAAGCAAAGAAAGACTATTGACTTTTGCAGACTGTTGTGCTATATTAAAACCGTTGGATTGAAACCAATGGTTTTAAATGATGGAGGCACCCTATGGCAAAGCGTGTAGCAGGAGTAACGGAAAAGCTGATGGAAGCAGCCAAGCAAGAATTTCTAAAAAATGGATATGAGCGAGCCTCCCTACAGACTATTGCGGAAAAGGCCGGCTCCAGCAAAGGAGCAATTTACATTCGCTACCCGGACAAAGAGAGCTTGTATCGTTCCCTTGTACAGCCCGCCATGGATGATTTTTGTGGTATGATACAATCGGCGTTGCAGCAGTTTAACCAGTTGCCTGGAACCGAACAAACCAGTCAAATGTATTCTTTCTCTGATCAATGGTTTTGGGCTTCTGTGGACTATATCTACGATCATTTTGACGAGTTCAAGCTACTTTTGACCAGTGGAGAGAATAATACATATCAGGAATTTCTCCACCGGATTGTGGAGCTGGATAACCAATGCACCATGCGCTATATTCAGGCATCCAGGAACGACGCAATCTCCAGTGGCCGTCTTACGCCGGAACTGGGCCATCTGCTGTCCAGCGCCTTTTATACCGGAATGTTCGAGGTGGTCATCCATGATATGCCAAAGGATCAGGCGGTTGAGCATATCCAAAGGATGCGGCGTTTCTACATCGCCGGGTGGAGATCTATCTTCTTCGGAGATGGAGGTGAAAACCATTGAACGGGTGGATTGATAGGTATGGCTGGATTCACTGTCCTACCTGCGGCAACAAAACCCGCACGAAAGTAAATCCGGATACTGTTCTCAAACGCTTTCCGCTATTTTGTCCTAAATGCGGAAAAGAACACATCGTGGATGTGCAGGGACAAAACATTATATTATCAGAGCCAGACGCCAAGACGCAGAGCCGATGATTTACAGGATAAATCCTGTGGATTGTCGGCTTTTACTTTTGGTCAGCGGTTAGGTTTCGCTAACTTAAAGGAGGGAATTATATGCAGCGACAAAAAGATTCTGTAAATTTGATGACATTCATTAAACCGCATCAATCAGGCTTTTTGCTCTCTATTATTCTTGCTGTTATCAGCGTCACAAGTGGTATCGTGCCATATTTCGCTGTGGCAAGGATCGTAAATCTGCTGATTGGAGGTGAAACGAATTTTTCTGCTTATTTAACATGGGGAATTGTTGCCCTTATAGCTTATCTGATGAAGTCTGTTTTTCATGGGCTCTCTACCAGATGTTCCCACGAAGCGACATTCCATGTGCTTTCAGAAATACGACAGGCGATTGCGGATAAATTAACGCGTGTTTCTATGGGATATTTGACGGATACACCTTCGGGACGGCTGAAAACAACAATGGTAGAGCGTGTAGAGCAAATGGAAGTCCCTCTGGCACATATCATCCCGGAAATGACTTCTAACCTGCTTGTCCCCATCGCCATCATTATTTACCTGTTTGTATTGGATTGGAGAATGGCACTGGTATCCCTGATTACGATACCCATCGGAATGCTCTGTTACATGGCCCAGATGAAGGAATACCCTAAAAAATATGGTGCTGTTGTTCAGGCAAGTAAGTATATGAGCGCCACCACTGTGGAGTACATCAATGGGATTGAGGTCATCAAGGCGTTCAATCAAAGTGCTGCTTCCTATGGAAAGTTTACACAGGCTGTCCGCCAGAGCGTGGATCTCATGCTGGACTGGATGAAATCCACCCAGGGCTATTCTGCTCTGATGATGACGATTTGGCCGGCTGTATTGATTGGTGTATTACCCGTTGGATGCTTGTTCTATATGAACGGCTCTTTGTCTGCTCCGGACTTTATTACCATTGCCATTCTGTCTCTTGGCATTATGGGGCCGCTGGTTGCAGCTATTTTTTTGACGGATGATTTTTCTAAAATTGCTACTATCACCGGAGAAATTACTGCCGTATTGTCCGAGCCTGACCTGGATCGTCCGTCCCAGCGGAAAAATCTCAAAGGATTGGATATTTCTCTGCGGGATGTGACTTTTGCTTATAAGGATACGCAAGTTCTGAACGGCATCACCCTGGACATCAAGCAAGGAACCACAACGGCATTGGTAGGGCCTTCTGGCTCTGGTAAATCCACGATTGCGAAACTTATCGCCTCTTATTGGGATGTTGGAGACGGGCATATCACCATTGGAGGTGTTGACGCAAAAGAACTTCCTCCAGAGCAGGTAATGGATTTGATTGGTTATGTATCCCAGGATAATTTTCTGTTCAATTTGTCCGTCCGTGAGAATATCCGCATGGGCAGGCCAGAGGCAACGGATGCTGAAGTCGAGGCGGTGGCAAAAGCTGCGGGCTGTCATGAGTTTATCATGGGTCTGGATCACGGGTATGAAACTGTAGTAGGCGGCGCAGGTGGACGCCTCCCCGGTGGAGAGCGCCAGCGGGTCGCTATTGCACGGGCCATGATGAAAAATGCACCCATTGTTATCTTAGACGAGGCAACTTCTTACACAGACCCGGAAAATGAGGCGGTCATTCAGGATGCCATAGGGCGGCTAACTCATGGAAAGACACTCATTGTGATCGCCCATCGCCTGTCCACCATTACTGGGGCGGAACAAATTGCTGTGGTAGATCACGGAAAGATTTTGGACTCCGGAACGCATGGAGAACTGTTGGATCGGTGTCCGCTATATCAGCAAATGTGGGCGGCTCACACGCAGGCGCGAGACAACGATCAGATGGAAGGAGGTGCGGCGTATGTTTGACGCATATAAACGGTTCTTTCGATTTTCCGGGACAGAGAAAAGTACCTGGTATAAAGGTATGGCCTTTGAACTGCTGCGGAGCATCTTTGAAGCGTTACAATTTGTCGCTCTATTGATCGTGCTACGGGCGTTGGTGGAACAGAATATAACCGGGGCCACCGCATGGACAGCTTTGGGAATTATGGTGGTTAGTGTGGCTGGTGCCGCGCTCTGCTGGTATCTGGCCCACAATAGCGAAGGACACGCTAACTACCGAATGTGCGGAGAAAAGCGTATTCACATCGGTGAACGCATGAAATATATGCCGATGGGTTATTTCAACGCGCAGAGCCTGGGCAGTCTTACTGCGGCAGCAACCTCCACAATGTCCGATTTGGAGAGTATGTCTTTCGCAGTGATTGCCCGGACAGTTGTGGGTATGATTCGTACTGCGGTTTTTTCTCTGGCGATCATGTGCTTCGACTGGAGAATCGGTCTTGTGTTCTTTGTTGGGACGCTGCTGTTCCTTTGGGTCAATTCTCGACTGCTTAAGAAATCCCGTGAGCTTTCCCCAGGACGATTGGCTGCACAGACTAAATTGGTGGATGCTGTGCTGGAATACATCCAGGGGATGAGTGTGGTGCGCGCTTTCCACGGGGATAAAGCGGCAAAACAAACTCTAAACAATACCATCAAAGAAACAGAAAATCAAAACTTCAAATTGGAGCGCAAACGCATCCCCTACAACGTGCTGGAGCAGGTTGTTTTGCGCGTTACTTCTGTATTGGCAATCCTGCTTTCCATCTGGCTTTTCCTGCAAGGGAATATGTCGCTGTTCACCTGTTTGATGATGGTGGTATCTGCGTTCCTGGTATACAGCGAATTGGAATCGGCTGGTGAGATGTTCTTTATGCTACCGATGATTGATGCTTCCATTGACCGGGTAGAGGAAATTGATCGGGCACCCAGGATGGACGAGAGCGGCTCGGTTCAGGTGCCGAAAAGCCATGATATTTCATTTGACCATGTGGATTTCTCCTATGGAGATCGGAAAATCATTGATGATGTGAGCTTCACCATTCCAGAAGGCACGACTACCGCTATTGTGGGGCCCTCCGGTTCCGGCAAAACAACGCTTACCAGCCTTATGGCCCGGTTCTGGGATGTGAAAAAAGGCTCCGTGAAATTGGGCGGCATTGATGTAAAAGACTATTCGCTGGACAGTTTGATGAGCAATTTCAGTATGGTTTTTCAGAATGTGTATTTGTTCAACGACAGTATTGAAAATAACATCAAATTTGGTAAGCCGGAGGCGAGCCATGAAGAAGTGGTGGCTGCGGCAAAAGCTGCCCGCTGCCATGATTTTATTATGGCGTTGCCTGATGGCTATGACACAGTGATTGGTGAAGGAGGAGCCACAATATCTGGCGGTGAACGTCAGCGGCTTTCCATAGCCAGAGCCATGCTGAAGGATGCTCCCGTTGTCATCTTGGATGAAGCTACCGCAAATGTTGACCCGGAGAATGAGGCGGAGCTTCAAGCGGCCATTGAAGCATTAACCGGAGGCAAGACCATTATTATGATCGCCCATCGCCTGAAAACGGTGCGCCATGCAAACCAGATTTTAGTGGTGGATCACGGAAAGATTGTTCAGCATGGCACCCACGAAGAATTGATAAAGCAGGGCGGGATCTATGGAGATTTTGTCCATTCCCGGAAATCGGCAGAATCGTGGCGCATTACTGATCCGAGAAAAGGCGAGGCCAATGGAAAATGATAGGGAAAAAAGTACTCACTAAAATTGTATTACTTTTGATTGTCTTGTTTGGGGTAACCATTCTGACCTTTGTCTACACAAACCTCTCCCCTGTAGATGCGGCTGAGGCATTGGCTGTGCGTCGTTACAGTCGGCCAACCGCGGAGCAGATTGAATTAGTGCGGGAAGAACTTGGCCTTGACAAACCTATCCTCCAGCAATATGGCTCTTGGTTGTGGAATGCCCTGCACGGTGATTTTGGAAACTCATACAACACGGGACGTTCCATTGTGGAGGAACTGGCGGCATCCATACAGCCAACTTTGATTATGGCTGTGTTAGCACTTTTGTTTAGTACGGTAATCTGTATTCCCCTTGGAGTTTTATCTGCCAGCAGAAAAGGAGGTTTAGCGGATAAAAGCATCTACCTGTTCGGAATTATTTGTATGTCACTTCCAAATTACTGGATCGGTTTCATGCTTTTACTTGCTTTTGCTGTGTATCTCCCTATTTTCAGCATTATGGGGGCAGACAGTCTGAAAGATTTTGTTCTTCCGGCTCTGGCATTGGCTATCCCTACGTCGGCAGGAACTATTCGGGTATTTCGTTCTTCCCTGTTAGATGGATATAACAGTGATTTTGTATTATATGCAAGGGCACGGGGAGTATCAGAATGGAAAATTGCAAACATGGTAAGCCGTTTTGCGTTACCTCCGTTAATTACCATGCTGGCGCAGAGCTTTGGGTTTATGATTGCAGGCAGTTCTATGGTGGAGAGTGTGTTCTCCATTCCGGGTCTCGGTTCCATGTTGGTGACAGCATTAAACGCCAGGGATACCATAACAATCAACGCGTGTGTATTGCTCACTGCCGTTATCTTTGTCTTGGTCAATTTCCTTGCAGACTGCCTGAACACATTGTTGAATCCTCAAAGCCAGATGGGAGGAAGATCATGATTCGTAAAATTATCCACAGCCCTCAGGCTTTAATTGGACTTGCCATGATGCTGATTGTTTTTCTGGTGATGGTGTTTGCCCCTTTTTTGGCACCTAATGATCCTATGCAACTGAATGTGGCCCATAGTTTTGCTCCGCCAGATACACAATATCCACTTGGGACAGATGAGCTTGGACGATGCGTTTTGTCTCGCTTAATTTACGGAGCCAGGGAATCTTTGAGTATTGCGCTTCCTACTTTGCTGCTATTGGCTATTATCAGTACCGTCATTGCAACCTTATGTGCTTATCTTGGCGGTATTGTGGATCGGGTATTTGAGGTGGTATCCAATATTTTTATGGCATTTCCGCCATTCCTCGTGGCAATTACTTTGGTAGGGCTTTTTGAGTCCAAAGTAACCAGCATCATTCTTTCCATTGTGATTGCTATGTGGGTGTGGAATGCGAGGGTGGTTCGCACCCATGTACTCCGAGAACGGAGTCAACCGTATGTCATCACCTGTAGAATGTCCGGGTGCTCAGAACTGCGCATTGTGTTCCGGCATATCATTCCGAATATTCTGCCACATTTGTTAGTGATATATAGCACAGGATTGTCCTCCATTATCATTATGATCTCCAGCTATGCTTTCTTGGGCTTGGGATTGGAGACCGGCACGGCAGAGTGGGGCGCAATGTTTGTGAACGCCAATAAACTAATGTTTAGCCATCCGGAACTGCTGGTCTATCCAGGTCTGTGCATTTTATTTGCCGCGGCTGGATTCAATTTATTCGGGGAGGCCCTGCGAGACCTCTGTGCTCCAAAGGAGGGATCATGATGCTCACGGTTAGTAATCTTTCCATTTGCACAAAGCGGACAAAAGAAGTCCTTGTACACTCCGTCAGCTTTTCTGTGGGCAACGGGGAAACATTGGGGTTGATTGGGGAGAGCGGAAGCGGAAAAAGTATGACCAGCAAGTGTATTATGAAACTTCTCAATCCCCGATTATTTGACCAAACTGGAAGCATCCAATGGAATGGGCGAGAAATGCTCACGGTGAAAATGAGCGAATTGAGAGACTATCGGGGGAGGCAAATCAGTATGATCCCTCAGAACCCCATGACCGCGTTTGCCCCAATGCTCAAGCTGGGAAAGCAGGTGGAGATGGGATTTTCACTGAAAGGCCAAACAGAGAAGATGGCATTCCGAAAACGATTCGCTGCTGCGCTTGCAGATGTCAATTTGCCTGATGCGAGAAAAATCCTTGGAAGTTATCCTCATGAATTATCTGGAGGCACACTGCAACGCGTTATGATTGCCCTCACCCTTCTTCAACGCCCGAAGTTGATTATTGCGGATGAAATTACCACTGCTGTGGATGCTGCCAGTGAGTATCTGATCCTGAATGAATTAGAGAAATTAAAAAAATCTGGCGTTTCCATGATCGTTGTGACCCATGACTTTGGCGTGGCCGCTAAGATATGTGACCGGGTGGCCGTTATGAAGAATGGGGAAATCATTGAAACCGGAAAAACCAAAGATGTCTTTACAAAACCGCAGCACGAATATACCAGACAACTTGTTCAGGCCAGCGTGCTGTTTCAGGAGGGACTATGCTGAGAGCCGAACATATTACAAAACAATATTCATTACCTGATAGCGGACACACAGTTTTTGACGCCGTGTCAGATGTCTCTTTGGAACTAAAAGATGGATGCGTATCCTCACTTGTGGGGGAAAGCGGAAGTGGAAAAAGCACTTTGGCAAGAGTCTTGTCCTACATTGAGATGCCTGATATTGGAAAAGTGTTTCTTGGTGATTTGGAGGTCACTTCCTGTAAGCGGAAAGAGATTCGTTCTGTTCGAGGTAAGGTACAACTGGTAATGCAGAACGCCCTGGGTTCGTTGGATCCCCATCAAAGTGTTGCCGCCATTCTGGAGGAACCTCTACAACTCCTGTTTCATATGAAAGCCCAGGATAGGAGGTGTCGATGCCTGGAACTCATGGATATGGTCAGGTTGGAACGCTCCACCCTTTCTCATCGGCCTAACGAGCTTTCCGGCGGTCAACAGAAAAGATTGTGTATTGCACGGGCTCTGGCAACCCGTCCTCAATATATTATTTTTGATGAATCTTTCAGTGGATTGGATGTCACTTTGAAGAAAGAAATCCTGGGTTTTTTGAAAGAACTCCATAAGGAACTTCAGATTGGATTTCTCATCATCACCCATGACCTTGACACCGCAATGTATATGGAGGGTGCCATTCATGTGATGCGCAGAGGAAAAATTATTGAAACAGTGGAACAGCCACATCATTTTTCTGATTTTCAAGAACCCTATTCACAAATGCTTGTCAAGGCCGTCCGTTCCAAGCGACTGGCCTTACAATAAAAAATCAAAAAGGAGTGTTGTAAAATGAAAAAACTCTTATCGTTGCTGTTGGTCGGTGTTATGAGCGTCATGCTTCTTGCCGGTTGTGGTACTACCGGTGGCGGACAGGATAATCCTGCTTCCGGTTCCGATGAAACAGAGAAGTCCATCTCTATTGCGCAGAGCGCCAATTTTTCTATGGGCTTTGCCCCCGGCGTTCAGTCCTATGAGACTACATATTACATGAACAACTTTTACGAAAGCTTGGTGGAATACCGTGACGGGGAATATCAGCCCTGCCTTGCCACCGACTGGATTGTTTCAGAGGATGGTCTTACTTATACTTTCTATTTACGAGAAGATGTGCAGTTTAATGATGGAACTGCTTTTAATGCCGAGGCTGTCAAGCTCTACTTTGACAATATGAAGTCAGTCATTGGAACCAGTGCAAACTATGGACAACTGGATATGCTAACTACAGAAATTACTGTAGATGATGAGTACACCGTTTCTTTCCATTTGAGTCGCCCATACTACAATGTTTTGAATGACCTTGCTATGGTGATGCCCCGCGGTATTCTCTCCGCTGCTGCTTTCAATGAAGATGGCTCTCTTAATACGGAGTATCTGATGACCCATACTCCCGGCACCGGCCCCTATATGTTCGAGAGTGTGAACGAAACCGCTACGGAATACACATTTGTGAAAAATCCGAATTATTGGGGCGAAGAATCGGATGTAGATCGTTTTACAGTAAAGGTCATCCCTGAGTCCAAGGTCGCCGCTATGAGAGCTGGAGAAGTAGATTTTATCATCGGCTCCGACACACTGGATGCGAACTCCTATCAGGAACTTTCGCAAACAGAGGGGATCACGGGAATTATATCTGATTTCAACTTTGTGACTGAGTTTATCGCCCTCAATGATGAGATTGCTCCTTTAGATGACCAAAATGTTCGCACGGCCATCCAAATGGCGATTGACAAAGAATCCATCGCACAGAATATTTATGCTGGTCTGCGAACTGCGGCTAATTCGGTAATGCCTACAGATATGCCTTATTGTGATGCAACTGTGACAACCCCGGATTACGATATGGCAGGTGCAATCGCCCTTCTGGAGGACTCTGGCTGGGTAGACTCCGATGGCGACGGAATCCGCGAAAAGGACGGTAAGGTTTTGTCCTTTACCATTACATATCCATCCACGGGTGTGTACGACAATGTGGTTCTCTTTTTCCAAAGTGCTATGGAAGAACTGGGTATTGAGATTAAAACTAACCCCATTGATCTAATGGCGTTCATGCAGCAGGTCTTTATGGAGGATAATTATGAGATGACAGCTTACATGAGTTATTGGTTCCCTTATGACCCCTATACTTTTGTAGCCAATATGTATCCGTCCACCGATTATTCAGACCCCAGCGGTATTTACTCCACCGATCCTCAGGTTGCCAAGGCGCTGGCCTCTATGAGTGATGAAGAAGCCAAAGCGTTGATTGCTGGACTGTATAATACAGACGATCCAGCAGTTGTCCAAGAAATCTTTACAGAGGCTTTAAACTCCGCCAATGAAAGCAGCGTGATTATTCCGCTCAACTATCGAAATGAATACGCTGTATTCAATAGCGATGTGATTGAGTCCTATACCTTTAATAGCATTCCCAACCATGTAGATGTTGCGGCAATTCACCTTAAATAAATATCATGTTTTTTAAGTTCCACCTGTCTCATACCATTGTTCCTGCATATAACGAATGACTGTTTTTTGGCATATCGGATGATGTAAATGAGGATACAATATTGTGATGGATAGGCAGGAATCTTTGAAATTGGCATAATGATTCAAAAAGGAGGTGCGCCATTGGCCTTGACATCATCTATGGAGGATTATCTTGAAGCTGTGCTTATCCTTCATCAAAAGCGCGGTAGCGTTCGGGGTGTTGATATAGCTGTACATTTAGGGGTTACAAAGCCTTCTGTAAGCCGGGCTGTCAAGGAATTGTCCAAATTCGGGCATATTATCAAAAATACCGATGGCACACTCTCCCTCACAGATTCAGGCTTGCAAATCGCTACACAGATTTATGAGAAACACCAATTTTTCACCAGGCAGCT
>OGQD01002466.1_pt1 | contig 10047 bp, 7 predicted proteins | sample 1553091 | NCBI WGS metagenome assembly OGQD01 (sample SAMEA2580290, study PRJEB22360) | human gut metagenome | biome: human gut; feature: human-associated habitat; material: faeces | place: Denmark | collected 2008/2010 | reverse complement strand
ATCCGCCGGTACCCCCCGCCCCGAACAAGGCCGGCGCCGCCGGAGCCAATTGACACCCACACCCTGCGCCTGACCGTCACCGAAGGCAAATACCATCAGGTCAAGCGCATGATCGCCGCTGTCGGCAACCGGGTCGAAGCCCTGCACCGGGAAAGATTCGCCGGTCTGGCGCTGCCCGCCGATCTGCCGGCCGGCCACTGGCGCTGGCTGACGCCGGAAGCGCTGGCGCAAGCGGGGCAGGCCGAATGACCCTGACCGAAATGCGCTACATCGTGGCTCTGGCGCGCGAGCGCCATTTCGGGCGCGCCGCCGAAGCCTGCCACGTCAGCCAGCCGACGCTTTCGGTGGCCCTGAAAAAAGTCGAAGGCCAGGTCGGGGCGGCGCTGTTCGAGCGCACCGCCAGCGAAGTGCGCATCACCACCCTGGGGGAACGCGTGGTCGAACAAGCCCAGCGCGTGCTGGCCGAGGCCGTCAAACTCGACGAAATCGCGCTGACTTCCGGCGATCCCCTGAGCGGGCAACTGCGCGTCGGCATCATCTACACCATCGCGCCCTACCTGCTGCCGCAACTGATTCCGGCCCTCTCGCGGCAGGCGCCGAACATGCCGCTGTTCATCAAGGAAGATTTCACGGCCAATCTGGTGCCGGCGCTGAAGGCCGGCGAACTTGACGTCATCGTCATCGCCTTGCCCTTCGTGGAAACGGGTCTGGTGGCGCAGCCCGTGTATGAGGAGGCGTTCCGCGTCGTCGTGCCCGCCGCCCATCCCTGGGGCGAGCGTCAGGAGGTCGCGGCCGACGAACTGGACGGCGAGCATCTGCTCCTGCTCGGCCACGGCAACTGCTTCCGCGATCAGGTGCTGGAATCCTGCCCCCGCCTGAGCGCCCCGGACGCGCTGGAACACGCGCTGGAAGGCAGTTCGCTGGAAACCATCCGCTACATGGTGGCGAGCGGCGCGGGCATCGCGGTCATGCCCAGTTCCGCGGCCGACCCCCTGATCGGCCGCGAGCCGATGGTGCGCGTCCTACCCTTTGCCGCGCCTGCTCCGGCGCGTACCGTCGGCCTGGTCTGGCGCATTACCTATCCGCGCACCCCGGCCATCGACGCCGTGCGCGCCGCCCTGCTGGCCTGCCATCTGCCGGGCAGCACCGCCTGCCGCTGATCATTTGCCGCTGGCCAAGGCCAGGGAACGCTGCCCGCCCGGCCAGACGATCTTGCGCGAAGCATGCGCCGAAGGCGCTTCGATCCAGCGGTAAAACGCCGACGCCACGCCGATGCTGCCGATGAACGCGGCCAGCAGCCCCAGACTGGCGAGTTCCGGCGAAGTCCACCCCAGATGCGACCACAGCGCGGCAACGAATACCAGCACCGGAAAATGCACCAGGAACAGGCTGTAGGAAATCTTCCCTAGCCAGAGCACGGCTGGATGCCGCGGCCAGCGCGCGGCAAAGCCGCTGTTCAGCGACCAGAACAGGAGGAAACCCACCACCATCGCCACGCCCAGACGCCAGCGCCATTCGACCAGCATCGCCAGGACGAAGAGCGCCTGATAGGCCAGGAATTCGAGCTTGCGCCCCTGCCGGATGCCACGCCAGACGACCACGCCCATGTAGAAATAGGGGAAGAAATACACCGCCCACACATCCCAGCCGGCGGTGCGGTTGGCGTAAAACAGCGAGAACACCGCCAGTCCCCACCCGGCAATCCCGACGACGTCGATCCGCCGCCCCAGGCCACTGTCGCGCAGGCAGAGCAGCAGCGCGAACAGAATGCACAACTGGATGTTGATGCAGACGAACCACAGGCCGGCGGACAGCGCCTCGTAGCCGAGGATGTCTTGCAGGAAGAACAGGTGGGCGATGAACTGCGGCCAGGTCACCGTGCCGCCGAGCACGCTTTCCGGCACCCAGTTGCGGGCGAAGGCATAGACCGGCAACACCAGCGCGATCACCGCCAGATAAGGCAGGCCGAGCCGGCAGTAGCGGCGCAGCAGGAAGAGGAGCAGGCCGCTGACCCGCCAGCTGCGCGCCGCCAGCGTATGCGCCAGAACGAAGCCGCCGAGCACGAAAAACACCTGCGTCGAGCGCGCATGCACCTCGAACCAGGTCAGCACGCCGCCGAGCAAAGGGCGCGCCCATTCGTTCAGGGGCGGATAGAGCGCGAAGTGATGCCAGACGATGACGACCGCCGCAACGGCGCGCAGCGCCACGATGAAATTGAACTGCTGGTTTTGCGTTCTGGCGGCGATGGTATCTGCCGCCGCGGGGGAAGCCGGTTTCGTCTGCAATGCGATCACCATAAAAACTTACGCCCCCGAGCAAATCCGAGGGCGTAATCAGAAGCGGCCGATTATATGACGATTCAGGCGATTTTTCCGTTCGGATACATCCCGTTACGTTCGCCGGACAAAAAGTTTCAATCCGCTTTCTTCGCCTTGGCGGGCGCTTTCTTGGCGGCGGGGGTTTTCTTCTCGAACTCGAATCCGACCTTGCCGGCCTCGATCACCAGATACGCCGAAAACTTGCGCCGGGTGCGGTTGGAGATGAACTCCTTGAGCAGATCGGTCTTGCCCGTCGCCAGCATCTTCTGCATCTGACTGCGCTCGATCGGCTGTTGCAGGATGATCTTGCCGGAACGGAAATCGCAGCTTTTTTCGCTACCGACGGCTTTTTCGCAGACGTAGGACTTGTCGTTGTCGTACACGCCCGCGCCGCACTTGGGACAGTTGCCCAGGCTTTCCTGACCGGAGAAATCGACCGGCTCACTGCTCTCCTCGTTCGCCCGATCCTGACCGAAATCGAATTCCGGCAGCTTGTCGGCGTTCAGCTTGATGGCGGCGGCGAAGCTGCGTCCCATCTTGTTGCGGAAGCCGGTGAGCGGGCCGACCTGGCCCTCGCGCAGCAGGGTTTCCACTTCCGCCGGTTCGTACTGGCGGCCGGCGACGATCTTCCACAGCGCGTAGTCGCAGCCGCTGCACTGGAATTTCTTGTAGGTTTCGCGAATCTGGCCGCCGCACTTGGGACAAGGCTCGGTAAGCACGCCGAAATCGCCAGGGATGGTGTCGTTGTCGTAACTCTTGGCGCGCTCGACCAGATGCCGGGTCATTTCGGCGATTTCGCGCATGAATTCGGTGCGGGTGAATTCACCTTTTTCGATGCGTCCGAGCTTCCATTCCCAGTCGCCGGTCAGTTCGGGTTGAGTCAATTCACGGATGCCCAAACCGGTGAGCAGCGTCATCAGGTTGAACGCCTTGGCGGTGGGGATCAGCTCGCGGCCTTCGCGCAGCATGTATTGCTCGCCGATCAGGTTTTCGATGATCTGGGCGCGCGTCGCCGGCGTGCCGAGGCCACGCCCGGCCATCGCCGCCTTCAGTTCCTCGTCATCCACCATCTTGCCGGCACCTTCCATGGCCGACAGCAGGGTGGCTTCCGAGTAGCGCGGCGGCGGCTTGGTCTGGCTGGCCTTGACCGTGACTTCCTCGGTTTGCACCCTTTCATCCTTGGCGACGGCGACCAAATTGCCTTCATCGCCGCTCTGGCCTTCCTTGCCGTGCACCGCCAGCCAGCCCGGATTGACCAGCACCTTGCCCTCGGTCTTGAAGGGGTGGCCTTCGACGCGGGTGATACGGGTGGTCACCAGGTATTCGGCGGCCGGGAAGAACACCGACAGGAAGCGGCGGACGACGAAGTCGTAGAGCTTTTGCTCGGCTTCGTTGAGATTCTTCGGTGCATGCGGCGTGGGGATGATGGCGAAGTGATCGCTCACCTTCGCGTTATTGAAGATGCGCTTGTTCGGCAGCACCCAGTTGCGCGCCAGAACCTGATGCGCAAACGGCGCGTAGCGGGCGAGCAGCACTTCATCGTGACCCTTGCCGGCGCCTTCGCCGGTGAGTACCCGCATCGTTTCCTTGACCGTGGCGATGTAGTCTTCCGGCAGGCAGCGCGAATCGGTCCGCGGGTAAGTCAGCACCTTGTGCTTTTCGTAGAGCGCCTGCGCCAGACCGAGCGTGGTCTTGGCGGAAAAACCGAAGCGGGCGTTGGCTTCACGCTGCAGGCTGGTCAGGTCGAACAGCAAGGGCGACAGGCGGGTTTCCGGCTTGGCTTCCTCGCTGACGACGCCGGGCTTGCCGGCGGTTGCCGCCTTGATCGCCTCGGCGCGCGCGACTTCCCACAGCCGGTCGGCGCGGGCGTGCTCGTCGTCCTGCTTGCCCTTGAAGGCTTCGTCGATCCACCTGCCGGTGTAGCTGCCGGCTTGCGCGGCAAATTCGGCTTCCACTTCCCAGTAATCGCGCGGCTTGAAATCGCGGATTTTCTTTTCGCGCTCGACGACGATGGCCAGCGTCGGCGTCTGCACGCGGCCCACCGTGGTCAGGTGGAAGCCGCCGGTCTTGGAGTTGAAGGCGGTCATTGCCCGGGTGCCGTTGATGCCGACCAGCCAGTCGGACTCGGAACGGCAGACGGCGGCATCGGCCAGACCCTGCATTTCGCCGCCGGGACGCAGGCGCGCAAAACCGTCGCGGATCGCCTGCGGCGTCATCGACTGCAGCCACAGCCGCTGCACCGGTTTGCCGGCCTTGGCGTGCTGGGCGATGTAGTTGAAGATCAGTTCCCCCTCGCGCCCCGCGTCGCAGGCGTTGATGAGGCCATCGACGTCCTTGCGCTTGATGAGCTTGTTCACCACGCGCAGGCGGGCGGCGCTTTTTTCGATGGGATTCAGCGCGAAATGCGGCGGAATCACCGGCAGATGGGCAAACGACCACTTGCCGCGCTTGACTTCAAACTCTTCCGGACAGGCGAGTTCGAGCAAATGGCCGACCGCCGAAGACAGCACGTAGTTTTCGGATTCGAAATAGTCGTCGTGTTTGGTAAACCCGCCCAGCGCCTTGGCAATATCGCTGGCGACAGAGGGTTTTTCGGCAATGATCAGTTTTTTGCTCATGGGGTCGCCCTGTAAGGTGCCGGGGATGATAAGTGGGGCTTTGGGCGCTTGCAAGGGGCGCAGCAGGGAGCAGGTGCGTGGGCCGCCGGATTTACGCTGCGGCGATTCAGCCCAGGCGCTGATAACGGTTTCCGGGCAGCGGCGCGATCTGGCCGCTCAATTCGAGATCGAGCAAGCCCGCCAGGAGCGCTTCCGTCGTCTGCCCGCTGCGCGCCACCAGATCATCCAGGCCGACCGGATCATGCCCGAGCAGGGCCAGGAGGGAAGAATCGCTCGCGCTTTCCGGCGCGGAAACCACTGCTCCGACACTTGGGGCGGCTGCCGCGGGTGCGGCGAAACCCAGCACCGGGTGCAGTTCTTCTTCGATATGCCCGGCCGTTTCCACCAGCTTGGCGCCTTCGCGAATCAGGCGATGGCATCCACGCGCCTGCGGCGCATGGATGGAGCCCGGAATGGCGAACACCTCGCGCCCCAGATCGCCTGCCAGACGCGCCGTGATGAGCGAACCGCTCTCTACCGCTGCTTCCACCACTAGCACGCCGCGAGAAAGGCCGGCGATGATGCGGTTGCGGCGCGGAAAGTTGCCGGCAATTGCCGGCGTGCCCAGAGGGAATTCCGAAACGATCGCCCCTTGCGCGGCAATACGCCGCGCCAATTCATGATTCCGGGCCGGATAGACGCGGTCGATGCCGGTTCCGATGATGGCCAGCGTAGCGCCGCCGGCTTTCAGCGCGCCCTGATGCGCGGCGGTATCGACCCCCAGCGCCATGCCGGAAACGATGCACCAGCCGCGCGCGGCAAGCGCCGCAGAGAATTCCTCGGCATTGCGCAACCCCTGCGGTGTCGCATTGCGGCTGCCGACCACACCCAGGCAATGCCGGTTCAGATGCGCGACATCGCCCAGCACGTACATGACGGAAGGCGGGTCGGGCGTATCGAGCAGCATTTGCGGGTAGTCCGCATCAGCCAGGGTCAGAATACGGTGCTCCGGCGCTTCGGCCCAGGCCAGGGCGCGCTCGATGGCCGCTTGCGGCGGCTCGGCCAGCAATTGATTGGCCCGCTGCCCGATGATCGCATGCAGATCGCTCGCGCTGCTGGCGAAAATCGCTTCCGGTAAACCAAAAGCGGCGAGCAGCCGTCTCTGGCTCTCGCCGCCGATACCCGGCGTCAGGGTCAGCCGCAACCAGCCGGCCAGCCCTGGATCGGGTTTCACGGGTTTTGCACTCCGTCGCCGATCACGACCGATTTCGAACCTTCCACGATCAAGGCGTAAGCGATACGCTCGAAAGAGCGGAAAACGAAGGCCAGACCGTAACGTTCATCCGGAATATCCGTCGTCAGGCGCTTTACGTCGTCATCCATATAGGCAGCAGTGCGTTTGCGGTAGAGGGCGATCACATGGCCGTTTTCCAGACCATCGGCCTCGCCGCGATTGATGGTGATGATGGAGCCCGGACCACCGGTGCTGATGGCACCGTAGATGGACATGATCTGACCACGGATCTCCTTTTCCGGCGCGCGGGGCACGTAGGCCAGGATGGTGGGCGGCGGCGCCGGTTTCAGCCAGTCGCCGTAGTGGATGTCTTCCTTGGCCAGCGTCACGGTCAGGGTTGCCGGCTCGCCCGGGCGGGTGAGTTTGGCGTTACCCAGGAAGTGCGCCTCGTGACCAAGCACCTCTTTGGTTTCCGGGTCGGTGAGCGGTTTGCCCGGACGGAAGACGTGCCAGTAAATCACGTCGCTGCCTTCGATACCCTTGGCGTACGCCAGATCGCCACCACCGATCAGCACCCGGTCTTCTTCCGTTGCCACGATGCGCGGTGCGGTTTTTTCCTCGCCCGCTTCGATGATGAGCGGCTGCGACAGGAAGGGCTCGATCACATTGGGCGGAATGCTGGGAATGCTCTGGGCAATCACCTCTTCATAGACCTTGGGCTGCGGCTTGCCCTGCCCGATCACTGGCTTGCCCAGGCGCAGGCGCGGGCTGCCGTCGGACAGGTCGAGCCAGACGATGTCGCCCGGATAGATCAGGTGCGGGTTCTTGATCTGATCCTTGTTCAGACGCCAGATCTCCGGCCAGCGCCAGGGTTTTTGCAGGAATTTCCCGGAAATGTCCCACAAGGTGTCGCCCTTGACGACGACGTGACGGTCGGGCGGATTATCGACCAGTTCCAGCGGCGCCGCGGCACTCGCCAATGTGACTGTCGCCGCCAGGAAGAGGCCGGATATAATGCTGCGGATCATGAGTGATTCCTTTGCGGTTAAGCGAAACGCTCAGGGGCGGTGGTCATGATATGTACACGATGTACGATGCATGCTGCCCGTGAGCGTGTTTCGAATCTCGAAAATCACTTTAGATTCTGCATGTAATCCTTTCTGCAAGCAAGCTTTTATTCCTGTCTGACATGGCCCTGTTACCCATTTTGCGTTTCCCCGATCCACGCCTGCAGAAAATCGCGCGCCCCGTGGAAAAAATTGACGACAGCATCCGCCGGCTCGCTGCCGACATGGCCGAAACCATGTATGAAGCGCCCGGCATCGGCCTCGCGGCAACCCAGGTCGATGTGCATCAGCGCGTGGTGGTGATCGACATTTCAGAAGAGCGCAACGATCTGCGCGTGTTCATCAACCCCGAGATCCTGAACTGCGACGGCCTGGCCATCGGCGAAGAAGGCTGCCTCTCGGTGCCGGGCATCTACGATAAGGTGGAGCGCGCCGAGCGGGTGGTGGTGCGTTATCTCGATCCCGACGGCCAGATGCAACGCCTGGAAGCCGACGGTCTGCTCGCCGTGTGCATCCAGCACGAAATCGACCACCTGAACGGCAAGGTTTTCGTCGACCACCTGTCGCAGCTGAAACAGACTCGCATCCGCACCAAGCTCGCCAAACAGGCGCGGGTCACTGCCTGAGCCCCCGCATGCGACTGATCTTTGCCGGCACCCCGGAATTCGCCGCCCAGGCCCTGAGCGCCCTCATCGCCGCCGGCCACGACATTCCCCTCGTCCTCACCCAGCCGGATCGCCCCGCCGGGCGCGGCATGACGCTGCAAGCCTCAGCCGTCAAGCAGGTGGCGCTCGCCCACGGCATCGAGGTGTTCCAGCCGGACAGCCTGAAAACCCCCGAGGTACAGGCCCGCCTTGCCGCCATCGAGGCCGAGGTCATGGTGGTGGCGGCTTACGGCCTGCTCCTGCCGCAAGCGGTGCTCGATCTGCCGCGTTTCGGCTGCCTCAACATCCACGCCTCACTGCTGCCGCGCTGGCGCGGTGCGGCACCCATCCAGCGGGCGCTGCTCGCCGGCGACAGCGCAAGCGGCGTCTGCATCATGCAGATGGAAGCCGGTCTGGATACCGGCCCCGTATTGCTGCGCGAAACCGTTCCCATCGCTGCCGGCGAAACCACGGCCAGCCTGCACGACAAACTCGCGCAGAGCGGTGCCCGGCTCATCGTTGCCACCCTGGAACGTCTGCCCCTGCCGGCAGAAAAACAGCCTGACGCGGGCGTCACCTACGCCCACAAGATCGACAAGGCCGAAGCGCTGATCGACTGGCAGAACGACGCTGCGGCAATCGGGCGCCAGATTCGCGCCTTCAATCCGTTTCCCGGCGCACAAACCACCTTTGCCGGGCAGCGCATCAAGATCTGGGCCGCGCGGCCCGCCCCGGATGCCAACCCGAACAACGCGCAGCCGGGCGAGATTCTTGCCATCGAGCGCGACGCCATCGTCGTCGCCTGCGCTCAGGCGGCGCTCGCCCTGACTGAATTGCAGAAAGCTGGCGGCAAACGCCTGCCCGCACGCGAATTTCTCGCAGGCCATCCCTTGCAGCCCGGCGACAGGCTGGGCGAAGCTGGATAGCGGCCCGGATACAACGCAAACACACGCCCGGAAAACAGGCGTATTCAGCAGACAGGCCGTACGCCGCGTGTTTCACGTGAAACGCAAACCGCGTCGAGCAGCGCGCCGAGGCGATAACCGGCTGCCGCCAGACGTTCATCGGCGATGCGCTGGCTGTCCGCCACAAAGCGTTCGCTCAGGATGAAACTGACGCTGCCCAGGGTCGCTGGATAGGCTTGCGGCAAGAGCCGCTGACTTTCCTGCATCCAGCTTTGCGGCGTCCCCGTTGCGGTCTGTGCCGGGACGCGCAATTGCGCTGCGGCACGCCGCAGTTTCTTGCCCCGCAAGCCGCTGGGGCCGGGCAAATCATCCCAGTAAACATGCAGCTTGACGAAAGGCTGGCGCGGATTGTCCGGGTTTTCCACCAGCACGCCATTGCCGCCGCGATCTTCGCTGTAGCCCGTGTGCAAGGGCTGATGCACGTCACCCACCAGATGCGCGAGCCAGGGCAGCGCCCAGGCCAGTTCGGCGGCATCCTGGCTGCTTTCCAGAATGGCCGCGAGGCGGACGATCTGCGTATCGATCTGCCCGCCGCGCCGCCGACCCTGGCGGTCGATATTCACGTAATGCCAGTCGGCATGCGCGGACATGTCGGGGAAACCCGGCAGGGGCGCAGCATTGGCACCGGAAGCACGAAAGCGCACATCGTGGCGGATGCCATCGGCCCAGGTCGATGCCTCGGCAAACAGGAGCGCGGCATCGTCGGCCCCTGCTTTTTCCCGCCAGCGCCGGGTATCCGGATGCCGCAGCAGCAGATCTCGCACGAAATTACGGGTTTTCGGCTGCATCCCGTCCCAGGCCAGCAGGGCGGCCAGACGATGGCCAGCGGCATTCCAGGCGTGCGTCGGCCCGCTCAGGCAAAGAAATATGAGAAGGAAAAACAGGGGGCGCATGGCGGCATTATGCCTCGTGCGATAATCGTCACCATGTCGCACGCCACCGCCTCTGCTCGTCTGCCTGCCCGCCTGCCCCCTGCCTCGCTCGCCCACGCTCTCTGGCAGGCAGCCGGTCTGGTGGCCCGCGTCATGGCCGGACACAGTCTGGCGGACAACGCGCTGCAACGCATTCCCGCCGCCGCCCGCCCAGCCGTGCAGGATCTGGTGTACACGACGCTGCGCGCCTACGGACGCGGCGATTTCCTGCTCACGCAACTGCTCGACCGCCCCTTGCAGCAGCCTGCCGTGCATGCCCTGCTGCTGGTCGCCTTGCAGCGGCTGGAGCA
>OGQD01002463.1_pt1 | contig 10051 bp, 11 predicted proteins | sample 1553091 | NCBI WGS metagenome assembly OGQD01 (sample SAMEA2580290, study PRJEB22360) | human gut metagenome | biome: human gut; feature: human-associated habitat; material: faeces | place: Denmark | collected 2008/2010 | reverse complement strand
AAAAATAAAAAACTTACAAAATATAAAATTCCCGCTTCTTCTATGGTAAAATCATTTCTGAAAACAAAAACGATCAGTAAAATAACAGCAATCACAATCGTTGTAATCGTTTTTCCTCTGGTAGTCGATGAAAAAAACAAACTTCCCTGATTTCCGCTGAAATATATTTCTTCGAAGTCTTTCCTTTTAGGCTTTAAAACAATACTTTTCTCTTCATTCATAAACAGTAATTTCTGATGCAAAGCTAAATGAAAAATTTAATTAAATGATGATCTCTTCATTGATCTATTATTTTTTCATAACTCCAATCATCAATCATCAATTATCAATTATCAATCATGACGCCTCAGCTATCAACTAAATTACCCATCCTCATATTTATCTGCAACTGACGAAAGTTTATTCATCAGTTCACGGTTTCTCTGTCTGAGATCTTCCATTTTTTTCAGCATTTCATGGATCACTTCCAAACCCGGAAGATTGATTTCCAGATCATAATGCCAGTTGGTAAACCTCTCAAACGTGGGCAAATCTTCATACATCACATAACGGATTTCGTTTTCTGTATGAATATTGAGCAATCCGGAATTCACCAGTTCATCAAAAAAAGTAATTTCTACATTGTATATTTTTACGAGTTCTTCCCTCGATATTCTTTCACTCATGGCTTAGGAATTTTTAAGTTGTTCAAAAAGTTCTTTCTGCTTTTCAGTCAGGTTGGTCGGTAATTTCACTTCATACGTCACAAAAAGATCACCAAATTCTCCCTCCTTCTTGTACACCGGAAAGCCTTTTCCTTTCAGTCTTACTGTTGTTCCGTTCTGTGTTTCAGGTTTTACTTTCAGATTTACACTTCCGTCGAGAGTATTTACTTTTACGTCACCGCCTAAAACTGCAGTGTACAGATCAATCAAAACTTTAGATTTCAGATCATTGCCGGTTCTTTCAAAATTCGGATCAGGAGTGATATTGAAAGTAATGTATAAATCTCCATTTGGACCGCCATTGAAACCGGGATTTCCGTGACTTTTTAATTTAATCTGCTGACCGTCATACACTCCTGCCGGAATCGTAATTCTTACTTTTTTGCCATTGATATCAAAAGTCTGAGGATGTGTTGTTGCGGCATCTCTCAAGGTTAAAGTTAATTCTGCCTGAATATCCTGTCCTTTAAATTTTCCCGACGCACTTCCCCTTGAATTTCTTCCGAAACCTCCTCCTGCTCCGCCAAACATACTCTGGAAAAAATCTGAAAAATCTTCCCCGTCGCCGAAATCCGCTTCCGAAAATCCGCCTCCGAAGTTTCCTCCCTGATTTTGATATTGTCTTTGCTGCTGTTGCTGTGCTTTTTCATATTCTTCGCCATGCTTCCAGTGTTCTCCGTATTTATCGTACTTTGCACGGTTGTCGGGATTGCTCAGAACTTCATTGGCTTCATTCAGCTCTTTGAATTGTCTTTCGGCTTCCTTGTCATCAGGATTGAGATCGGGATGTAATTTTCTTGCGAGTTTCCGATATGCCTTTTTGATATCTTCCTGCGTTGCGCTCTTGTCTACGCCTAAAATTTTATAGTAATCTATATAAGCCATAGAAACGATGTTTACTCAAATTTAAGGATTTTATGACTGAATTTTATATAACAGAATGTTAAAAATTAAGCTATCTTTGGTTAAAAAGCAACGCATGAAAGAACTGCTGAAGAACTACTCCGGAATTTTACTTTTACTGTTGGGAATCTCTGTCGGAAGCATCATCGGAATTGCGGCTCCCGATATTGTGGATTATATAAAACCTTTGGGAGACATCTTCCTGAACCTGCTGTTTGTAAGTGTTGTTCCGCTGGTATTTTTTGCCGTTTCCAATTCTATTGCTTCACTGGAGCAACAGTCTAAATTTGGAAAGATAATGGTAACTATGGCTTTTACCTTTCTGTTTTTTATTTTAACTGCAGCAATTTTTACGATTTGCGCCGTTTATCTTTTTCCGGTTTCCGGAGTTTCGGGAAGCTCGGAAATCGTGGAGGAAGCCACGAGTAATGACAGTTGGGGAAACAGAATCGTAGGATTTTTTACGGTAGGAGAATTTACGCAGCTTTTTTCAAGACAAAATATGCTGGCTCTTTTAATTTTTGCTTTCATGACGGGATTTTCCGCCAGAAAAGCGGGAGAAAAAGGACAGGCTTTCCGCTCATTTATCGCTTCTGGCTATGAAGTGATGAAAGAACTGCTTTTGTTGATTATGAAAGTTGCCCCGATTGGTTTGGGCGCTTATTTTGCGTATCAGGTTGCTACTTTGGGACCTCAGCTTTTCGGATTTTATGCAAAACCTTTAGGATTGTATTATATTGCAGGAGTAGTCTATTTTCTGGTCTTCTTTTCACTCTATGCGTTTATGGCAAAAGGTCAGAACGGAGTTAAAAGTTTCTGGACAAATGCTATTTTCCCCACTTTAACCGCTTTGAGCACCTGCAGCAGCTTCGCCACGATGCCTGCCAATTTACTCGCAGCTTCAAAAATCGGAATTCCGAGCCAGATTTCAAATATTGTGATCCCGATTGGAACAACCTTACATAAAAACGGTTCTTCGATGTCGTCGATCATTAAGATTTATGTGGCATTCTTAATCATCGGAAGAGATTTTTTTGATCCTATGAATCTTCTTTTAGCTTTGGGAATTACTGTATTTGTAAGCATTGTTGCGGGAGGAATTCCGAACGGCGGATATATTGGAGAAATGCTGATGATTTCAGTTTACAAATTACCACAGGAAGCAATTCCGGCAGTAATGATTATCGGAACTCTGGTTGATCCTTTGGCAACGGTTTTAAATGCGGTCGGACAATTGGTAGCTTCTATGTTTGTGAGTAGGTTTGTGAAGGTTTGATCTTTTTATCTAAACACAAATTGGACGAATGTTTTTTCGCGAATTGCACAAATTTTTTCTAAATAATTAAGATTGTCCATACTTTGTCACCATTGAAAAATCTTTAAGTTCTTTGCTGAGTGAAACGCCTTTGCGAACTTAAAAACAGTTGGTATAAAAAAAATATTAGCGGTTCTTTGCGTTAAAATTAGCATTATGATCAATAATAGATAATCAAAAATAATTTTATTGTATTAATATTCCAGTATGAATTCTTTTTACAAGAGTATCGGACTTTATGAAAGTCTGAATTTTGACATTGAGATGAAGCAATCTGAGCTGATAGAAAGCCTGAGAAAGATTACTTATAAAACAAATCCCTCTTTTATTTCCTTAATTCCAGATTATGGAATTCCTACAAGATTTGAATACCGCGGAATGGTGAATCAGAAAAATTTTACCATTAAAAGAAGACGGCATTTTTTCGACTTTAATATTATGCATTGTATCATAAAAGGAAGTATTTCGGAAGAAAACAACAAAACATTGCTTACGATAGAATTTATACCCTTTCTTTATCATTTTATGATCATGGTTGTCTCAATTGTTTTTGCGCTATGTATTGCTTTTCTAGCCAGTAAAGACGAAAAGAATTATTTCATTCTTGCTGTGCCGTTCCTTATAATGATTGTACAGTATTTCGTCCTGAAAGGAAGCATCCAAAGAGACAAATATGACTTTTTAAGAGAACTGAATTTTATCGCACAGAAAAATAATATTTTTAAAAATACAAAGTAATATAACTATTCACTGCGTTTCACCGGTTCTAAATTCTCCAGTTCTTCCGGCGTGAAAAGTCTGTAAATGACTTTGAATGTTTTTCCCAGAGGTGTTTCTAAAGAGAATCCGCCCGGTCCGAAACCATCGACAACATCGAGTGTAAAATGTGAATATTTCCAGTATTCGAAGAGATCACGGTCGATCCAGAATTCATGATTGTTAATGGTTCCGATCATCGCATCGTTCATTCTCGGGTAAAATCCTCCTTTTTCAAAACACTGCGGCTGCGTTCCTTCACAGCATCCTCCTGCCTGATAAAACATCAGGTCACCATATTTTTTTTCCAGTTCCCAAATGACTTCCAGAGCTTTTTCGGTTGCTGAAAGTCTTGCTATTTTAGTTTGCATTTTTCTTTATTTTTATTGAATTAAAGGTCAACGAACGTAGTTCATAAATGGAATGAAGAATCTTTATACAATCAGGTTTAGATTCTTTCTTCGTCAGAATGACAGCAATTTCGATATTTCTGAATATTATTATCTCTTCTTTGATCCATTCGCAAAAATCATGTTCTTAACACCTCCGTTTCCTATGTTATTATTTTTCTTACATAAAGTTAAAAAGTTTCGGCGAAATTTCATTTCGCCGAAACCTTAAATTCTGTTTAATTCGAACTTCCTGCAATATCGAGAACGATTCTGCCATCGATCTGCCCTTTTTTCATTTTATCGAAAACATCATTAATATCTTCTAATTTTGCCGCGGTTACCGTTGCTTTTACCAGTCCTTCATTTGCAAAATCCAGTGCTTCCTGAAGATCTTTTCGAGTTCCTACGATGGAACCGCGCACCGTGATTCTTTTTAATACGGTTTCAAAAATCGGAAGTTCAAATGATCCCGGCGGAAGACCGTTTAACGCGATTGTCCCTTTTCTTCTCAGGACATCAATTCCCTGTTTGAAGGCAATCGGAGATACTGCTGTTATTAATGCGCCATGCATTCCTCCAACCTCTTTATGAAGGTATTCTCCGGGATCTGTTGTTTTGGCATTCACGACCAGATCTGCGCCTAATTTTTTAGCCAGATCCAGTTTATCATCTGCAACATCAATAGCGGCGACATGCATTCCCATTGCTTTTGCATACTGAACAGCAACGTGTCCCAATCCACCGATTCCTGAAATGGCAACCCATTCTCCCGGTTTTGTTTCCGTTTCCTTTAAACCTTTATATACAGTAACTCCGGCACAAAGGATCGGTGCAATTTCTAAAAAGTTAACATCCGGTTTCAGGTGTCCTACATATCGTGAATCTGCAATAACATATTCGGCAAAACCTCCATCAACGCTGTATCCTCCGTTTTTCTGGGCTTCACAAAGTGTTTCCCAGCCTGTGATACAATAATCGCAGCATCCGCAAGCGGAATAGAGCCACGGAACTCCCACTGCATCTCCTTCTTTTACAAAAGCTTCAGGACCACATGCAACCACGATCCCTACTCCTTCATGTCCCGGAATTAAAGGCATTTTTGGTTTTGCAGGCCAATCGCCGTCCACCGCGTGTAAATCTGTATGACAAACACCACAGGCGATTACTTTTACGAGTACTTCATATCTTCCGGGTTCTCTTACGGGAACTTCTTCTATTTTCAGGGGTTGTCCATAGCCTTGAACAACTGCTGCTTTCATTGTTTTTGGAATCATTATTTATTTTTTTGAGTTGGTTTTTAAGTTTAGTCTGGTTCTTTAAAGTTTTGATACGTTCTAAATGACACAAAAGTTCCTGCTCACCCGAAAATTTCAGATCAGGGCGAATGGTTGTTCGCGTGAGGGATAGGAAGGGCGGCGAGGAACGAGCCGGTGCGGAGTGAAACGGAGCACCGAAACGAAGTGGAGCCCTGAAGAGCCCGACCGTTTTTCCCCGTTGCCGAGACGGGGAAAACGGGCACGCCCTAATATTTAAGATTAAAAGAAACCTAGTTTGTTTTTGTTGTAGGAAATCAGCATATTTTTGGTCTGACGGTAATGATCCAACATCATTTTGTGGTTTTCGCGACCGATTCCCGACTGTTTGTATCCTCCGAATGGTGCTCCTGCAGGATATGCATGATACTGGTTTACCCAAACTCTTCCTGCTTCAATATGACGCGGAATGTTATAAAGCTGATGCGCATCTCTTGTCCAGACTCCCGCTCCAAGACCGTAAATGGTGTCGTTTGCGATTTTTAATGCTTCTTGTTCGTCTTTGAAGGTGGTGAACGCCAGAACAGGTCCGAAAATTTCTTCCTGGAAGATTCTCATTCTGTTGTTTCCTTTGAAAATGGTCGGCTGAATATAATATCCGTCTTCAAGACCTTCGCCAACATGATTTACATCTCCTCCAACAAGTACTTCTGCGCCTTCTTCTTTTCCTAATTTGATGTAAGAAAGGATTTTGTCTTTCTGAATCTGTGAAGCCTGCGCTCCCATCATTACGGTTTTGTCTAAAGGGTTTCCGACTTTGATGGCTTTTACTCTTTCGATCACTTTGGCGATGAAGACATCTGCGATATCTTCCTGAACCAGTAATCTTGACGGACAGGTACAGATTTCACCCTGATTCAAAGCAAAAAGAACTGCTCCTTCGATGGCTTTATCTAAAAATTCGTCGTCTGCATCCATTACCGAATTGAAGAAAACGTTTGGAGACTTTCCTCCTAATTCTAACGTTACAGGGATGATATTTTCTGTTGCGTACTGCATAACAAGTCTACCCGTTGCTGTAGAACCTGTAAAGGCTGCTTTTGCTACTTTCGGATTGGTTACCAAAGCCCTTCCCAATTCTGCTCCGAAACCGTTCACAATATTTACCACTCCTGCCGGAAGCAAATCGCCGATGAGTTCCATAAGAACCATAATGGAAATCGGAGTACTTTCTGCAGGTTTTAAAACGACGCAGTTTCCTGCTGCCAAAGCCGGAGCTAATTTCCAGACTGCCATTAAGATCGGGAAGTTCCACGGAATGATCTGTGCGATTACTCCAAGCGGTTCATGAACGATTAATGAAACGGTATCTTTATCCAGTTCATTGTGAGAACCTTCTTCCGCTCTGATAACGGACGCAAAATATCTGAAATGATCGATTGCCAAAGGAATATCTGCGGCTAAAGTTTCTCTTACCGCTTTCCCGTTATCAATGGTTTCAACGGTTGCGATGTATTCTAAATTCTGCTCGATCCTGTCGGCAATTTTGTTTAAAATAATGCTTCTTTCTGTGGAAGAAGTGTTTTTCCATGTTTGGAATGCTTTTTCGGCCGCATTTACCGCCAATTCAAGGTCTTCTTTGGATGAATGCGCTGCCTGTGTGAAATTTTTACCGTCAATGGGAGAAACTACATCGAAGTACTGTCCGTTGACCGGAGCTGTAAATTGTCCGTTGATGTAGTTGTCATATCTTTTTTTGAATTCAGGCCATTGCAATAGTGTGCCTGATTGTTGTTGTGTTGTAGTGCTCATATTCGTACAATTTTAATTTTTATTATTGCCAAATTACACTTCCCTTAGAGATTCGGATAGCACAATCGTACAAAAAAACTTCAAAATCGTGCAGACTGAGAATTTTATTATTTCATTAACAGTATTGTAAGCCGATTATTTTCTATATTTGAGTAAACAGGCTATTAAAAATGTTTAGAAATGAACAATAACAAGATTTTATTAGAAACTCCTGAATTGAAAAGGGAAAACCAGCTTATGCACTTGGTTGAAAATCAGACAAAATTCAATCTAAACAATTGTGAATTTAGCATCTACGAAACGCATAAGGCTGCTTTCGATGTAAAACTGCATTTTGAAACGATTGCATTCACTGCAATGCTTCGCGGCAAAAAGCACATGAAAATAGATCATAAAACGGGCTATTTTGATTATTATCCTGGAGAAAGTGTTCTGGTTTCGCCGGGAGAAACAATGGTGATCGATTTTCCTGAAGCGGATGAAACGCCTTCCCAATGTATTTCTCTTAGCCTGAATCCTGAATTTATAGAGAATTCTCTCAATCACCTCAACTATCATCTTCCAAAGGTGGATGAAACTTCGCGCTGGAATATTGAACTGGATGAGTATTTTCTGTTTAATAATCAGTCTCTGGCTTCGGCAACGAATAATATTATGAGAATTGCGATGGACGATAATTCACAAAAGGATATTATGGCAGATTTTGCTTTGAAGGAACTTTTGATCCGCCTGATGCAGACACAGGCAAGAAGCATGGTGGAGAAAAATATCGTTAAAAACAAATCCAGAATAGGTTTTGCCGTAGATTATATTAAGAAGAACCTTCATCAGAAATTATCGATAGACACCATTGCAAAAATGGCATATGTGAGTAAATCTAATTTCTTTAAAATGTTTAAAGACGAACTGGGAACTTCTCCGAATGAGTTTATTCTGCAGGAAAGAATCAATCGGGCAAAAGAACTTTTGGCGAACCAGAACAGCATTAAAGAAACAGCTTATCAGACAGGGTTTTCTGATGCAAATTATTTTACACGGGTTTTTAAGCAATTGGTAGGAGTAACTCCGAAGAGCTATCAGGATAAAATCGGGCTTTGGGATTAATTTTAATATCTATCTTCATAACAAGATAATTGATACGTATACTTATCAAAATCAGGATAAATTTCTTCCGTTAAAAATGGTCTTAATTTTTGAATTTGATTTTCATTAAGATCATAACAATTATATATTTCATGTGGAAAATCATCTTTTGATAACACCAAATCATCCAAAGTTGCTAAAATTTCTTCTGGAGAAATATTTAGAATATATTCTCTGTTAAGATATTCATCCGATTGATTAAATTCTTCAATAACTCTTTCTATTTTCACGCTATAATAAAAAAACACCCCAAAGATAGAGTGTTTTTCATTAAGTTTTTATTTTTGATAATCATAATATCTTGCGCCTTTTAAAACAGGATTTTCCAATTCTACTGATTTTAAACCGAAACCTTTATAGTTTTCGTTAACTGAATTTTGTAGTTGTTTTCTGTGAAGTTTTTCATAAGTCTCAAAATCAATTGAGGTTCTGTTTTTTAAGCTGTCGAATAAGTTCCATTTTTTGACCACATTTTTCCAGTTTTCTGAAACTTTTCCGGCAAAAACTTTGGATTTTGATCCGCTTCCGTACCCTAAAAATCCGATTTCCTGTTCTGCCAATTCTTCATTTTCGTTAAAAGAAGTCTGTAAAGCAGAAAGTAAAGCCATAAAAATGGAAGCAGTGTACATATTTCCGATTTCCGAAGAGGCTCTTTGCGATTTTTCAATTTTATCATTAATAAACTGAAGGTATTCTTCTGATTTTGCCACTGCTTTCTGTTCTTCAGGAGTTTCGTAAGACAAACCGTTTTCTAAACTGTAAATTTCTGTGAAAACTCTCTTTCCGTGAAAGGCGTAGGGAAGATGGAAGATCAGATATTTCCAGTTTTTGTAAGGCTTATTAAGTCCTGTAATTTCTTTATAATGATCGTAGGCTTCTCTAATTCTGTCCTGATAACACTGGTTGGAATATTGTCCGTCAAAGACAGGTTCATCCGTGAAAATTTCTATTTTTTCCGGAAAACTTTCGGGAGCATTCGTTAAATCTTCTTTTTTGAACTGACGACGCGGCTTGAAAAAATCAAAGACCGATTCTGTGGCAATTCCCCAATTGTTCTCGATTTCAATAAGATCAGGTTTTGAAGAAATTAAAACAGCAACTGCTCCTCCCCCCTGTGTGTATTCTCCGGAAGAAGCCAGTTCGTATTTTGCGTAATCACTTGCAATGACTACCGCTTTTTTATCAGGATTTGCCCTTACAAAATCTAAAGAATTATGAAGCGCATCTACTGCTCCAATACACGCAAAAGTCATGTCTACCACATCACAATTTCTGAAAACCCGTTCTCCGAATTCTTTTTCCAGAACTTTTTCTACCATCTGCATAGCGTAAGAAGCGGTTGGTTTAGCGGCATCCAAAGCGCTTTCTGTTCCTAAATAGATTCTTGATATTTCTTTCGGATTGATGTTATAATCCTGTATGAGTTTAAGTAATGCTTCTGCTGCGAAAGTTGCGGCATCTTCATGAACATCGGGAAAGCCCATTTTATGCAATCCCAATCCTTTTTCGAGTTTTGCAGGTTCGATTCCTCTTTTTTCTGCTAAATCTTTAATTTCCAAATATAATGAAGGTACATAATAGCTTGCTGCCTCAATTCCAAAAGTCATATTTCTTAATTTTCATACGAATTTAGAAAATGTAAACGTTTAATCATATATGATTTTTAGCAATTATTGAAATTTTTCAATTGAATTTAAAAGTATTTTTTTAGTTTATGGAATTGAAACCAAAAAAGTATTATAGTAGTTAAATAAAATTTTTAAAACAAAAAGC
>OGQD01002458.1_pt1 | contig 10077 bp, 6 predicted proteins | sample 1553091 | NCBI WGS metagenome assembly OGQD01 (sample SAMEA2580290, study PRJEB22360) | human gut metagenome | biome: human gut; feature: human-associated habitat; material: faeces | place: Denmark | collected 2008/2010 | reverse complement strand
TTTGTACTCGACCCGTTTTTTCTTTTCGTTATGAGTCTAAAGCCGTCTGAATTGCTCCAGCAATCCCTTCAGCCGTAAGACCTGCACGCGCAAGCAAACAATCCCTATCGTCGGCTTCAAAAATATCGTCAGGAGCACCCAGAGAAAGCAGCCGAGGAATTGCGCTATCGGCTTTTGTAGCCCTCACGAGATGCTCTGCAACAACACTGCCCAAACCACCGACACTGCGATGTTCTTCAACCGTTACGACTAAACGCGATCCGGCAAGTGTCTGAACTATTGCTTCATCAAAAGGAACAACCCATGGGACTTCTATCACTCTACAGGACACACCTCGCGCCTGCAGCTCCTCAGCTGCAGCCAACGCTTCAAGTGCAATACTTCCGGTAGCAAGAATGGCAACACCTTGAGGGCTGTCCTGAGCAGGCATGCTGTTCGACGTCGCCCCTACGTGCAGCTCGTGTGCTTTGCCGCGCACAAGACCGTCACATGATGGCTGTATAAGCGCTCCTGCGTGCGCTGTAGGCATACGTATGTAACAAGGACGTGGATGCAGACCAAGATCAATCAGACAGCACCAAAGCTCGGCATTATCAGCCGGACAAACCACATCAACATCTGGAACAGCTCGCATACACGCCACATCATCAAGCGCCATATGGCTTGCACCTAAAATACCCGATGCGTATCCCGGCCCCAGACCAACAAGCACTAAGGGAGCCTTCATGATTCCCATCGCTACACGTACCTGGTCCATTGCTCGAGCAGCGAGAAAGCACGCGTATGCTGGAGCAATTACATGAAGTCCCTCCAGCGCCATAGCAGCGCCCATCCCCACCTGGCTCTGCTCAGCAATACCACACTGAACGACCATCTCAGGGTGTGCTTGCCTCACGGGGTCCAGCGATAATCTGCGTCCATAGTCTGAGACAACAATACTCAAGAGCTCATCATGATCTGCGAGGTATGACATTGCAGCGCCAAACACCTCTTTGGGATCCATACGCGCCAAACGCTGTGCAAGCTCAGCATCACATGTTGCACCCGAACAAAGGAGCGCCTCATTGTGCTTACTCATGGAGAATCGCCTCCTTACGTGCATCAAACTCCATGGCAACACGCATACGCTCTTCCTCAGTCATGAGGTTGTCGTGCCATTCCACGCGGTCTTCCATAAATGACAAGCCTTTGCCCTTAACGGTATGAGCCAACACAACACGTGGTGCCGTATGGGCGGGAGAGAAAGGTGTTGGGATAAGAGCGTCACGCAGAGCAATTACATCATGCCCATCCACCTCAACAACATCCCATCCAAATGAGGCAAATGTTTTTGCAAGCGAGGAAGTGCCATCAGGGGTAGGTCCCAAAATGTCCGCTGTTGGACCATCAAGCTGCAGTCCGTTTACATCCACAATGAAGGTAAGCTCACCCAAGCGATTGTGCCCTGCAAATGCCACAGACTCCCAAACCGAGCCTTCATTGCACTCACCGTCGCCCAGGATACAGAAAACACGGCCGGTACGACCGAAACGACGATTTGCCATGACAAGACCACAGGCATGAGCTGGTCCTAAACCAAGACTTCCACCAGAAAGCTCTATGCCCCGGCAGAGATCACGCCGTGGATGCTTGAACAACACTGCCTCAGATCCATATAAACCTCGAGACATATCTTCTTCCGAAACATATCCCGCTTGCTCAAGGGCTGGATACAAAGCCAGCGCTGCATGCGCTTTTGAAAGTACCAGTCGGTCGCGATTATCCCAAGGAGTGCCATCTTTGCCGGTATGCATCACTTCGTTGAGCAGTACCGCAAAAATCTCTGCTGCAGAAAGACTCCCGCCGAGGTGGTACGGATGCGCTGGATCGTCCAACGCGAATCCAACGGCCTTACTGCGAATATCTAACGCGCGCAATTCCAATTCACGACGAGACAAACGCCCTGATTTCGACTCAGGAATATCTTGATGATTGATAGTCACGTCCGTGGAAACAAGCGCTGCTCCAAGTCTGCAATCCTGCACAGAACTTCCCAGAATAGAGAGGTTATCGCGCAACCACGTAAGGCTCCACTCTATAGGTGTTCCATCTTCGAGACTAATGAGCTGCTCGAGTACGAGCATGGGGTCATGTGCATCGCATCGCAAATATGCAGCATGCTCTTTGCCTGCCGCCCGCGCAGTGTAGCGCATACACGAATCGGCAATATGCTTTCCTGAACACCGCTCAACAGCATCAAAGGCCGACTCATGGAGGAAATCGGCATTCTCAATATCGGGACATGCGTCCATGCTGAGCCAGCTCTCCTGGCATACAACACTTTCCCCGCCCACATCGCGCACACGCCGTAAAAAGAGCGCAGGTGAGCCTGGCGCTATGTCCAACTCGCGCGCTACAGCCTCTGAGGCAGGCAACACTCTTTCGTCCAAAACATGGGTGACAAACTCTTTGCCCTGTTCATGCAAGGATGCTGCAAATGAGAGCAGCCGACGTCCCGAGGTATGCCATATGCCGGGATCAGACACAAAGGTGCCTTTACCGCGCTCTTGCACCAGCATTCCCTCATCTACCAGTATGCTTATCGCGCGCCTAACGGTACCGCGTGCCAAACCAAAGCGTTGAGAGAGCTCATGCTCAGAAGGGATGCGCATACCCGCTTCCCACATATGGGAACGAATCCTCTCTTGCAGCACCTCTGCAAGCTGTTCATGCAAAGGCCTGCCAGAGGATCTATCGAGTGCTACCTCTTGCTCATCAGCAATATCGAGCGAAGTGCTGGATGTTCTATGAGCTGCTCCGCTTTTCCGATACGGAAAGACAGTGTTGCCACGAGACGAGCTCGTGCCGCCAAATCCCATCCAAATGCTTGTATCAATATCAGACGCTGGAATCATATGCTCACGAAACGTGGCAGAACTGCCCTGTTCGTTGCAATCGGTCATGTCCCCTCCCTGTTGGACCGCAACTACAGGCCTGAAGCCTGCATGAAATGCCCCTCGGAAACACAGCCGTAAGGGCATGTAAGATCATTCGGTCATAGTAGGTACAGGACAACCAGTATACAAGTTGTACATGCACAGTTTATAGACAACTATAAGGACAACAACTCATCACATTTGAAAGGGAGAAACGCTATCCTCGACGCTTCAAACTGCCGAAGGTTTGGTAGGGGCGGTGGGACTCGAACCCACAAGCCTAAACGGCCAAGGATTTTAAATCCCCTGCGTCTGCCAATTCCGCCACGCCCCCACGAACAAGGTGCAACTATTGTACTAGCTTATTCGAATCGTCGCACACCAATAACACGCATTACTATAGCAAGTTATTGCGCAATTTAGGACAGACATGTTAATTGGGGAAGCCAGTTCACCGGAGAAACACCTTCGGCATCTCCTGCGGCTGCTGCAGCTACAGCCGAAAGACCAAACAGCAGGTCGCTTTCACTCACCGTAAGTCTGTCAAAACCCGTCGTGCGCATAAGCTCTCGAATGGCCACGGCGCCAGCAAGAATAACCGGAGCACGTTTGGCTTGCAGTCCAATAATATGGCGGCGCTCTTCTACATTCAGCTGAGCAAGCATGTCGATCAGTCCATCCACTTGTTGAGCTGTGAGCTCATGGAGGTGGACAAAAGAAGAATCATAAGGATCAAGGGCTGCATCGATGGCCACCAACGAAGTAACCGTGCCGCCAACCGCTACCAAACGCGTGGGACGAGCAACGCCACAGGACGGGTTATCACCACGATAATCCGCAAGAGCAGCTGTTCCATCCTGTGAGCTGTGCGGAGAGCCATCTTTATGCCATGGAATATCCGCCTCGAAACGCGTATCGCAAAAAGAACGCGCGTCAGCAAGCATCGCTTCTGTTGCGGGTCCATCTCCCGGCAAACACTGTTCGGTAACACGTCTGCACCCAACATCGGACGAACGCACAAACTCCAGGTTCAGATTATTTGGCACGCCTTCCACAGAGACAGCAAGCGACCCCACCGCAAGTTCGGTGGATCCACCGCCATTGTCTGCAACGACAATGCGCTGCCCTGGAAAATCGCGTGCAACACCTAAAAAGGTAAGCGAGCCCTCAACTCTACCTGGTATTACCTCGGGATGAAGTCCGCGATTCTCAAGCTCACAGATCAGATCATTGGAGTTGGATGCATCGCGAGCAGCACTGGTGAGCGTACAGCATGCCCGTGTGGCACCTGCACCCTTTGCCGCAGAAAGATAATCATCAACGGTAGCCACAACGCGTTCGCATGCTGCCTGAGAAAGCTTGCCCGAGCTTGCAAGCCCCTCTCCCAAATCGCAAATACGCGACTGTTTGGCACATCGAAGCACCTTTCCGTTTTCCACATCTGCAACGGCAAGACGAACAGAAACGGTACCAATATCAATTGAAGCTACACGAATCATACAAGCTCCCCTACGACACGCTCACAGACGTCTTGTCAAAACCAAACAACACGTCTAACACCGATATGTACCAAGGGTTGTTGCTTTCATCAGAAGCATCCGAAGTGTCGCCAGTCTCGCCATCTGAGGTTTCAGATTCGTCCAGACCTTCAACAGTTACAGCCGTCTCACCTTCGGAAACATACCCGCGCTTACGCGCTTCATCTTCGATACCCTCGCGCGATTGCAGACGATTGACCTCACTTTTGAGCTCTTCATTGTCTTCATTGAGCTCAGCAAGCTCAGCAGAATAAATCTGACCTACACGCCAAGACACGTAGTATTCGCGAACCGGGCCATATAAGAACAACAGCAACACTGCTATTGCTGCAACAACAATCAGACCGATTCTTCCCGCTTTACTGCTTGGAGGCTCGGGCAGACGGTCACGCAGGGTCGAGAAAAACCCATTCAGCTTTGATTGAGGGGTATTCCTTCGGGACGACACACGATCATTGGTACGCGCTCGCCCAGCCCTATTTGTTCCGTAACGCGATAAACGTTGTTGTCGCGCGCTGCTGTATTCACCCATATGAGTTCGATTCTGCTTCGTTTTCGGGATCAAATCGTTTTCGGAGCAACTCCTCTTGGGAGCTGCTCCACTTATTTCGTAGCGACCTTATCTCTATAGGTTATAGCAGAGCAGTCAGAAAACGTGTTACTCATGCTCTTGCTTGACGCAATTCCACAACTCGTTGAGCTTGTCAGTACCCATCTCGGAAAGCTCTTCTTCCTGTTCGCGCGCCATTTCTTCCATGATGCTCCAGCGGGAGCGGAACTTCTCACAGGAACGCTCGAGCGCCTCTTCAGCATCGATTCCTTCCAAGCGCGCCACGTTGGCAAGGGCAAAGAGCATGTCGCCAAACTCAAGCTCCGCCGCAGGCGTACCGGGTTCTTCAGCAAGAAACTCCTGGCGTTCTTCCTCGACCTTTTCCCAGACGTCCTCAACGGTTTCCCACTCAAATCCAACACGCGCAGCACGCTTAGAGATCTTCTGGCATTGCATTAACGCCGGCAACGCATGAGGAACACTGTCGAGCAGACCTACGGGTTTGCCTTCTTGTTCGGAGGCCTTCTCACGTTCGTCGCTCTTGACGTTTTCCCAAATATCAAGCACTTCGTCTGCTGAGTCTGCCTGAGTCTTGTCATTGAAGACATGAGGATGTCTGCGTACGAGCTTCTCGTTAAGCCCACGGCATACATCAGCAAGCGTAAATTCACCAGCATCATCGGCAATTTGGGCATGGAGAAGCACCTGCATCAGCACATCGCCAAGCTCTTCGCATAAATGTGCCGAATTGCCCTCATCTATCGCCTCGGCCGTTTCATACGCTTCTTCGATCATGTTCTTGCGAATAGACTCGTGCGTCTGCTCACGATCCCACGGACAGCCATCCTGCTGGCGCAGGCGCCATATCGTACGAGCAAGACGCTCAAAATCATCCTGCGTACCCGGCGCACCAGGGCGAGAGGCACTCTGAGCGTCTGCAGCAGCAACCAGTTTCTCGTCGTTCACCGTTTGCCTCTTATCGCTCTTCGGGATATAAAAAGCCCCACTCACGACGCACGTCAGTCATGAGCTCAATCACATCATGACTCCATTCAGCACAGCGCTGTGCCTCCGCCTCGCCAGCCACTGCAGCCTCAAGGTCAGCCAAGGCATAGTTAAGGGCCAGCCTGCGCTCGCCTGCACGGAATGTTTCCTGACGGTTCTCGGGCCACCAGGTAAACGTCGCCTCATCCGCACGCGGATACTCCATACCTTCGAGATAGCCCTTATCGGTGGCGATAACATAGCGCTTGGGTTGCTTGGCATGAAGGGTGAGCGAGAACGCTGCCAGCTGATGCTCGGCATTGCGCATAATAATGACGCTTTCCTCATCCACTCCGGTAAATGCGGGGTTCTCAAGCGAGCTGTACTCGGTCGGCTTGCTCTTTAAGAATGTGCGTGCAAGCGTAAAGGCATATACACCGATATCGAGCATGGCGCCACCGGCCAACTCGGGATTAAAGAAGCGAATGTTAGGGTCATATTCACGGAAGCTACCAAAGTTCACCTGCGCAAGATGCACTTGTCCAAAATCTCCCGCCTCAAGCTTTCGGCGAAGCATTTTATACAGGGGCATATGCAAAATAGTGCAGGCATCCATAAGGACCAGTCCGCGCTCACGCGCAAGCGCCATTCCTTCATCAAGTTCTTCGGTATTGAGCGTAATGGCCTTCTCGCACAAGACGTGCTTGCCTGCATTGAGTGCCCCACGAATATACTCTGCGTGCGTGTTGTGTGGCGTTGTTATATACACCGCATCAATGGATGGATCGTCATAAAGCTCCTGGTAGGAGGTGTATACCCTGGGTACATCATGGCGGTTGGCAAATGCTTGTGCCTTCTCAAGCGTACGATTTGCCACACCATCAATATGGCGACCAACACGAGCAAGAGCATCTGCCATCTCATTTGCGATAACGCCACATCCAATAACGGCCCACTTCAGATGCGGAGCGCGGTTGAGAATAGCAAGTTCTTCAGCGGAAATAGGTTCTGTCATATACCGTCTCCTTATTCTGTTTCGTCGTCGCCGCCCACTTGTTCCAACACACCAAGCGCCACAGGCAAAAGTTCCTCAGCACTGCGCTCCTGAGAAGCACGGCGAGAAGCACTTCCACCGCGACGAGATGCACTTGTAGCACTCGCACGAGCAAGCCTGAAAGGATATGCCAGCTTGCGAGTCTTGGGATACACAATAGCACCCTGCTCGCGAAGCTTAAGCCCAGCTGCACGCGGCACTTCAATTCCCATATAGATAAGACGCCCGTCGGTAAGCGAGATTGAGGTAACTCCCAAACGTCCAGCTCGAATACGCATACGAGCGCGATCCATGAGGTTGCGACCTGCCAGAGGCAGTGCACCATAGCGCTCGATAAGGTCATGTTCCAGCTCGTCCACGTCGGCCAACTCCGCCGCAGTTGCCAGGCGGCGATATGCCATTACACGACGGTCAACATCGGGCACATATTCTTCTGCCAGATAGAAGTCTGCTGGCAGATTGATAGTAACTTCTGGTTGCTCAGCATCGGCAATTTCACCGCGCGCCTCTGCAACAGCAGTACCAAGCATCTGGGTAAACAGGTCAAAACCAACACCGGAAAGGTTGCCATGCTGCTCGGCACCTACCAGCGATCCGGCACCACGGATTTCGAGATCTCGCATGGCAATGCGCATACCGCTGCCCAAATCCTGATTTTCGTTAATAGCGGTAAGACGCTCGGTAGCCTCTGGAGTAAGCGGCTGATCGGGCGGGAACATGAAGTAGGCATACGCCTGAGTTCTTCCACGTCCCACACGACCTTTCAACTGATAGAGCTGCGCCAAACCAAGGCGCTGAGAATCTTCTATTACGAGCGTATTTGTCCGTGGATTATCAATGCCGCTCTCAATAATGGTTGTAGCGACAAGAACATCGATCTCGTGAGCTTCAAACGCCATCATGACGTCTTCTACCTCACGAGCGCTCATCTTTCCGTGTGCTACGCCAACACGCGCCTCCGGAGCTGCTTCGGCAACACGTGCCGCTGCCTCATCGATGCTGCGTACGCGGTTCGAAACGTAGTACACCTGACCGTTGCGCGCTAACTCTGTGCGAATAGCATCGGATACCACGTCGGGATCCCATTCGCCCACATGTACCTCAACCGGCTTTCTGCCCGGAGGAGGCGTCATGATGAGACTCATATCGCGCACACCGCTCATAGCCATCTGCATCGTACGCGGAATGGGTGTCGCCGACAGCGTGAGCACGTCCACCTGCTCACGCATATTCTTGAGCTGCTCTTTATGCTGCACGCCAAAGCGCTGCTCTTCGTCGATAATCACAAGACCAAGATCATGCGGGTTAACATCGCTCGAAAGCAGACGGTGAGTACCAATGAGCACTTGTGCCTCGCCCGATGCAAAATCTTCTAAGGCTTTTCGCTGTCGTGCAGGCGTTACAAAACGCGACATGACGCGCACATCCACATCAAACGGCGAGAAGCGCGAGAAAAACGTCTGGTAGTGCTGCTCGGCCAAAATGGTTGTAGGACACAGCACCATCACCTGACGACCATCGGCAACGCACTTAAACGCTGCTCGCAGAGCAACCTCAGTCTTGCCAAAGCCCACATCGCCACAGAGCAAGCGATCCATGGGGCGAGGAGCTTCCATATCTGCCTTGATGTCGGCAATTGCGCCGGCTTGGTCAGAGGTGAGCTCATAGGGAAAACTCGCCTCCATATCTGCTTGGGCGGGCGTGTCAGGGGCAAAGGCATGGCCTGCCACAGCAGAACGCCGGGTATAAAGATCCACGAGGTCAAACGCAAGCCGTTTCGCCGAGCGACGCGCCTTGCCGGTAACGCGAGACCAGTCGGCTGTATTGAGACGTGTCAGACGCGGAGAAGAGCCATCAGGCCCAACATAACGGCTGAGACGATCGACCTGTTCAAGCGGCACAAAGAGCTTATCGCCACCAGCGTATTCCAAAAGGAAGTAATCGCGCTCTCGCCCTGCCACCTCTTGGCGAACAATGTCGGCAAACAAAGCGATGCCATGGGTGGCGTGTACTACGTAATCACCTGGTTTAAAGGGGAACGTAATCTTGGTTGGGTCAATGCGACGAGCACGTTTGCGCGCCATGCGCTGCGTAAGATCTCCCACCGAGAGAATGGCCAATCTGGAAGCCGGCAGCACAACACCAGCGGGAACCGCTGCATCAAAAAATGTAACAACACCTGGCTGAAGTGGTTCCACGTCACTTGTTGCATGGGAGTCTTCAAACGGAATAGTGTTGGCAGGATCATTTGCAAGTGATTCGCAAAACGGAATACCCTCATCGCCAAAACTCAGTTCCAGCGAAGCGCGAGCACCGCGATCGGGTACAGCAAAAGCCACTGCCATGTTGTTGGATACAAACTGACGGACACGTCCAATGAATTTGGCATCAGAGCCTGCCAGATCGGGTTGACGCACTTCAAGCTTTGTTACCGCAGAGGTGCCTGCCCGCATGATGGAAGAGAACGAAAAACGTTGCTGAGCGCCAAAATCCATGTCACGCGGCTGAATATACAAACCCTCTAATGATGCATGAGCAGCCTGTGCCGTAGCTTCCAGCTCATCGTAAGCTCGCAAACAATCATCAAACAAAGCTCGAGGCTCTGCGAGTACGACAAGTGTTTCTTTGCAGATGTGTGCAAGCGGAGAATCCGTTGATCCATAGAGCTCAGGAAGATAGCGGTCGATAATAGGCGCAGATGAACGCGCTTCGATAAGCTCAAGATCCTGTGCAATGCGACCATCCAAGCGCGCCGACGCTTCAAGTGCTTCTCGCGCGCGGCCAACTGTTTCGTCAGTAAGCGCAAGCTCACGACAAGGCGACACGGTAACCGATTCCAGCTCACCAATCGTCTGACCCGTTGACGACACCATACGGCGAACACGGTCAACCTCATCGCCAAAAAACTCAATGCGCACTGGTGAGGTAGCCTGAGCAGGAAAAATGTCCACCGCGTCACCATGAATATGAAAAGAGCCCGGAGAAGCTGCTTCACCATCGTCGGCATACCCCATGCCAACAAGCAAGGCTCCAACG
>OGQD01002456.1_pt1 | contig 10082 bp, 4 predicted proteins | sample 1553091 | NCBI WGS metagenome assembly OGQD01 (sample SAMEA2580290, study PRJEB22360) | human gut metagenome | biome: human gut; feature: human-associated habitat; material: faeces | place: Denmark | collected 2008/2010 | reverse complement strand
CACCGGGTAGTCGCGGCTGTTGATCGACTCGTAGGAGAGCAGGCCGAGGCCGTCGAGGGAGAACAGCGTCTCGATCAGCAGGCTGCCGGTGAAGAAGGCGGCGATGAAGGCGCCGGGGAAGCCGGTCACCAGCGGCAGCAGGGCATTGCGCAGCACGTGTTTCCACAGCACGCGGCGCTCGGACAGGCCCTTTGCGCGTGCGGTGAGCACATACTGGCGGCGGATTTCCTCGAGGAAGGTGTTCTTGGTCAGCAGCGTCTTCAGGGCGAAGGTGCTGACCACCGAGGCCGTCACCGGCAGGGTGACGTGCCACAGGTAGTCGGTGATCTTGGCGAAGGTGCCCAGTTCGTCCCAGTCGTCCGAGGTCAGCCCGCGCAGGGGGAACAGGTCCCAGAACGAGCCGCCGCCGAACAGCACCAACAGCAGGACGCCGAGGACGAAGCCGGGTACCGCGTAACCGGTGAGGATCAGCAGGCTGGTGATCAGGTCGAAGCGGCTGCCGGCGCGCACCGCCTTGGCCACCCCGAGCGGCACCGAGACCAGATAGGTGAGGAGGAAGGTCCACACCCCGAGCGACACCGAGACGCCGAGCTTGGACTGGATCAGCGACCAGACGCTCTCGTTGCGCACGTAGCTCTCGCCCAGGTCGAAGCGCAGGTAGCTGGCGAGCATGTGCAGATAGCGGTCGAGCAGCGGGCGGTCGAAGCCGAACTGCTCGCTCATCTGCGCCACCTGCTGGGCGTCGATGCCCTGGCGGCCACTGTAGCTCCAGCCGCCGCCGATGGCGCCACCGTCGGCACCGGTGCGCGCGCTCTCCTGGTCGAGCCGGCTGAGGCTGCTTTCCACCGGCCCGCCGGGAACGAACTGAGTGACCAAGAAGGTCAGCGTCAGCACGCCGAGCAGGGTGGGAATCATCGCCAGGAGGCGTTTGCAGCAATAGAACCACATGAGCGGACATTCTCGGGACGATCGTGGAAGTCCGGAAATAGCACCGATCGTGCCACTGGCCAGCAGGCCAGGAGGGGTGCGGCCTGGAAGCGATTCAGGGGGATTTTCGGCGGGCTGGATATGCTGCTCCGTCAGCAACCGGGCAGCAGTCTTGCTGGTGCGGCAGCTTGTTCACCTTAGATGCGCGCGATAGGGGAGACGGGAGCGATTAGGTCTCAAGGTCGGGGATATGGGTACGCCACCGACGGCGTGAAGCGGGTGGCGTGGCTCGCGGTGAAGCCAACGAGCACGCCTCGTAGATCAATGACAGGGCATCTGCCGGATCATTTTCTGGGCGAAGGCTTCGGCGGCTTTTGGCCGACTCTGTAAAAAGTCCCGTCGCGATTTTTGCCTATGAAAGAGCGTGAGCGACGTTGAAATATGGTGTGTTCAGAAGACTGAGTTGCCTTGGTTTTCACGTAGCAGCGCCGAAAACGAGCGATTTTTGCACTGCCGATAAGCAGATCTCACAGGAACCGACTTTTTCAACAGAGTCGACCAATCACGGGCGGATGCTCGCGACGGAATCCGCGGCTGGCCTAGATGCTCGTTTGCAATGGAAAACTAGCCACCCAAGCGTATCAATTACTTACTTGAGCACAGAGTCAACTGTCCCATATGATCGCCCCAACTGACCCAAGGAAGGCTAGCCAGGTAGGTCGCGTTTGACGACCTGCAGTCCTCCTCCATGCTTACAGGGATGTCCTATGCATATATATGATCGTTCGCACGTAACTGTCCTGCGCAGGACATCTACAGCAAACAATCTTCCTTTCATGGCGGCCAAGGTTGCACGCCTAATACTGGTGGTCGCAATCACCAGCGTATCCATGGGCAATGCGTACGCTGCCGCAAGTGCAACTTCACCCCCCAAGAAAAACTATTACCTTCCGAACGACAACAAACCAATAAGAAAAAGCTCTCTTCAAGAAATTGTGGATGAGCTCAATTCAATTCAAGAAAACAATTTCAGTCAGTGCAAAAACAAGCCCGTATATAGCTGCACCAGAAGTGTCTTTACTGGCTCCAAAGAAAATGAATGGTCGCCCCTGATTAACGGTGAGCGCTACTCGCACACCATGCTTAGATACATGTTGCTAGAGTCTAGGAACTCAGCGGGCAATACAAGCTCCCACACATATTCATCTGGCGGAGACTTCTCCGCCTACGTTGAGTGGAAGTGCGATGCAGGTTATAGCCTACTTGCCAAGGCAGTTTCACCAGGTGTACAGACCGTTTACTGCGTCATATCAAACCTCGATCCTTCGAAAAACAAAGGTCCGGCAAATGATTCCTGCCCTGCTCCCACAGGCGGGAACCCGATCAACTTCTCGGTAGGTAATAAGTACCAAGAGGAAGTTGATCTTCAGGTGAGCTCACTGAGCTTGAGTCGAGCATATAACAGCCTGGACGGAATCTGGCGGCATAGCTTCTCTATGCGTCTGGACTTTGATCCTGTTAGGAATATGACTTTTCTAACAAAAGAAACCGGTCAGCTCAGTATTTTCAGTGGGGCCGCAACCACTCCGCAAGCAACGGAACTTGGTCAGCTGATTGCTAGTGGTGGTCAGTGGATTTACACAGATTCAGAAAACAATAAATTCACTTTTAATAGTGACGGTTTGCTGACTCAGCAGAAATTCATCTCTGGCATTGAACGCAACATTACCTACAGTCAGAATCAACTGACTGTTACCGATAATAGAGGCAGTTTTCTTGAGCTCACTCAGGATGACAATGGCCAGCCTTTAAGCTTCCAGCTTGGCTCACATCAAGGAAATTATACCTATAGCGCCGACAATCAACTGGTAGAAGTAGACGTAGCCACTGGTGGATCACTCCGTACACGACAGTACCATTACGAGGACGCAAGAAACACCAAGCTCCTTACCGGCATAACTGATGAGCGCGGAGTTCGGTATGCAACCTGGATATATGATGCGCAAGGTAGAGCCATATCCAGTGAGCATGCTGGTGGGGCTGAGAAAATCCAGATCAGTTATGACAGCGCGACAGCTACAAGCGTTACAAGTGAACTCGGGAAGGTAACGAAATACACCTTCATCAACGTCGGTGGCGTAAAGCGCATATCCACAATCTTTGGCGAACCGTCGGCCAACTGCCCGAATAGCAACTCATCTTTTGCCTACAACCCTCGCGGGCAGCTTACGAGCAAGACCGACAACAAGGGCTATAAGACGACCTACAGCTACAACACGCGAGGCCTAGAAAGCTCTCGCACCGAGGCCGCTGGCACTGCTCAGGCGCGGACTATTACTACGGAATGGCACCCTACTTTCGCCCTCCCTCTCGTAGTGACTGAGCCCAGGCGAATCACTCGATATGAATACGACGACCAAGGGCGCCAATTAAGCTTCTCCGTTGAAGCTCGGTAATATCAAAAGGAATTGCAATGACCAGTGTGTATCGAAGCACAAGTTTTTTCCTCACCTCTGTACGGTGCATTTTGATTTTTTCTGCATGCCCATTGGCTTCAATTACGATCGCAGCTCCCGGAGCTATAACACCCCCGGAAAAGGAATATCACAATGTGGACGGTGCAGGACGACGCATCATTGCCACCTCCATAGATGAGCTTATAGCTAAAATGAATGCACGAAGCAGTGATCTATTTGAGGTGTGCACAAGCAAACCCGTTTATAGCTGTGTGAAAAGCGTAGTTACCCACGCTGAGGGGAGCGACATTTTTGGCTGGATTAATGGAGAGAATATATATTACTCTCTTCATCGTTATAACCACTCAAAGAACAAAGATGCCAAGGGCGTAGTGCGAACATCTGACTCTCCATCCGGAACGCTTGGCGCTTCTGTACATTGGACTTGCCCCAAGGGTTATTCGAAACGCTCGGAGAGCATAGGGCCCAATTCGAGTAGAGTTACATGTGTGATAGCAGGCGATACCTTCAAGAATAAAGGCCCATCAAATGACTCCTGCCCAGCGCCCTCTCCTGTAGGTGGCAACCCTATAAATTTTTCAGTTGGCAACAAATATCAGCATGAGGTCGACCATTCCATGTCCGGAATAGGCGGCATGGAATTTAGTCGAGCCTACAATAGTCTTGATGGTATTTGGCGCCACAACTTCTCAATGCGGCTTGATGTTGACCTGCCACGCAACCAGATTTACCTCACCCGCGAAACAGGAAAGTTGACTAAATTCAGCCTCAATAATGGGGTAGTCACACCAGAAGCCATTGAGCTAGGAACGCTGACTAGTGTCAACGATCAATGGGTGTATATTGCAGCTAATAATGATCGGTTTACTTTTGATAGCAATGGCCTTCTGGTTCAGCAAAAAATCCTGTCTGGTGTCGAGCGCAATCTTACTCGCACTCAAGGGACTACGATCGTAGTTGATAATTTTGGGCGCTCCTTGGAGTTTACTGAAGATGAAAGTGGGCAGCCTCTCCACTTCCAATCCGGCCCAGTACAAGGCAGCTATAGCTACAATTCAGATAATCGGCTTATCTCGGTTGACGTGACAATCTCTGGAGCAACTAAAGCCAGAAACTATCACTATGAGGATAGCCGTGACACCAGCCTCCTTACAGGTATAACGGATGAACGAGGCGTGCGCTACGTAACCTGGACCTACGATGATAAAGGTAGAGCGATCTCTAGCGAACACTTTGGCGGAGCTGAGAAGATTCAAATTAGCTATGACAGTGCTAGTGCCACAAGCGTCACCAATGAGCTAGGCAAGGTCACGAAATACACATTTCGAGACATCAGCGGCCTCAAGCGTATTTCTTCCATTGTAGGTGAACCGTCAGCCAACTGTCCGAACAGCAACTCGTCGTTTTCTTACAACTCCCGAGGTCAGCTTACGAGCAAGACCGACAATATGGGCCACAAGACAAACTACAGCTACAACACACGCGGACTTGAAAGCTCCCGTACCGAAGCCTATGGCACTCCGCAGTCACGGACTATTACCACCGAATGGCACCCAACGTTCTTCCTGCCAACAGTCGTGACTGAGCCCAAGCGAATTATCCGCTACCAGTACGACACTCAGGGCAGGCAGCTCAGCCGCACTATCGAAGCTCGCTGATTACAGAAGGAACTGAATCTGATGAAAACGTCACATCGCACAAGCCTGCTGGCTTTGGCACTCATTTCCGCTCTCGGGCTGCAGACAGCCCAAGCAGAGAGCACCTGGAGCTACACCTATACCCAGCTTGGCCAGATAGAGACTGCTGACGGCCCTCGTACCGACGTCAACGATGTCACGACCTATAGCTACGACTCGCAAGGGCATCTGACTCAGGTTACCAATGCTCTGGGTCATATCACTCTGCTCTCCGACTTCGACAGCTACGGCAATCCACAGACCGTGGTTGATCCCAATAATGTCACTACCTCCCTGACCTACAGCCCGCAAGGTTGGTTGGCATCTGTCACCACCGGAAGCAGCACCACCAGCTTCGAGCATGACGCCGTCGGGCAGATCACCAAAGTCACTCGTGGCGACGGCAGCTGGCTGGAATACACCTGGGATGGTGCGAGGCGGCTGACACAGATCACCAATAATCTGGGCGAGTCGGTTGAATACGACTACGACCTCATGGGTAACCGGACTGCCCAGCGCCTAAGGGATGCGTCCAGCTCGCTGACCCAACAGCAAACCTGGGTTTATGACGAACTGGGTCGCCTACTGCGCTCTATCGGGGCTGGAGGGCAAACCACCCAATACGGCTACGACCTCAACGACAACCCCACGCTGAGCAAGACGCCGAAACAGCACAGCACCAATAGCAGCTACGACGCCCTGAACAGGCTCGTCTCCAACACCAACCCTCGTAATGGCAACACGGCCCTCGCCTACGACGCTCAGGACAACCTGACCAAAGTCACTGATCCGAGAGGTGTCATTACCCAGTATGAGTACGATGGCCTGGGCAACCAGACAAAGGTCATCAGTCCTGACAGCGGAACCACGATCTATGCCCATGACGCCGCAGGCAATGTCATCAGCAAGACCGATGCCCGGGGAATCGTTACCACCTACAGCTATGACGCACTGAATCGCCTGACAGGCAAACAGTATCCAGCTTCGCCGTCACTCAATATCCAGTACCACTACGACATGACAGCCGAGGGGAACCACGGCATCGGGCGACTCACTGCGGTTCAGGACGCCAGCGGGGTGCTTGGCTATCACTATGACGCCCGCGGCAATCTGGTTGAGCAGATTCGATCTGTAGAGGTGGCGGGCAATGACACCTACGAGGCTATCACCTACAGCTACGACGATGCCGGACAGCTAACCCGAATCGTCTACCCAAGCGGCTTCGCAATCGACTATCAGCGCAATGCCGCAGGGCAAGTCAGTGACGTAAACATCCTGACCACGCAGCAGCCGTCGGCACCCTTTGCGACCAATCTGACCTACCTGCCCTTTGGCCCCTTGAAGAGCCTGAGTTGGGCCAACGGTATCACCCTGTCCCGCATCTATGATCAGGACTCTCGCCTGACACAGCAGAACGTAGGGCCTTGGCACGCGATCTACGGCTATGACGCCAACAGCAATATCGAAACCCTGCAAAGCGGCTTGTTTGGCAACCTGACCTATAGCTATGATGAGCTGGATCGGCTGACCAAGGAAGAGCAAGCCACTCTGCGGCAGCAATACGCCTATGACGCTGGAAGCAACCGTACCAGCAAGACAGTCACCAATCTGGGCGACACTCCTACCAGTACGACAACCACGCTGACCTACGCCTCCAACAGCAATCGGCTGACCCAGATCGGCAGCCAGGCCGTCACCACCGATGCGGCAGGTAACCTGACCAAAGACAGGGCTTCCCGGGAGCTGGTGTATGACGCCCAAGGGCGTTTGTCCAAGGTCAAGATCGGCAATGATGTCGTCGCCGAGTATCGCTACAACGCTCTTGGTCAACGCACTCACAAGATCACCAGCATTGCGGTGGTGACCTTCCTGTATGGACCTGATGGTCAACTGCTCGGAGAGTCCCGCTACAACAGCGCCGGCACCAAACTCAGCAGCCAGTTCTACGTTTGGCTCGACAGCATGCCAATTGGCGGGCAGGCGTTGACCTACGCCGCCAATGGCAACGTGAGTGGCCGAACCACTTTCTATCTGCATGCAGACCACCTGAACAGCCCACGGCTGGCCACCAACCAAAGTGGCCAGGAAGTGTGGCGCTGGAAGTCAGATGCGTTTGGAGATGGAGTCGCAACAGTAGTAGCGGGTAGTGGCCTGGATGCCATCAACCTCCGCTTCCCTGGGCAGTACTACGACTTTGAAAGCGGCCTGCACTACAACTACTTCCGCGATTACGACCCGCAGACCGGGCGCTATGTCGAGAGCGATCCGATTGGGCTTGAGGGCGGGCTGAATACGTTTGGATATGTGCTAGCGAATCCTCTAATCAATTACGATGAATTTGGGCTTGAGCCTGCCAAAGGAGAGAGGGGTAGGACCGGCGGAAGCTCAGGAAGCGGGACCAACAACAAGTACAAACACTGCCGAGTAAATCCACTCAACCCGAACGAGATCATCTGTAAGGATCAGAACGGGAAGAAGGTTTACAAGCCCAAACCTGCCGATTGGGATGAATACAAGATGGAGCAGTGTGATGCGTGCCAGCAGCAATCTACCGAGAGCCCTGTCAATATTTGCCCTAACGGGGACTGCACACAAGTAACGAAGACAGTAGTAGATACAGTGACTGGCGCAGTACTTATATTCATCATCTGGGCTTGCACCACAGTTACAGCCGGGTAATTAGAGATGACAAATCTAAACAAGAGCTCGTCGCAGAGTGAATCCTTCGCAGAAGCATGCCGCCTTTATGAAAACAATAAACCCCAAGAGGCTCTGCGCATATTTCATATGCTTGCCAAGGAAAGGCATATTGGCGCAATGAACAATATCGGGGCAATGTACGAAGCTGGAGAAGGCGTAGATAAGTCCCCCCAAAAAGCACTCTACTGGTACAAAAAATCTGTGCGCGCCGGCGGAGCTGCCTCGATATATAACATTGCCGATCTTTACAGGAAATCCGGCAATATGCAGCTTTCAAAAAAATGGTTCACAAGGGCGGTGGAAGCAAAAGATGGCGATGCCGCCCTAGAGCTTGCCAAGCTTTATCTCAATGGCAGGAGCAATAAAAATATCAAAGAAAAGGTCAAGAAATTGCTGGCGCTAGCAGCCGATCCAAACACTGCTACAGAAGAGACAATAGATGAGGCCCAAAAGCTTTCTGCATCTATAGCTCGATAAGCTCCAACCAAAACGCTACGGCTTATCTCAAGCCGTAGCGCCTACTTACTGCTCCATTCCACTCTGACACAGAACACAACTGCGCTCTTCTCTGCATCAAATCGCCCAGCAGTCCGTTCAGACTTTTTCGGTTCAGGGTGTCAGATTGTACCGGCACAGCGTTCAATTTAGGCCAGTCCCTACAGCTGTGGGGGCCGGAAGATTTAATACGGACTGCTGGTCTGGGCTGATACACCGCGCCGGATAGCTGCGAGCCATGCATGGCTTGATGCTGTGGCCGAGGGGAAAGGCTGATCGGAGCCGCCGTTCAACTGCTTCGATTAGATATGGAGATTTCATGGTGTGAGACCGCCTCGCCACAGCAGTAGTATCGTCAGCCCGCGAAGCGGTTTGGAATATCTATCTTACGGCTGCAGTTGGCCGAAAGCAGAAGTTGCTCAACACCCAATCCTTGCTTGGTTTCAATGCAATGAGTTGGTTAGAAAGGATCGTGTACGTAGGCCGCTGACGTGTACCGATCGAACGCTGGTCGAGGATGCCGTCTCAGCCGGCAGCGTGCATAGGTGCACTCAGGACATGATCAAGGCTGTACGGCCAATGAGGCGTTGAAGGACGCCCTGCCGTTCGCACGCAAGGTACTGGCAGGCGAGTCCGTCGAGCGGCAGTGTTGTCTGGCTGGGCGCTGGAGAAGGGCGGAGCGGCGAGCGCCGCTCCGTTATTGGCGGGCTCAGGCGCTGCGAGTGTCGCGCGGGTTGGCTGGGCGATCGAGGCCGAGGTTGTCGCGGTAGGTGCCGGGGCTGTACTCGGTGCGGAAGATGCCGCGCTGCTGCAGTTCGGGCACCACCAGGCGGGCGAAGTCCTCGAAACCCTGCGGCAGGTATGGCGGCACCACGTTGAAGCCGTCCGCGCCGCGTTCGACGAACCACTGTTCGATCAGATCGGCGACGGTCTTCACAGAGCCGATGGCCTGCAGGTGTCCGCGCGAGACGCGGAAGCGCAGCACCAGTTCGCGGATGCTCAGGTTCTCGCGGCGCGCCAGTTCCAGTTGCTGGCGGAAGCGGCCCTTGCCGTTGGCGTCCTCCTGGTAGGGCAGGTCGGGCAGCGGGCCGTCCACCGGGTAGCCGGAGAGGTCGAAGCCGCCGAACGACACGTTGCTGACGTCGACCAGCTCCTGCAGCTCGCCGAAGCGGTCCTGGGCCTGCTGGTCTGACTCGCCGACCACCACCGACAGGCCGGGGGTGATCTTCAGCTGGTCCTCGGCGCGGCCGTACTTGGCCATGCGCCCCTTCACGTCGCGGTAGAAGGCCTGGGCCACGTCGAGGGACTGGGCCGAGCAGTAGGTCATCTCGGCGACCCGCGCGGCGAACTCGCGGCCGGTGTCGGAGTTGCCGGCCTGGACGAACACCGGGTAGCCCTGGATGGGACGCGGGAAGTCGAGCAGGCCGTCGGAGTCGAAGTGCTCGCCGTGGTGCTGCACTGCGTGCGAGGAAGCCGGGTCGTAGAACAGGCCCTGGTCGCGGCGCGGGTGGTCGAAGGCGTCGTCGTCCCAGCTGTCCCACAGTTGCTTGGTTAGCTCGATGAATTCGGCGGCGCGCGCGTAGCGTTCCTCGTGGCTCGGCTCGTGGCCGTAGCCGAAGTTCTTCGCGGTGTGCGCGCCGAACGACGACACCACGTTCCAGCCGGCGCGGCCGCCGGAGAGGTGGTCCAGCGAGGCGAACTTGCGGGCCACGTGGTAGGGGTGGTCGAAGTTGGTATTGACCGTCGCCACCAGGCCGATGTGGCGGGGGGGGGGGGGGGCGGGCCGGGGGGCGGCGGGAGCGCACGA
>OGQD01002455.1_pt1 | contig 10085 bp, 9 predicted proteins | sample 1553091 | NCBI WGS metagenome assembly OGQD01 (sample SAMEA2580290, study PRJEB22360) | human gut metagenome | biome: human gut; feature: human-associated habitat; material: faeces | place: Denmark | collected 2008/2010 | reverse complement strand
GACCGGGGCCAGCCCGGCGGCGACGGCGGCGGCCGAGCCGCCGGAGGAGCCGCCGGCGACGCGGCTGGTGTCCCAGGGGTTTTTCACCGCGCCGAAATACGAGGTTTCGTTCGACGAACCCATCGCGAACTCGTCCATATTGACGCGCCCGAGAGAAACCATGCCGGCTTCGGCGTGCAGTTTGCGGATCACCGTGGCGTCGTAGGGGGCGACGAAATCGGCGAGCATCTTCGAGCCGCAGGTGGTGCGCCAGCCTTCGGCGCAGAACAGGTCCTTGTGGGCGATGGGCAGGCCAGTGAGCGGCCCGGCGCTGCCGGCGGCAAGGCGGGCATCGGCGGCGCGCGCCTGCGCCAGCGTCTTGTCGCGGTCGACGGTGATGAAGGCGTTGAGCGTGGGGTTCAGGCGCTCGATGCGATCGAGGTAGTGCGTCGCCAGCTCGACGCTGGACGCCTTCTTTTCGGCCAGCGCCCGCGCCAGTTCGGTGAGGGTGGCAAAGGTGGCGGAATGGTTCATTCGATCACCTTCGGCACCAGATAAAGACCGGCCTCGGTTTCCGGAGCGACCGCCTGATAGGCGGCGCGCCGGTCGGTCTCGCTGACCGCGTCGGCGCGCAGGCGCTGGGAAACGTCCTGGGCGTGGGCCATGGGTTCGATGCCGGTGGTGTCGACCGCCTGCATCCGGGCAATCAGCCCGAAAATTTCGCTGAGCTGGGCGCTGGCCGTGGCGGCCTCCGTGTCGCTGATTTCCAGGCGGGCGAGCCGGGCAATCCGCTGAACCTGTTCCGATGAAAGCTGCATGAAATGTAAAAGCCGGAAAAAGCGGGTTTTGCGGTGCACAAAACCGGATGAAGGAAAGTTTTATAAGGTATCATAAAAGCTTTCCCTGCCGCACTGACCGTAGCGCAAAACGCGGAGCCTTAATTAGATGTTCGGTTTTCTCTCCAGATATTTTTCCAACGATCTCGCCATCGATCTCGGCACGGCCAACACCCTGATCTACGCCCAGAACCGATCGATCGTCCTCAATGAACCCTCGGTGGTCGCCATTCGCCTCGACGGTGGTCCCAATGCCAAGAAAATCATCCAGGCCGTCGGCAAGGAAGCCAAGGAGATGCTGGGCAAGGCACCGGGCAGCATCACCGTGATCCGGCCCATGAAGGATGGCGTGATCGCCGACTTCACCGTCACCGAGCAGATGCTCAAGCAGTTCATCAAGAAAACGCACGACTCCAAGCTGTTTTCGCCCAGCCCGCGCATCATCATCTGCGTGCCTTCCGGTTCCACCCAGGTCGAGCGCCGCGCCATCCGTGAGTCGGCGCTGGGCGCCGGGGCCAGTCAGGTGTATCTGATCGAGGAACCGATGGCGGCGGCCATCGGCGCGGGCCTGCCGGTGTCGGAAGCCACCGGTTCGATGGTGGTCGATATTGGCGGCGGCACCACCGAAGTCGGCGTGATTTCGCTCGGCGGCATGGTCTATGCCGGCTCGGTGCGCGTCGGCGGCGACAAGCTCGACGAGTCGATCAGCAATTACATCAGCCGCAACTACGGCATGATGATCGGCGAGAACACCGCCGAGAACATCAAGAAAACCATCGGCTCGGCGTTCCCCGGCGCCGAAGTCAAGGAAATGGAAGTCTCCGGCATCAACAAGGCCGAGGGCATTCCGCGCAAGTTCACGATTTCGTCGAACGAGATTCTCGAAGCCCTGACCGATCCGCTCAACCAGATCATTTCCGCCGTCAAGTCGGCTCTGGAAAAGACGCCGCCCGAACTGGGCGCCGACATCGCCGAAAAAGGCATGGTGCTGACCGGCGGCGGCGCGCTGCTGCGCGACCTCGATCGCTTGCTGATGGAAGAAACCGGCCTGCCGGTGATCGTCGCCGACGATCCGCTCACCTGCGTGGCGCGTGGCTGCGGCATGGCGCTGGAGAAAATCGACAAGCTCGGCAGCATTTTCGCTTCGGACTGAGCGCCGTTGCCGTTTCACTCTCTCTGCTGACTGATTCCGATGGCCGGCACCGATCATAACCCGCCGCCTTTCTTCAAAAGAGGGCCAGCACCGCTGGCCCTTTTGACGTTTTATCTGGCGCTTTCCCTGGCCCTGTTCGTGGTCGACCTGCGCCTGAAAAGCCTCGATCCGCTGCGGCAGGCGGTGGCGGTATTGACCGATCCGGTGCAGCGCATCGCGCAGACGCCGGGCAGCCTGGTCGATCACGCCAAGGATTATCTGCGCGGGCTGGACGATCTGCTCACCGAAAACGAGCAGCTGAAACAGACCCAGCTGCGTCTGGCACCGGATCTTGCGCGTCTGGAGCATCTGGAAATTGAAAATGCGCGCCTGCGCAAGCTGCTCTCGGTCAAGGAGCGGGAAAAAGCGCAGGGCGCGGTGGCGCAGATCATGTATACGGCGCGCGACCCGTTTTCGCATCGCATCGTGATCGACAAGGGGCAGCAAGCGGGCATCACGGCGGGGCAGCCAGCCATCGACGAAGCCGGTGTGGTCGGGCAGGTGACGCGGGTTTTTCCGTTTTCGGCGGAGATCACGCTCATCACCGACAAGGACCAGACGGTGCCGGTGCAGGTGGTGCGCAGCGGTCAACGCTCGGTCGTCTTCGGCCTCGGTGGCGGTCAACTCGAATTACGCTATCTGCCGGCCAACGCGGACATCAAGGAAGGCGACCTGCTGGTGACTTCGGGCCTGGATGGCATCTTTCTGCCGGGTTTCCCGGTGGCGCGGGTAAGCAGCATCGAGCGCGAGAATTCCTACGCCTTTGCCCGTATCCGTTGCGAGCCTTTGGCCGCCGTGGAAAATTTTGGCGAGGTCCTGGTGCTGGCCGCGCGCCAACCGCTGCCGCCGCGACCGCCCGAATCGGCGGGGCGTAGCGGTAATACGGGCGTGCCGGTGAAGGAGGAGAAGAAATAATGCAGCCCACGTTTACTTCCTCACGCATTCTGCTGCCGGCGCGCCGGGGTTTCATCCTGTTCAGCTTGGCGCTGGCCCTGGTGTTCAACTTTCTGCCCACGGCCCATTGGCCGGGCGTGCCGGACTGGCTGGCGCTGGTGCTGACGTTCTGGTGCATCCGTGAGCCACGCTACGCCGGCATGGGCTGGGCTTTCGTGCTTGGCCTGTGCATGGACGTGGCCGATGGCGCGGTGCTTGGGCAGCATGGGTTTGCCTATGTCCTGCTGGCTTACGTGGCGACCCGGCAGGCGCGGCGCATCCTCTGGTTTCCCTTGCTCCAGCAGGCTTTGCAGGTGTTGCCCATGCTCGTGGGGGCGCAGTGCATCCAGTTGCTGCTGCGCCTTCTGGCTGGGGCGGAATTTCCCGGCTGGGGCTTCCTGGTAGGCCCCGTGCTGGCGACCGCGCTCTGGGTGCCGCTCACCTATCTGCTCCTGCTGCCGCAGTACCAGCCGCTCGAGCACGATGCCAACCGGCCGCTGTAAGGCCCGTTCATGAACAGCTTTCACCATGCCGAACAGGATATCGACCGTTTCCGCCGGCGCATCCTCCTGAGCGGCGCGCTGGTTTTCCTGTTCTTTTGCCTGCTGTTTGCGCGTTTTTTCTATCTTCAGGTGTTGCGCCACGAGTACTACGCGACGCGCGCCGAAAGTAACCGCATTTCGCTCGCGCCGGTCATGCCCAATCGGGGCAATATCGTGGATCGCAACGGCGTGGTGCTGGCGCGCAATTATTCGGCCTTTACGCTGGAAATCGTGCCCTCGAAAACGACGGGGCTGGAAGAAACCATCGAGGGCCTGAGCGAGATCGTCGAAATCCAGTTGAAAGACCGGCGGCGCTTCAAGCGCCTGCTGGAGGAGTCGAGGAATTTCGAGTCCATTCCCATCCGCACCCGCCTCTCCGATGAAGAAGTGGCCCGTTTTGCCGCACACCGTTACCGTTTCCCCGGCGTCGAGGTGAAGGCGCGCCTGTTCCGGCAATACCCGGAAGGCGCGCTGGCGGCGCACGCCATTGGCTACATCAGCCGGATCAACGCGAAAGACAAGGAAAAGATCGAGGAAGACGAGCAGGAAGCCAATTACAAAGGCACCGAGCACATCGGCAAGACCGGGCTGGAAGCGCACTACGAATATGAATTGCACGGCATTCCCGGCTATGAGCAGGTCGAGGTCGATGCGGGCGGACGGGCCGTGCGGGTGCTGTCGCAGACCGCACCCTTGCCGGGCAACAATCTCACGCTGACGCTGGATGTCGGTCTGCAGCGGGTGGCCGAACAGGCTTTCGGCGCGCGGCGCGGCTCGCTGACGGCGATCGACCCGAGCAACGGCGCGGTGCTGGCCCTGGTGTCCTCGCCGGCCTTCGACCCCAATCTGTTCGTCGATGGCATTCGTTTCGACGACTGGGACGAACTCAACAACCATCCGGACAAGCCGCTGCTCAACCGCGCCATCTACAGCACCTATCCGCCCGGTTCCACCTTCAAGCCGCTGATGGCGCTGGGCGCGCTGACGACGGGCAAACGCACGCCCTATCAGGCGATCAACGATCCCGGCTACTTCAATTTCGGCAACCGGCGCTTCATGGACGACAAGGTTGGCGGACATGGGACGGTGGACATGCTGAAATCCATCGTGGTCTCCTGCAACACCTATTATTACGTGCTGGCCAACGACATGGGCATCGACAACATTGCCCGCTTCATGGGCGACCTGGGATTGGGGCGGCGAACCGAAATCGACATTCCGGGCGAGGCGAAAGGCATCCTGCCGTCGCCGGAGTGGAAGCAGCAGCGGTTCAAGAAGCGCGAGCAGCAGAAATGGTATTCCGGCGAAACCATTTCGGTCGGCATCGGCCAGGGTTACAACTCGTATTCCACGCTGCACATGGCGCACGCCTTGGCCAACGTGCTCAACTACGGGCGGGTGTTCCGTCCGCATCTGGTCAGCCGCATCACCAATCCGACGACCGGGGAAGAGCGGCTGATCGAGCAGGAGCCCGTCCGCCAGGTGCCCCTGAAGCGCGAGCACGTCGATTTCATCAAGCGCGCCATGGCCGGTGTCGTGCAGTCCGGCACCGGGGCGCGCGCCTTTGCCGATGCGCCATATACCTCGGGCGGCAAGACCGGGACGGCGCAGGTGTTCAGCCTGAAAAGCGGTCAGAAATACGTGGCGGGGCAGTTGCGCGAGCGCCTGCGCGACCACTCCTGGTACATCGCTTTCGCTCCGGTCGATGCGCCCAGGATCGTGGTGGCCGTGATGGTGGAAAACGGGGGCTTCGGTGCCCAATCTGCCGCGCCCATCGCGCGCCAGGTCTTTGATTATTATCTGGCCGGCCAGCCGCCCAATGGCCCCGCCGCCGAGGACGAGGCCGGGGAAGACGAAGGCGGCGAGCACGATCTGCTGGAGGAGCATGCGCATGAAGTGGATTAAGGCGCAGTGGCGGGAGACGCTTGCCCACCTCGATTTCCCGCTGCTCCTGATCGTCTGCGCGCTGAGCGGCATTGGTCTGGCGAGTGTTTACTCGGCAACCGCCAGCGATGGCTTCTGGAAACTGGACCGGCAGGTCATGAACATGCTGGGGGCGGCCGTGGTGATGCTGGCGGTTGCCCGCATTTCGCCGCAAACCATGATGCGCTACGCCGTGCCGCTCTATGTGCTGGGGGTGGTGCTGCTCGTTGCCGTGGCCTTGTTCGGGATCGTCGTGAACGGTTCGCGGCGCTGGATTTCCCTGATTTTCCTGCGCATCCAGCCGTCCGAGATCATGAAGGTGGTCATGCCGATGATGCTGGCCTGGTATTTTCAGAAACACGAATCCGTTCTGCGCGCCCGCCACTACGCCGTCGCCGCGCTGCTGCTGGCGGTGCCGGTCGTTTTCATCCTCAAGCAGCCGGATCTGGGGACATCGCTACTCATCGTCGGGGCCGGGTTCTTCGTGATCTTTTTTGCCGGCCTGCCGTGGAAAGTGATGTTTGCCCTGGGAGCCGCCGCCGGGGCAGCCCTGCCGGTGCTGTGGACGATGCTGCACGACTACCAGCGGCGGCGGGTGATGACCCTGATCGACCCGACCTCCGACCCGCTGGGCGCGGGCTATCACATCATCCAATCCACCATCGCCATCGGTTCCGGCGGCACCCTGGGCAAGGGCTGGCTGAAAGGCACGCAAACGCACCTCGAATTCATTCCGGAAAAACACACCGACTTCATTTTTGCGGTCTTTTCCGAGGAGTGGGGTCTGGTCGGCAACGGGGTGCTGCTGGTGCTGTTTACGCTCCTGATCGGTCGTGGCCTGATGATTTCCGCTGCCGCGCCGACCATGTTCTCGCGCCTGCTGGCGGGGGCCGTCACGCTGACCTTGTTCATCTACGCCTTCGTCAATATGGGCATGGTGTCCGGTATCCTGCCGGTGGTCGGCGTGCCCTTGCCCTTCATCAGCTACGGTGGCACCGCCCTGATTACCCTGATGCTGGGCATCGGCATCCTGATGAGCATACATACCCATCGCATGTTGGTGAAAAAATGAAAAGACATTTGCTACTCACGGCCAGCCTGGCAGTATTCCTCGCCGCATGCGGCAGCACTTCGGCGCCGCCTGCATCCTCCACGGCCGGCCCGAGCAGCCCGTCTGCCACGAGCAAACCGGCCCCTGGCAGTACCGGTAAGCGTTCTGGCGGCGGGGGCTATTACAAGGACGATGGCCCGGCGGACGAAATTCCCGCCAACCTCGATCAGGTGCCGGATGCGGTGCCGCGCTGGGAGCCGCTGCACAAGCCGGCGCTGCGCCCGTATGAGGTTTTTGGCACCCGCTACGTGCCCCATACCAGCATCCGGTCATACAAGGCGCGTGGCATTGCCAGTTGGTATGGCAAGAAATTCCATGGCCAGAAAACCTCCATCGGCGAGCCTTACGACATGTTCGCCATGACCGCCGCCCATCCGACGTTGGCGCTGCCTTCCTACGTGCGGGTGACGCGCCTCGATACCGGCAAAAGCGTGGTCGTGCGGGTGATCGACCGTGGCCCTTTCCACGCCAGCCGGGTGATCGATCTGTCCTATACCGCCGCGCACAAGCTGGACCTGATCCAGGGAGGTAGCGGCCAGGTGGAAGTGGAAGCCATCATTCCGGATGCCAGCCAGAGCACGACTTACGCCCAGATGGCACCGCCCGCCATGCCCATGGCGACAACTGCGGCCCCCGTGGTTGAAAACCGTCTGCTGCCGGGGGTTTATCTGCAACTGGGCGCCTTCGCCAATGCCGATAATGCCGACAACCTCAAGCGCCACCTGGAGCGCGAACTGGATTGGCTGAGCGAAGCCATGCACATCGTGCGTAATCCGCCGCTGCACCGCGTCCAGCTTGGGCCTTACGCCGACCGGCGCTCGGCAGAGGCGGTTGCGGCGCGCATCCAGCAGGCGCTGGGCTACAAGCCGGCGGTGGTGATACGCTGACTGGGCCAGCGGCGCTGGCCTGCAGGGCCGGTTTTCAGGGTAAATCGACCCAGGCGCTGACGATGTTGCCGCACCCGGCGTATTCCAGATGCGAGAAGCTGGTCGCGCGCGCCATGGCGATGCCACGGCCGTTGGCGTCGAAAGCGCGCTCCGGGTCGAAATCCAGAAAGTTGCTCCAGGCAAAGCCTGCGCCTTGGTCAACGATGCGAAACACCAAGTGGCCGGGGCGGCGTTCCAGCGTGATGATGGCCCGCCGATCGCGGTATTCCGGCAGGCCCAGGCGGCGGCAGATTTCGCCTTCCCAGCCGCCGTCCCATTTCAGGGCTGCTTTTTCTTCATAGGTGATGCCCAGATTGCCGTGTTCGATCGCGTTGACCATCAACTCCGACAAACCCGGCGCGACCCGGTCGGGCTCCGGGCAAAGCGCGGCCAGCATGGGCACGAGCGCGGAAACTTCTGCCAGCGTGGTGAATTGGTATTGCGCGCTGACGAGCAGTTTCTGCACTGCCTTCTGGCTGCTTTCCAGGCGCGCCGCGTGTTCGCGCAAGGCCGCCCGGGCGCTTCGGTCTTCCAGTGCGGCATGCACGATGGAGAGCAAGGCCGCCGCTGCCGCTGGTTTGGTCAGGTAGTAATGCACTCCGGCGGCCAAACCTTGACGGATTTCTTCCGGCGTGTCGGCTGCCGTCTGCATGATGATCGGCAAATCGGAAAAACGCGGCTGCGCGTGCAGGCGTTGCAGGAATGCCAGACCATCCAGCCCGGGCATGTTGCGATCGAGGATCAGCAGGGAAAAATCGCTGCCGGGCGCATTCAGGCGCTGCCAGGCCGCTTCTGCATTGGTGAATTTTTCCAGGCTGAACCCTTCGGGCTCCAGGCATTCTTCGGCCAGCAAGAGACAGAGCGGATCATCATCGACGACCAGGATGGGTTTTTTACGCATGGGGAAAAGATGGTCGAAAGGTTTTTTCAGCATCCTAGCATGGCTTTTCGTTTGATACGGATCAATGGCCGCAGGCGCTGGCTGGCTATACTCGCCTACTCCCCAACGTCCGACTTTCAGCACTCCGATGACGCCCACGCACGCACTGCCCGATCTTGTCTGCCCGGCCGGCAGCCTCCCCGCGCTGAAAACTGCGGTGGACCAAGGGGCTGACGCGGTTTATCTCGGTTTCAAGAACGACACCAACGCGCGCAATTTCGCGGGCCTGAACTTCGACCAGAAAAGCATGGCCGAGGGCATCCGCTATGCGCACGGCAAGGGCCGGGAAGTGCTGCTGGCCATCAATACCTTCGCCCAGGCAGGGCGGGTGGCGGACTGGCAGAAATCGGTCGATGCCGCCGTCGATCTGGGCGTCGATGCCATCATCCTCGCCGATGTCGGACTGCTCGATTACGCCGCCAACAAACACCCGCAGCAGCGCCTGCATCTTTCGGTGCAAGGCTCGGCCACCAGCTACGAAGCCATCAATTTCTGCCAGCGCGAATTCGGCGTGCGCCGCGCCGTCCTGCCGCGCGTGCTGACGCTGGCGCAGGTGGAGCACGTCATCAAGAACACTTCGGTGGAAATCGAGGTATTCGGTTTCGGCAGCCTGTGCGTGATGAACGAGGGGCGCTGCTGGCTCTCCTCCTACGCCTGCGGCGAATCGCCCAACACCGTCGGCGCCTGCTCGCCGGCCAAGTACGTCAAATGGGACAAGCAGCCCGGCCTGATGGAAACCCGCCTGAACGGCATTCTCATCGACCGTTTCAACGACGACGAGCCCGCTGGCTATCCGACCCTGTGCAAGGGCCGCTTCGACGTGCAGGGCGAAACCTATTACGCCCTGGAAGAACCGACCAGCCTCAACGTGCTGGAAATCCTGCCCGAAATTCTGAAAATCGGCGTGCGCGCGATCAAGATCGAAGGCCGTCAGCGCAGCCCCGCCTACGTCACCCAGGTCACCCGCACCCTGCGCGCGGCGCTGGACAGCCTGCGCGACGGCAACGAACGCTACCACGTCAAACCCGGCTGGCAGGCCGAACTGGCCAAGGTATCCGAAGGCAATCAGGCGACGCTCGGCGCCTACAACCGCCCGTGGCGCTGATTTTTGCGTGCAAAGTGAAAGGTGGAACGTGATGGCACGCCCGCACCCTTCTCTTTTCCCTCCTCTCCCTTTCCGCTCATGAAACTCTCTCTCGGCCCCCTCCTCTACTTCTGGCCCAAGGCCGAAGTGCTGGATTTTTACTCGGAAATCGCGGCCAATCCGGCGATCGACGTGATTTACGTCGGCGAAGTGGTCTGTTCCCGCCGTCAGCAACTGCGCACCACCGACTGGATCGGTCTGGCGCGCGATCTGACCGACGCCGGCAAGGAAGTGGTGATCTCGGCGCAGGCGCTGCTCGAATCGGAGAGCGATCTGAAAGCCCTGCGCCGCATCGTCGATGAAGCGGGCTGCAAAGTGGAAGCCAACGATCTCGGGGCGATCAATCTGGTTTCCGGCCAGCCCTTCGTGGCCGGGCCGCACCTGAACATCTACAACGAGGCGACGCTCGCCACCTTCGCCCGCTACGGCATGTGCCGCTGGGTGCCGCCGCTGGAAGCCGGGCGGGAGATGATCGCGCGCCTGCACCAGAGCCGACCGGCTGGCGTCGAAACCGAGGTATTCGCCTTCGGCAAGCTGCCGCTCGCCTTCGTCACCAACC
>OGQD01002454.1_pt1 | contig 10094 bp, 3 predicted proteins | sample 1553091 | NCBI WGS metagenome assembly OGQD01 (sample SAMEA2580290, study PRJEB22360) | human gut metagenome | biome: human gut; feature: human-associated habitat; material: faeces | place: Denmark | collected 2008/2010 | reverse complement strand
GGGTCGCCGCAGAGGTAATCCGAAGCCTTGGCATATTCGGTCGTGGTCGTACGTCCGATGACGTTGCCGTCGGCATCCGTCTCGTCCATGTACCACATCGACTCGCCCTCGCTCGATACGCCGGCGTACTTCTTCATGTAGAAGGTGTACATCGGAAGCCCCTCGCCGAAGAAGGTCGAACGGTCCACGTAACCGCCGTAACCCTCGACCACCTTGTTGCGGCGCTCCTGCGGCAGCATCGTGATCTTGTTGCGCAGGTGCGTCATGTTGAGGTTGATGTCCCAGACGATCTTGTCGGTGCGGATGGGCGTGTAGTTGAGTTCGATTTCGATACCGCTGTTGCGCATGTCGCCGACGTTGGCGTAGTAGGACGAGTAGCCCTGCGAAGGCGGTACGGGGAACGACAGCAGCATGTCGGTGGTCTTGCGCAGGAAGTACTCCACGCCGCCGGTCACCATGCCGCGCAGGAAGCTGAACTCGACGCCGGCATTGAAGTTCGAGTTGGTCTCCCAGGTGATGTTCTCCGAACCCTTCGAGTTGAAGACCGTCGAGACCTCGCCGTTGGCGTTCTCGATCGTGTAGGTGTTCGTATACTGGAAGTTGCCGATGTTGTCGTTACCCTGCGAACCGATCGAGGCCTTCACCTTGAGGTTGTCCAGCCACTCCTGGGTCCCGGCCATGAAATCCTCGCGCGAGAGGATCCACGCACCGCCCAGCGACCAGAAGTTACCCCAGCGGTGATCGGGGTGGAAGCGCGACGAGGCGTCGCGGCGGAACGAGGCCGAGAAGAAGTACTTGCTCGAGTAGTCGTACATCACGCGGGCGAAGTAACCTTCGTTGTTGTACTCGCTGCGCGACGATCCGGCGCTCTGCTTGTCGATGACCGCACCCGAAAGCTCGTCGTTCTCCTGCGTGAGCATGTGGCTCTTGCTGGCCGAGAGGCTGTAGCTGCGGGCATTGTAGTATTCGTGACCCACCATGACGTTGAGGTTGTGGGCCCCGAGCTGCTTCGTATAGTTGAGGATCTGCTGCGTGTTGTACTCCAGCTGACGCGAGTGGCCCTTTCCGATGAGACCCTCCTCACTCTTGTACTGTCCGAAATAGGGGTTCATGATGCTCGTCGAGCGGGTTTCGTCGACCGTCACGCCGGCATTGAACGTGAATTTGAAATCCTTCAGGAAGGAGATGTCGAAATAGGTCGTGCCGTTAAAGGCGTTTCCTTCGGCATTCGAGGTGTCGAGGCGCGAATCCGAGAGAGCGTTGCTGTCGGTGAAGATCGAACGCTCCATGCCGGCATTGCGGCCGTAGTCGTACATCATGATCCCGTCCTCCGTGTAGCGGATGTTGCCGTTGCCGTCACGGATGTAGAGCGGGTAGATCGGGCCGACGGTCGTCGTGTAGGCGAAGACGTTGCCCGAACTGTTGCTGGCGCCTCCGTCGTCGATCTGGTCGTAGTTGAAGCGCGAATAGTTGATGTTGGCACCCATCTTCAGCCACTTCTTGGCCTGATAGTCGACCTTCAGACGCGACGTGAAGCGCTGCATGTCGGAGTTGTAGGCAATACCCTGATTGTCGAGGTAGCCGGCCGACGCATAGACCGAGGTCTTCTCGCCCGAACCCGAAATGCTGATGTTGTACTCCTGACGCAGCGAGTGACGGAAGGCGGCATCGGTCCAGTTGTCGGGCTGGATGTAGTACTCCTCCCCCTCGTAGACGACGCGGCGGCCGAGCGTGGCCTGCGGATTGACCTTGCCGTTGATGCCGATGAACTCCTGCCCCTCGGGGAGCGTGTAGACCATGTAGCCCAGACCGCCGTCATTGGCCGAAGCGGTCAGGTTCTGATTGGCCAGCGTGTGAGCCTGAATTTCGCTGTAACCCGAATCAAGGTAGTAACGCTTCAGGGCGCCGTAGTGCACCTCGTAGAACTGGGCCGGATCGGTGATGTACTCGTAATCCTTGACGGCACGCGAGTTGACACCCCACTTGGCATCGAACGAGATGACGGCCTCCTTCGAGCGGGCCTTCTTGGTGGTGATCATCACCACGCCGTTGGCACCGCGGGCTCCGTACAGGGCATTCGACGCGGCATCCTTGAGCACGGTCATCGACTCGATGTCGTTCGGGTTCAGATTGTTCAGGTCTCCCGAATAGGGCATGCCGTCGACGATCCACAGCGGGCCGTTTCCGGCGTTGAGCGAACTGAAACCGCGGATGCGGATATCGGGGCTCTGACCGGGCTGTCCGGAGGTGTTCGTCAGCTGCACACCGGCCACCTTGCCGGCCAGGGCCTGAGCGACGTTCGACTGCTGCGATTTGGCGATGTCATCGGACTTGATCACGGCAGCCGAACCGGTGAAGGCCTCCTTCTTGGCCGTACCGAAGGCGACGACGATCACATCGTCAATGGCCTGCGAATCCTCCTTGAGGACGATGTCGATACGGGTTTTCCCGGCGAGGGCGTGTTTCTGCGACTGGTAGCCGATGAACGAGACGAGCAGCGTCGCATCCGAAGCGGCCGAGATGGAATAGGAGCCGTCGGCATTGGAGGTGGTACCGTTCGTGGTCCCTTCGACAAGGATGGTAGCTCCGGCGACCGGATTACCGGCATTGTCCTTGACGGTTCCGGTTACCTGAACCTGTTGGGCAAAGGAGGCCAAACAGAGACTCAGGGTCACCGATAGCGTAAAAAGTAGTTTTTTCAGCATAAAAAAGAATAGAAAATTGGCTCAACACAGGATATGGACGACGAACGCCCGCGGGGGTTCGGTCACAAGAATACTCACCCTCCCGGACACGGCCCCGAATGCGGCCGGTCCCGGAAGGGTGAGCGGTAGTTATCTGTCAGTCATTGTATAAGGTCTCTCTCACAAATCATGCGTCGGAACGCATCACCTACTCTCCGGCAGTATACTCCTCATATTTCCCGACAGGCCCCTGCCATTCAATACGGAGAATGGTATCATACCCTCCCAATTCAGACGGATTAAAGGAATTGAAATATCCTTTATCCACCATTCGGAAAGAGATATTCCAGTTATCGCCCGATTTGGTCAACGTCAAACTGCTATCCTCCGGAGTACACTTCAGATATTGACCGGAGGTGCCATAACTAGAAAATTTAAGAGCACTATTTATAAATTTGAAATACCAGATAAAGTCGGTAGCATCCTTCAAGTTCTCAAACGAATAGTTCTCTCCCTTAGGAACTGCCAGGGTAGGGGTGACACTGGTATCATTCAAACCGTTATAAGCGCCAGCCGTCTGCTCAGTGACAAAATAGAAGACATAAGCATCAGCAATCTTATTCTCACCTGCATAATAGTTCGTCACCTCCCGCACAAGCACCTGTTCGATCGTCCAGTCGGGCAAGATGGTACCATCGGACTTCTGGATGATGAGCTGCGGCTCGTAAGGCTTGACCGGCGTCAAAACATCTGCAAGATCCGACGTCGAATTCGTGTAGGAGCCATACCATTCGGCCTCAACCGACGGTCCGTTCGGGAACTGAACGTCAATCTTCACGTAATAGGTATCCTCCCCCACGGCAATCGTACGGATCGTTCCCGTAGCGCCCTTGCCCGAGGCCATCGTCGGATCATAGGTCGTATAGGTCTTGTAATCGTAGAGGTAGAACTTGAACACGGCATCATCCGGCGACTCCAGATTGGCCAGCGAGGAGAGATCGAGCGTCTTGCCCAGATCGAGGGCTGCCACATTGAACTGCACGGAGAAGTGACCCGAGGTCAACGACGCCACACCCTCCTGGGGCTCTTCAGCCGCTGCATCGGGAACTCCCACGGCAAACTGATATCCGCCCATGTATTCGTAACGGTAAAGAGCCGACAGATCGGCATCCACAACCGCCTCGTTGTTGATGGTAATCTTCATGTGGTTCGAGCTCTGGTAACACATGGCAATCGCGCCGTTGTCGAAGAATGCGCGAAGACGCGAATTGGAGCTCTTCACGTCCAGCGTCACGGAGAGTTTCTGATCGTTGTCGCGATCCTTTTTCAGCGTGAGCGTACCCGTCGCACCCTCGGCGATCGCGAAATCTCCGCTCTGAATCGAGAGTTTCGAAAGATCGGCCGTCGAAAGATCAATCTCCAGCGTCGAACCGGCCGTCAGACGCCCGTCGACAATCTTCTCGACATCGATATCAGACGGAATCCGGATGGTTACACCCGCGGGAGTCTCCGTCGTCGGAGCCGACGTCACACCCTCTGCCTCGTAGAGGTAATAGGTCGTGGTTCCGGCCGTCAGATCTACCCACTCCACGATGCTGCCGATCTTCTTGACCGCATCGTCCAACGCATACTGATTTTTCAGAACCGGCAGTTTGTACTGCACGCACTCGTTGTTGTAACGGGCCAGCAGCGTCTTGCCCGATTTCATCTTCACGTCGAGGTAAAGAATGAACTGGCCACTGATATCCAGCAGGTTGGTCGACAACTGTACACGTTCCACATCCGTATTGAGCGTCAACTTCGAAACCGAGATGTCCTCGTACGAGATCTGGAAATCCTCCGCCGAGGTGTCAACCTCTCCGTGAGGCTTCAGCACGACGAGTTTCAGATAGTCATCGGCCTTTTCCATCCCCTTGATGGTCGTGATACCCTCACTCGGAGAGAGATAGAAGGTGTAGATTTTCGAATCCTCCTCGTCAATCTCGTAAACTACCGACTTGATGTCGATCGGATCACCACCATCGTATTCGAACTGATCGGTCAGCGACACGGGAGGAGGCGTAGGTTCTCCCCCATTTCCTCCGTTATCGGCATCGTCCTTTTTGCAGGATGTCGTGATTAAGGCAGCACTCAGAGCCACCCACGTCAGAATACGTAATCCTGAAGGGAAGATTTTTTTCATAGCGTTGATTTTAAGGATTAAAAAGGGATAATAAAGGCGCAGGGTACGGGTCTCCCCGCGCCTTTATCGAGAATTCTGTAAGTGGGATTATTAACGGAACCTTCGCTTGCCGCAGGCGTCAAACTGCTTCTTGACGGCAGCCGAAATCTGCGAAGCCTCTTTCGACGACGGTACACTGAACAACTGGCCGCTGTCGCTCTCCGGCTTGTCATTGCCGTCCAGCTCCTTGCCCGACGACTTGACGGGTGTATCGGAGTTCTGGAGGTAAACCGGACCGGTCCACGTTCCGGTGATCTTGTGGAAGAGCACATCCTCACCCGCAATCGTGAAGGTGAACCAGTTGTCGCCCTTATTGGACTTCTCGATCGTCACCGTTCCCGAGTAGAGACTGGCATAACCCTTCATCGAAGGCAGGTTGAGCCATATATCCATACCCTTATAGCTTTCATCCTTGTAATGTTCGGGCTTACCGTTTCCGATAACGCTGTCGATATAGAGCCAGCGCGTACCCTCGTGAACCTGCGTCTGATAACCGCCCAGGCAGACTCCCGGATACATCTGGATCGGATAGCGCTCGCGAACGATCGTATAGGTACCCGGCGTGATCTTGTCGCCGTCACCCTCCTCGACCAGCAGGTCGAGACGAATGATATCCGTCGGAACCAGCTTGCCGGGGGCATTGTACTCGGGATCTTCCTTGTAGACGCCGGCCTCCGTACCGATTTCGATATACTGATAGCTGCAGCGATACTTCGCGTCCTGAGCGCCGGGGGCCGACGGAGACAACGTATAGATCTTGTCGATGTTGTCATAGGTATATCCGCCGATATAGATCCGTTCGTCCGACGGGAAGCACTTCGCACTCGTGTGGAGGCTCAGATCCATATGGAGGTCCTCCTGCAGCGTCGAGGAACCGTCATCCTCGTCATCATCCGACTGATCCTCGATATAGATGTCCCCTTCGTATGAACCCTTGACGCTGTAGCCGTCGGCCGTCTCCAGATCAAACTTGATGCTGTAGCCGTTGGCAACCTCGCCGATCTCGATCACGCCGGTTGCACCATAGGTATAGAGGCCCGACTCCGTGCCGTCGTCATAGAGTGCGTAGGTTCCGAACGGGAAGGCCATACCCATGAGCGAGATCTCGGTTCCGGGCAGCCACGTACCCTGCTCAAGCGTCTCGGAGTTGTAGTATTTGCCCGGGACAAGGCAACGATCACGCTCCGGATCATTGAATTTCGTGCTGAAGACTACCAGCGTGATACCGGCACCGCCCTTCTTGTGGTTCATCATGTCCTCATCCTGGATGACGATCTGCATCATACCGCTACCCGTCGAGAAGAAGTCGCCCAGATAGACGGCTTGGCAGTCGAAGCCCTCGATCGTCAGATCGCTGCCCAGCTGCGGCAGATAGGCATTGAAGGTACCGTTGGCAATGGTCAGCTGACCCTGGAAGAGGATCTCGTGCTCCTGATAGTCGGCATCGAGATAGGTGGCATGGATGGTCACCTCGCCACTCTCCTCGTCCTGAAGGATCGTCACGTCTCCGACCAGCGGCATGGTCTGCTTTTCGCCCTGGGCGTTGACATAGATCACCGAACTGTAGTCGCTGTAATAGGTATGATCCTCGTTGCCGGCACTCTCGGTAAAGATACCGACGGGCATCTCCTTCCACGAATCGCCAGGGGTGCCGTAAAAATCGAGAACCAGGGCATAACCCTCTTCCGTGAGGTCGAACGACGTGCCCGTTCCCGAATATTTGGTATTGGTAACGGCCAGATAGTAGTTGTTGGTGCCGGCCGCCTTGATCGAACCCTGATAACGGGCGAAGATCTGGGTGTCGAGTGTCGGCGTCTGATCTGCGTCATCCTTATCGGTGTGGCGCACACACAGACCGTAGTAGTCTCCGACAAGAGTGACTCCGGAGCCCGAAGTCACATTGAGCGACATTTTCAACGTGGTGGTGGAGGTCAGAAGGATATAGAGGCTCGACGACGACCGCGTAGCCGACTCGGCCGTTGTGGCCGAAATATCAATATCCTTATACTTCAAGGAGTTCATTCCGGTACCGAGCTCCACGTCTCCGGCCGGAGTTTTCGTCTCGATCTTGATGTAGTCGTCGGCCAGAAGCATGGCGTCGAGACTGATCAGACCCTTGGTCGGCGAGAAATAGAACGTATAGACACGCTCCTCCTCATCATAGGTATAAACGACCGATTCGATTTTGCTCTGAGCACCCGCATAAGAGAAGGTATTCTCGGCCTGCGAGACTCCACCCTCCGACTTATCCGAAGTACAGGAGGTGGCAAACCCTCCTAAAACAAACACCAAACAACTGATAAACAGCTGCTTAAATCCACAAAAACAAAGGGGGGGGGGTGATTTGGCAGAATTTCTTCATAGGGAGATATTTTTCCCGGGCAGCCCGGGGATTTTCATAAATTCAACGTCTTTCGATTCTTCACCATATATTCCATCGCTCCATCGGGAAAAACGCTCTCTCTGTGAAACTGCATCCGTTCCAAAAGTTCGGTACGAAGATTCGCACAAGCGTTTTTACCGAACGGAAAGGTGTCACCCGAACTTCCGACTTGACAAGGGCCGAACAGGGGGTTCACACGATTCCTCACACACCTTTTTGCCTCTGATATCTCGTCCAAAGGTAAGCAATCAGCAGGAGAAAAACAAGAGCATCTCCCCTTTTTTGCAACGGCGGAAATTTGATCCGCATAACAAAATTTTCCTAAAAAGCAGCCGCCGTATAATGAAACGAAATTCAAACGCGGCACGCGCTTCCTGTTTGTTAAAATAGAAGCCTCTTTGCTTATGATTTTTTTTTGATCTTTTCCCGCGTTACCAGGGGGATCATTTCAGCTCCCGGTTCCCGAATCAGCCCCATGCCTGCCACCGCAAGTACCGCGGTCAACCACGAGAAGGCACGTTGCCGCTCCTTGCCGATCTCATACGCAGCGATCCGTTCCGCCCTCCCCTTCGGGCCCTCAGACAGCCCCCCCACCCCGCTCCGCCCATGCGGGAAAACAAAAAAAGCGGACAACTCTTTCGAATTGTCCGCTTTGGTAGCGGGAGAAGGACTCGAACCTCCGACCTTCGGGTTATGAGCCCGACGAGCTGCCAACTGCTCCATCCCGCGATATATCTTTCGATCCTGCGACGCCAACCGGCCTTCGCCCGATCCCTTTCTATCGCCTTTGCGAGTGCAAAGATAAGTCAAAAAAAAGTCTCCTGCAAATTATTTTTTCCGTCCGATCCGTCGGAACGGGCTGAACCGGCCATCAATCAGCGGGTTGTGGGTCGAAAATTATTTTAGCGAGGCGGCCACGATCTCCGAAAGATCGCGCACCTGGCTCCGCGTACCGCGTCCGATGGCCCTCTTGCAGAGCGGGCAGGCCGTGACGATCACCTCGGCCCCCGTCGCCTCGAGTTCGGCCGCCACCGAGCGGGCTATCTGCACCTGCTGGCCGTCCGAGATGGCCGTATTGGCCACCGACGAACCGCAGCACAGGGCATTCTCACGCGTCGAGGCGGGTTCCAACAACTCCCCGACCGCCTCGATCACGGCGCGCGGTTCGTCGTAGATGCCGCTGCCGCGTCCCAGTTCGCAGGGATCGTGGTACGTAAAGCGTGTCGAACCGTGTTCGAGGGTCAGACGCCCGGCGCGGATCAGCCGCAGGATGTACTCCGAGTGGTGGAGCACCTCGATACCCGGCAGGTCGTAATCCTCGCGGAAGACCTTCAGGCAGATCGGGCACGACGTGACAAGCGTCGTTATGCCGTGTTTGCGGAAGAGATCGGCGTTGTATTTCATCATCTTGCGGGCCGAATCGGTCTCGCCGGCCAGCTTCAGCGGGCGCCCGCAGCAGACGCCTCCCTCACGGTCGGCCCACCAGACCTCCTCGCCCGCCGCCTCGAAGATCGTCGACATGGCCGTCAGCGTACGCAGCGTGAGCAGCGTCATGCACCCGGCAAAGTAGCCCACCTTGCCCTCGCCCGACGAGCGGTCCTGTCCCTTGAAGTAGTCGTAACGGCGTTCGTCGGGGACGTTGTGCATCTTGTCGCGCGAATTCAGACGCAGCGTGTTGAGATCGATGTCGACCGGGCACCGTTCGGCGCAGCGGCCGCACATCAGGCAGTTGTCGGCCACCTGCAGCCGCAGATGGTTGTAGCGGCGGTCGCGCAGGAAGTAGACCGACTGCACGTCGTTGATCCCCAGCACGCTCTGCAGCTGGCAGGGGTCGATGCAGATGCCGCAGCGCGAGCAGGCCTCCACCTGGAAATGGTCGAACGACGACTCCTTCTCCGAGGAGCGGATGCCGTAACGGCGCAGGAAGATGAGCGGAATCTCCGTGAAGATGTGCATGTAGCGCGAGAAGGGCAGCGCCACGAAGAAGAGTCCCAGGCACGAGGAGTAGAACCACCACGCCACGCTTTCGAGGTTTATCAGCACGAAGGTGCTCATGTGCGCAGCCATCCATCCGCCCAGCGAACCGCCAATCCAGCTGCCGATCGAGCCGGTGAGGAATCCCCCGCCGCCGTAGATGGCGCACGTGGTGCTCTCGGCCACCAGTCGCGCCGGGAAGATGAACCACAGTGCCGAGAGGGCTATGCGGTCGCCCAGGACGTGTTTCGTCGTGCGTTTCAGCCCCATGGCCCGCGAATAGAAGCGTTTGCCCCAGGCCAGCGCCACGCCCGAGAGGACGAAGAGCAGCAGCAGGTCCATCAGGAAGTCGAAGACCGGCTTGTGTTCGAGCCCCGTGGCGAAGTATTTGAAGAAGACGTGGCCCTGCAGCGGCACGTAGCGCAGGCCGAGGTAGGCAACGGTCTCGATCCACCCCACGGCGATGAGCAGAAACCACCCGAAGGCCAGCGACATGTGCATGTAGCCCAGCAGCGGGTTGACGCGAAAGATGCGGCGGTGGAGCAGCGATTCGCTGATCACCTCGCCCACGGCTCCGAGGGTCTTCCGCGTGGGAAGGCCTCGCAGCAGACGCATCTTGTCGCGGCGCGGAAGCTCCCAAAGCCAGTGGCCCCACTTGCAGAGCAGCGTGAGGAACATCACCGCGGCGCCGAGGATGAACGGCAGACAGAAGGGTGCGTAGAATGTCATCGTCAGAAATCTCCCAGTTTACGTTTGATCAGCATCACCACCCCGCGCGTATTGATTCCCCGCGGGCAGACCAGGCGGCACTTGCCGCACAGCATGCACTTGT
>OGQD01002453.1_pt1 | contig 10094 bp, 8 predicted proteins | sample 1553091 | NCBI WGS metagenome assembly OGQD01 (sample SAMEA2580290, study PRJEB22360) | human gut metagenome | biome: human gut; feature: human-associated habitat; material: faeces | place: Denmark | collected 2008/2010 | reverse complement strand
GCGACGCTCTTGCCGACGCTCAGGTCGGGGGCGGAGGACGTGCCACCACAGGCGATCAGCGGCAGGCACAGCGGGGCGATGCGGGCCAGGTGGCGAGTGAAGAAGTAGAAGGAATCACGCAGGATGCTGAGCGGGTTCATCGGCAGGTATCGCGGCAGTACGTCTGCCTCACTTTAGCCGATGGGCGGGGCGGGGAACATGCCCGGCGCCTGCGCACGCATTAATGTCCCCGGTTGCCGGGCGGCAGGTCATAATGGCGGCCTTTTCCATGCGAGCCCAGCCGTGCGCAGAATCGCCTTGTTCGCCGACGTGCAGAACCTCTATTACACCGTTCGCCAGATCCATCGTTGCCACTTCGACTACGCCGAGCTGTGGCGCCGGCTCTCCGCCGATGGCGAGATCGTCGAGGCGCGTGCCTATGCCATCGACCGTGGCGACGCCAGGCAGCAGCAGTTCCAGCAGATCCTGCGGGACCTCGGGTTCCGGGTGATGCTCAAACCCTACATCCAGCGCAGCGACGGCTCGGCCAAGGGCGACTGGGACGTGGGCATCGCCCTGGACGTGATGGAGGCGGCCGAGCGGGTGGACGAGATCGTCCTGGCCTCCGGCGACGGCGACTTCGACCTGCTGCTGGAGCGCGCCCGCGCCCGTCACGGGGTGACCTGCACCGTGTACGGCGTGGACGGCCTCACCGCCCACTCCCTGATCCGCGCCGCCGACCGCTTCGTGCCCGTCGAAGGCTCCCTGCTGCTGAAGCACTAGCCGATGACGGAACGCATCGCCGTGATCGACTTCGAGACCACCGGCATGTCGCCGGCCCAGGGCGCGCGCCCGACCGAGGTCGGCGTGGCGATGATCGAGGGCGGGCGCATCGTCGCGCGCTACCAGAGCCTGATGAACGCCGGCGCCTGGGTGCCGCCCTTCATCGAACAGCTCACCGGCATCAGCAACGCCATGGTTCGCCGCGCGCCGCCGGTGGCCGAAGTGATGGCCGAGGTGGCCGGGTTCGTCGGCGACGCGCCGCTGCTGGCACACAACGCGGCGTTCGACGCGAAGTTCTGGGATGCCGAACTGGGCCTGCTCGGTCGCCGCCGGGCGCGCGACTTCGCCTGCTCGCTGCTGCTCTCGCGGCGCCTGCTGCCGGAGGCGCCCAGCCACGCCCTGGGCAACCTCAACCGCTGGGCCGGGCTGCCCGACACCGGCCAGGCCCACCGTGCCCTGGCCGACGCCGAGATGGCGGCCAACCTGGCCCTGCACCTGCAGGGCCTGCTGTGGCAGCGTCACGACATCCGGGCGGACCACGCCTACCTGTGCGGCCTGCAGAAGCTTTCGGCGGCCAAGGTGCGGGCGCTGCTGCGCGCCAGTGCATGACTCCCCTCTCCCTCTGGGAGAGGGGCCGGGGGTGAGGGTCTTCCAGGCGTAGGGTGCGCTGTGCGCACCTGGGCGGCAGAGGAGCACCGGTGCGCATGGCGCACCCTACCCGGCGCCGGATGCGCAACGGGATTGTGCAGTTGACCCGAACGAAAACGCCCCGGCAGTGGCCGGGGCGTTTTCGTATCAGCCGCGCATCAGTGATGCTCGCGGGTGGCGCGGAATTTCACGTCGGGCCAGCGCTCTTCCATCAGGCTCAGGTTGACCCGGGTCGGGGCCAGGTAGGTGAGGTGTCCGCCGCCGTCCACGGCCAGGTTCTCGAAGGCCTTGTCGCTGAACTCCTTGAGCTTCTTCTCGTCGGCGCACTCGATCCATCGGGCCGACCAGACGGTGATCGCCTCGTAGGCGCACTCGACCTTGTATTCCTCCTTGAGGCGGCTGGCGACCACGTCGAACTGCAGCACGCCCACGGCGCCGAGGATGATGTCGTTGTTGCGCTCGGGGAAGAACACCTGGGTCGCGCCTTCCTCGGCCAGTTCCTGCAGGCCCTGGCGCAGCTGCTTGGACTTCAGCGGGTCCTTCAGGCGCACGCGGCGGAACAGCTCCGGGGCGAAGTGCGGGATGCCGGTGAAGCCCAGCACCTCGCCTTCGGTGAAGGTGTCGCCGATCTGGATGGTGCCGTGGTTGTGCAGGCCGATGATGTCGCCGGCGTAGGCCTCTTCCAGCTGCTCGCGCTCGCTGGAGAAGAAGGTCAGGGCGTCGGCGATCTTCAGGTCCTTCTTGATCCGCACGTGGCGCATCTTCATGCCCTTCTCGTATTTGCCCGAGCAGATGCGCATGAAGGCGATGCGGTCGCGGTGCTTGGGGTCCATGTTCGCCTGGATCTTGAACACGAAGCCGCTGAACTTCTCTTCCACCGGCTCCACCACCCGCTCGTGGGCGGCGCGTGAAAGCGGCTTGGGCGCCCAGTCGACAATGCAGTCGAGCACCTGGTCGACGCCGAAGTTGCCCAGCGCGGTGCCGAAGAACACCGGGGTCATCTCGCCCTTGAGGAAGGCCGCCTGGTCGAACTCGTGGCAGGCGCCCTGGACCAGTTCCAGTTCGTCGACGAAGCGCTCGTAGAGGTCGCCCAGGTGGGCGCGGGCCTCGTCCGAGTCGAGCTTGTCGATCACCTTCTGCTCGGTGCGCTCGTGGCCGTGGCCCGGCGTGTAGACGATGATCTTGTCCTGGGCCAGGTGGTAGACGCCCTTGAAGTCCTTGTAGCAGCCGATCGGCCAGGTGATGGGCGCGGCCTTGATCTTCAGCACCGCCTCGATCTCGTCGAGCAGTTCGATGGGGTCGCGGATGTCCCGGTCCAGCTTGTTGATGAAGCTGACGATGGGCGTGTCGCGCAGGCGGCAGACTTCCATCAGGGCGATGGTGCGTGGTTCCACGCCCTTGCCGCCGTCGAGCACCATCAGCGCCGAGTCCACCGCCGTCAGGGTGCGGTAGGTGTCTTCCGAGAAGTCTTCGTGGCCGGGGGTGTCGAGCAGGTTGACCATGTGCGCCCGGTAGGGGAACTGCATCACCGAAGTGGTGATGGAGATGCCGCGCTGCTTCTCCATCTCCATCCAGTCGGAGGTGGCGTGGCGGTCGGACTTGCGCGACTTCACCGTACCGGCGACCTCGATCGCCTTGCCCATCAGCAGGAGCTTCTCGGTGATGGTGGTCTTACCGGCGTCGGGGTGGGAAATGATCGCGAACGTGCGGCGTTTGGCGACTTCGGCGGCCTGGATGGTCATGGGTCTGTGCCTGCGGGAGAGCGGTGGCGGGCGCGGGGCGCCCGGAAAAGCGCGGGATTATAACGGCAACCGGCCCGCCAAGGCAGGCCGGGTGTCGCCGGCGCGGAAGCGGCCATGTGGGAGAGGGGGGGGAGCGATCTGGGGGGGGCGGCCTTGGCCGCGATGGGGCCGGTGCGGGGTTTTCGCGGCCAAGGCCGCTCCCACAAGAGCAAAAGCACCGCATGAGGATGGCAGGCGGGGCCGGGCTAGCTCGGTGCCCTCCGCTCCCAAGGCGCCGCCCCATATCTGAACGGACCATCCCGGACGCTTCGTGAGGCCCCGTTTCATCGCCATCGCAGGGCGGCTGCGGACCCGAATAGCGGGTGGCAGGTGGCCTCCGTAGCATTTTGAGCCAGGCACCGCCGAGGGGCGTTCGGGGTTCCGTCACGCTCAGCTAAGCAGCCCAGCCAACGCTAAATAACAAGAAAGGCAGATATGACAATGGCGATTTCCAGGTCCTCGCTCACAGGTACTTGTCTGGCGGCATGTGTATTGTCCATGACCCACTCGGTGGGCGCGTACGCGGTTCAGGCCAGGGATTACATCCCGTTGCCGGACGGCACGGCGGCAATGCAGTTCCTGCATACGTACGGTACCGGCAACGAGCTGTATTCGCGCGGCCACAAGGTGTCGGATGACTTCGACCTGAGCAGCAACATCAATGTGTTGCTGCCGGTCTATTACTCGACCCTGTTCGGCATGCCGGCCGTCTATGAGGCCATCATTCCGTTTGGCCGCGCCAGCGCCAGTGGCGATGCCGTCGCCGCCGTCGATGCGCAGTACAAGCGCAGCTCGGGGCTGGCGGACCCCAGTTTCCTGGTGGGTTTCTGGCCGATCCATGACGAGGCTTCGAAGACCTGGTTTGGCGTCAGTGGCTGGGTGACCGCTCCGCTCGGCGAATACGACGGGGACAATATCGTCAACCTGGGGCGCAATCAGTGGGCGTTCAAGGCCCAGGTGGGGCTGGTCAAGGGCTTCGGCGATTTCCGCGCCGAGGTGATCCCCTCGGTGGAGTTCTATTCGCGCAACAATGACCTCGGCGGGAACGGCGGCACCCTGAAGCGCAAACCGCTTTACGCCGTGGAAACCCACTTCAGCTATGACGTGAACCCGTCGTTGCTGGTGTCTCTGGACGCGTTTCACTTCCGTGGCGGCGCGACCGAGGTGTCCGGGGTGACCTGGGATCGCCGCCTCGATTCCACATCCGTGCAGTTGACCTCGCGTTTCGCCCTGGCCCCCAACCAGTTCCTGCACGTGCAATACCTGCAGGACGTTCGCGTCAAGGAAGGCCCGAAGATCGATAACCGTTTCAGCGTCCAGTTCACGCACGCCTTCTGACCCGGCCACCGGCCGCAGCAGGTGAAGAAACGTCACGATGTCATTGGGTGAAAACCGATCATGAAGAATTCCAGGCTACTCGTATTGGGCTTGCTGCTCGTGCTGCTGGGCAGTTTCGCCGCTTCGCGCCTCCAGTCGGGCAACGGCGCGATAGAGGTCGTCGATGTGGTGATCGCCGGCAAGAACGGCGCCCGCCTCAGCGCGCTGATGTTCATCCCGAAGGGTGTCAGCGATCGCGCGCCGGCACCGGCGGTGGTGATTGCCCACGGCTATGTGAACCAGAAGGAGGTCATGACCAATTTCAGCCTCGAGTTCGCCAGGCGGGGCTACGTGGTGCTGGCTCCCGACCTGTCCGGCCATGGCGGCTCGCAGGTCATTCCCGGGGACGGCAGCCGGGGCGTCGGCGATATGCTGCGCTATGTCCATGGTCTGCCATTCGTCGACCGCAACAACGTCGGCCTGCTCGGGCATTCCATGGGCGGCTGGTCGGTTATCACGGCGGCCATGGAGAATCGCGGGATGGCCAGGACCGTGGTGGTGGCGGGATCGTCCCAGGGCGGCCACGAGGCCGGGTTCATGCTCGGCGCGCCGACCATCCCGATGGATGCGGGCTTCAACTTCGGCGTCGAGTTCGGCAAGTACGACGAGTTCGTGGGGATCAACTACTTCGACCGCAAGAAGGCGGCCGACTTCGTCGACAGCCACTGGCTGAAGGGACCGTTCGGCACGGAGGAGCGGGTCGTGCTGGGCCGGGCCTATGGCGACTTCGCCAATGGCACGGGGCGCATCGCCACCCAGTCGGCCGAGACCCATGCGGGGGTGCATCAGTCCGGTACGGCCATCGCCAACGTCCTGCGCATGTTCCAGCTGTCTTCGCCGGCCCCGCTGGAGCGGGACCCAATGGACCAGGTGTGGCCCTACAAGGAGGCCGCCAGCCTGGTGGCCTATGTCGGCCTGATCCTGTTCATGCTGGGCCTGCTGATCCGACTGCTGGCGACGGCGCCGTTCGCGGCCATCGTCCAGCCGGCCAGCGCCAGGAAGGCGCAGTCGCCGCTGGTGTACCTCGCCTGCTCGATGCTCGTGGTCACGGCGGTGGCCCTGCTGCTGGTATCGCTGCAGATGTGGGCGATGCATCACCTGGGCGTCAGCGAGACCTTCCCCCTGATGTTCGCCAATACCTCGATCGTCTATTTCGGTGCGATTCAGGCGGGGTTCCTCGGCCTGTTCGTTCTCTGGCACTTTCTGGTCGGCCGCAAGCGTGGCGAGACATTGCTGAGCTACGGGCTGTCCACCCATCCCACGGTCATGGCGTTCAGCTGGCGCTACCTGGCCAGGGCGCTGGCGCTGGCGGCGATCACGGTGGCGGGCGGCTATGCGCTCCTGGCCTGGGTCTACGGCTTCTGGCACGTGGACGTACGCTGGTGGATGCTGCTGATCAGGCCGATGGAGCCCCATCGCGTGGTCACCGCACTCGTCTATGTCATCCCCTTCACCGCGATCTTCTTCGTCAACAATCTGCTGGCGTTCGGCTGGCTGCGCCTGAAGGATTTCGGCAGCGACCTGCGCAACAACCTGTTCTGGACGCTGGCGCTGTTCGTGGTGAATGCCCTGGGGGTGGTACTGGTAATCGCCGCGCAGATGGGGTCCCTGTATCTCACCGGCCAGCCGTACATCGGTGAGGTGGGCTATGACACCCTGATGGTCATCCTGGGCAACGGCTACCTGCCGCTGTTCGCCGTGACCAGCGTGGTGTCGACCTACTGCTACCGACGCACGGGCAATGTCTACACCGGCTCGCTGCTGTGCGGCCTGCTGGCCACCTGGATGATCGTCTGCTACCAGCCGTACTGATGCGCCGTGACAAGGCCGGCCCTGGCGACAGGGTCGGCCTTGTCGTTTCAGCGGCGCCGCTCAGGCGGCGTCGTGCCCGGACGGCAGGAAGATCCTCGCATGCATGCCCTTGCCGAACAGGCGGCTGGGCGGCAGGCCCCACATGGAGCAGAAATAGTTGCTGTAGTGGGGCAGGTCGGAGAATCCCGCGTTCAGTGCCGCATCCGTGAAGTTCTCGCCTCGCCCGATCGAGATCACGGACTCGTACATCCGGTGCCAGAGACGGAAGCGGCGAATGGGCACGCCCGTCTGCAGTTTGAACAGCTGCACCAGCCTGGGCACCGACAGTTCCGTCATCTCGGCCAGCGCCGCCACGGGCAGGTTCTCCTGAAAGCTCTGCCTGATGCGCGCGACCACGTGGCTGATACGCCCGTCGATGGCCGAGGCGGCATCACCATTCGCGTAGCCGTATTCGAGCAGGCGATCCAGGCGCCGATAGGCATCGTCGGAGCCGGCCGGCTGGTTGTACAGGGAGCTGAACTGGTCCCTGAAGTCCGCTTCGTCGCGCAGCTCGATACCGACCCCCTCGGACTCGTCCCGCAGGCAGCCGCTGATGCGCAGGTAGTCCTCGCCCAGGACATCCAGGTGACAGATGGCGACCACCTCGCTGCGGGCGTCGATCGTCACGCACAAGCCTGCCGGAATCACGAAGCTGTGGCAGCGCACGACGCGCTTGCCGGCGCTGAAGCAGATCGCGTCGCCCAGGCTGACCACCAGGGTGGCAGCACCGTAGGCCACCTGGACCGGCGCGGGCAGCGGTCCGAGGAACAGGGTGCGCTTGCTCCAGGGATACATGAGCGCGTCTTTGAGGTGGCGGTGATAGGCATGCATCTGCGTTGACTGTCCTGGCGGAAGCGGTCGTGTCTGGAATGTACCCCACGTGGCTGGTGGCCAGTAGCCATCCGCGGCTGTTTTGCCGCCATCTGGGAATGGATCATCAAAAATTACAATCTCTGTTTTTCCCCGCCGGGTAAGGTGGCGCCGCAAGGGCGATGGCGGTTGCCGCCGGCCGAACAACAAGAAGAACCATGCGGGTATTTTCATGACTTTCAGCCGTCCCCGGCCTGACCCCAGGTCGCGCCGCACGCCCCGGCAGCATCGTTCGATGATGACCGTCGATGCCATTCTGGAAGCCGCCGCCATCCTGTTCGCCCGTGATGGATTCGAGAAGACCAGTACCACCCGGATCGCCGAGCTGGCGGGTGTCAGCGTCGGCTCGCTGTACGAGTATTTCTCCAACAAGGACGCCTTGCTGGCCTGCCTGATCAAGCGCCACTGCGATCGGATGCTGGAGCATGTCGAGCAGCGGCTGCGGGCATCGCAGGATTGCGAGGTGATGACCGCGCTGGCGGTTTTCGTCGACTCGATCCACGAAAGCTATGCGATGAACATTCCTCTGCAGCGGGTGCTGATCGAGCACCTGGGCAGGCTCAGCAAGCCGCATCATTTCGAGCGCGTCTCCGGCGCGCTGATCAGCGTGCTGGAGGCGCATCTGCATGCGTGCGGCCAGGAGGTGCCCCGGCCCGATGTGCGCCAGGCGCTGTATGTCGTCGAATGCATCGTCGAGTCGCTGATCCACCGTTCGATCCTGTTCGATCCGCACTTCTTCCACGACAAGCTCAGGGACGAACTGCTGACCGTGTCTGCCAACTGCCTCGGGCTGCCCGCGGAGCGGGACTGAACCGGTAGGGCCATCCCCGCGGCGCCGCCCATCGACGATGCCGCGTTTCAGACCTTCAGCTTGTCGACCTGGCCATGCAGGCGGTGGGAGAGTTCGAGCAGCTCGGTGCAGGATTGGCGGGTCTGCTGCAGCGCGTCGACACCGACGATGGTCGCATCGTGGATGCGGGTGATGCTGCGGTTGATCTCTTCCGCGGTGGCCGCCTGCTGCTCCGCCGCGCTGGCTATCTGCAGGGTCATCTGGTTGACGGTGGTCACCGAATCGATGATCTGCTCCAGCGCCTGGCCGGCGCGGGCCGAGTCCTGTACCGGCCGTTCCGCGGCGTCGACGTTGGCCGAGAGCTGCTCGGTCGCCCGGCGCGCGCCATGCTGCACGCGCTCGATGATTTCCTTGATCTCCAGGGTCGATGCCTGGGTGCGCATGGCCAGGGTGCGCACCTCGTCGGCCACCACGGCGAAGCCCCGGCCATGCTCGCCGGCCCTGGCCGCTTCGATGGCAGCGTTGAGGGCCAGCAGGTTGGTCTGTTCGGCGATGGACGTGATGACATCCAGCACCCTCTCGACCCTGGCGGAGTCCCCCGCCAGTTGCTCGACGACGGAGGCGCTGCCGGCCAGGGCGCGGGTGAGGTCCTGGATCGAGCCGATCGTCGCCTTCACGACTTCGTGCCCATGGATGGCCTGCTGTTCGGCCGTCTGCGTGGCGGTGGCGGCCGTCGAGGTGTTCTGGGCCACCTCCTGCACCGTCGCCACCATCTGGCTCATGGCGGTCGCCAGGCTGTCCGTCTCGCCTTGCTGGTTCTCCATGCCCTGCCTGGCCTGGGACGTGATCGCCTCGAGCCTGTCGCTGGTCGCCGAGACGTGGTTGCTGGCCTCGGCCATGCCGCAGGTTATCTGGTGCGCGGCCTGCATCAGGTGGTTGAAGCTCTCGGACATTCGGGTCAGTTCGTCGTCACCCGTGACCGGCAGGCGCAGGCTCAGGTCGGTCACGCCCCGGGTGGCGCCCGCCAGCGCGCCCGCGGTCTCGGCCAGTGGCCGGACGATGCTGCTGGCGAACAGCCAGGCGAGGAGGCCGATGGCCGCCAGGGCCAGGCCGGCGGCGACGGCCGGGCCGACCAGCACCTGGTTGACGATGTCCCGGACGTCCTGCGGGTGGAGACCGCTGACCAGCACCCAGCCCCAGGGCGCGAACAGGCGGGCCTCCGAAACCTTGTGCTCGGCCACGGTCGAGCCCGGGCGCGGGAAGGAATATTCGACGAGGGTACTGCCGTGTGCCTTGACGCCACTGATGATGTCGCGGACGAACAGGCGGCCTTCGGCGTCCTTGAAGTCGAAGACCTCCCGGCCGTTCAGGTTGGGGGAGGTGGGGTGCATCACCACCACGTGATCGAGGTTGGTCACCCACAGGTAGTGGTCGCCCAGGTAACGGATGGTGCCGATCACCTCGGCAGCCTGCTGCTTGGCCTCGGTGAGGCTTATCTGCCCGAGCCGGACCTGCCGCTCGTAGTGCTCCAGGATGTTGGAGGCGGTATTGAGCGCCGTCGCCACGCCCGCCATCTTTTCCTGGTACAGGCTCCGCTGCAGCACGCTGCTGAACCACAGGCTCAGGATCACCAGGAGCATGGCCATGGCGCTGACCAGCAGGGTCACTCGGGTACTGATGCGGAGGTTTCTCAGTGCTGACATCGGAGGCCTCTTTCTTGTTTTTGTTGATTGGCAGACCCGTATCCCGGGTCTGCCCTTCGGCCGATTGCGGTTGGCACTGAAATTCTAGGAAGTCTCCCCCTGAGCCCGCTATTCGGATTGTGCCGGGGGCGGTGTGTGGCCCTTGTAGATGTGCTTGACCAGCGGCCCGATGGACAGGCCCTGCAGCAGGATCGACACCAGCACCACGATGTAGGTCAGGGTCAGCAGCAGGTCGCGCTCCGGGCCCAGCGGCAGGGACAGCGCCAGCGCCACCGAGACGCCGCCGCGCAGGCCGCCCCAGGCCAGGATGCG
>OGQD01002446.1_pt1 | contig 10112 bp, 8 predicted proteins | sample 1553091 | NCBI WGS metagenome assembly OGQD01 (sample SAMEA2580290, study PRJEB22360) | human gut metagenome | biome: human gut; feature: human-associated habitat; material: faeces | place: Denmark | collected 2008/2010 | reverse complement strand
GAAGGCCACGGGCTAGGTGATGTCCATCGGCCGCACGATGGAGGAAAGCCTCCTGAAGGCGATGCGCTCGCTCGAAACGGGCGTCTGCCATATCTACCACAAGAAATTCGACGACTGGTCGGACGCGCAGCTGCTGGAATACATCAAGGACGCTACGGACGACCGCCTCTATGCCATCGCGCAGCTGATCCGCAACGGCATCGACCTGGTGCTGATCTACGACAATACGAAGATCGACATGTTCTTCCTCGAAAAGTTCAAGAACATCGTCGAATTCGAACGCGAGGTGAAAGCGCACCCGATGGATGTCGAAACCCTGCGCGACGCCAAGCGCATGGGATTCAGCGACAAGTTCATCGGCCAGTTGTGGGGCATCTCGCAGTATGACGTTTACCGGCTGCGCGAGAAGAACGGCGTCTTCCCCGTATACAAGATGATCGACACCTGCGCCAGCGAATTCAGCTCCTACGTGCCCTATTTCTACTCGACCTACGAGGACGAGAACGAATCGGTCGTGAGCGACAAGGAGAAGATCGTGGTGCTCGGCTCGGGCCCGATCCGTATCGGGCAGGGCGTTGAGTTCGACTACTCGACCGTGCATGCCATCTGGTCGATCCGCGAGGCCGGTTACGAGGCCATCATCATCAACAACAACCCCGAAACCGTCTCGACCGATTACACCTGCTCGGATAAGCTCTACTTTGAGCCGCTCACCCTTGAAGACGTTCTTTCAATTCACGATAAGGAAAAGCCGCTCGGCGTTATCGCTCAGTTCGGCGGTCAGACGCCGCTCAACCTTGCAAGCGACCTTAAGAAATACGGCGTAAACATTCTCGGCACAACTCCCGAAACTATCGACCTTGCGGAAGACAGAGATCACTTCCGTGCTATGATGGACAAGCTCGGAATCCCGATGCCCGAATCCGGAATGGCTGTAAACGTTGACGAAGCACTTGAAATCGCTAACCGCATCGGTTATCCCGTAATGGTGCGTCCTTCATACGTTCTCGGCGGCAGAGGTATGGAGATTGTTCACGATGATGAAATGATGAAGGTCTATATGTCTGCGGCAGTCGGCGTTACCCCCGACAGACCTATACTCATCGACCGTTTCCTCCACCACGCAACAGAGTGTGAGGCTGATGCTATCTCGGACGGCAAGAACTGCTTTGTTCCCGCTGTTATGGAGCATATCGAGCTTGCAGGCGTTCACTCAGGTGACTCCGCTTGTATCCTGCCCTCTATGAACCTTACAGAAAAGCAGGTCACAACAATCAAGGATTACACAAAGAAAATTGCTGTTGAAATGAATGTATGCGGTCTTATGAATATGCAGTACGCTATTGAAGACGATACTGTCTATGTTCTTGAAGCTAACCCCAGAGCGTCCCGTACAGTACCGCTGGTATCAAAGGTTTGCAATATAAACATGGTACAGCTTGCTACTCAGATAATCACATCGTCACTGACAGGCAAGCCCTCCCCCGTACCCGAGCTTCACGACAAGGTTATCAATCACTACGGCGTTAAGGAAGCGGTATTCCCCTTCAATATGTTCCAGGAGGTTGACCCCGTTCTCGGTCCCGAAATGCGTTCAACAGGCGAGGTTCTCGGAATCGCTCCCACCTTCGGAGAAGCGTACTACAAGGCTCAGGAAGCAACACAGGTAAAACTTCCTCTTGGGGGAACTGTTCTCCTCAGCGTATGCGACAGAGATAAGCCCGAACTGCTTGAAATCGCAAAATCATTCAGCGAGCTTGGTTTCCGTATCCTTGCGACAGGCAAGAGCTATGATATGATAAAGGACGCAGGCATCACCGCTGAACGTATCAACAAGATGTACGAGGGCAGACCCAACATCACCGATGCAATAGCAAACGGCGATATTCAGCTTATCATCAACACACCCGCAGGAAAGACGAGTGCAAACGATGACAGCTACATCCGCAAGTCAGCAATCAGACATAAGGTGCCTTATATCACAACAATGGCGGCAGCTAAGGCAAGCATCGAGGGTATAAAGTCACTTAAAGCGAACAAACACTTCGGCGTAAAGTCAATTCAGGCACACCACGCAGATATAAAGTAAATAAGATGAACCCCCGTCACATGACGGGGGTTCTGAATTTTACTTATCTATATCCTTTACACGCTTAAATGCGTACCACTGAATCCTCAGGTGAATTTTTCATTCTTTTAGAGCCATAGATTGCCGTGCATCTGTACTTCAGCCTCAACTTATCGGCAATAAGAGCAACAAATTCAGAGTTTGTCGGCTTTCCTCTCGATGTATGAATAGTGTATCCGAAATAGCTGTTGAGCGTGTCTACATCTCCCCTGTCCCACGCAATTTCTATTGCGTGACGTATTGCACGTTCAACTCTTGACGGCGTTGTTTCATACATACGGGCAACGGTCGGATAGAGCAGCTTTGTGATACAGTTTATCATATCCGGATCCTCAACCGAAAGCATGATTGCGGTTCTGAGATAATGATACCCTTTGATATGAGCAGGTATGCCAATCTGATGTATTATCTCCGTCACTACGCACTCCATATCCGATTCGTCCGATGCGGTATTGCGTCTGCCGTTTATCTTGTCGTTATATACCGACAGAACCTTTGACACAAGCGTTTCCGGATCAAACGGACGTATCATATAATAGTCCGCTCCTGCGTCCATCACCTCAAACTCGACCTTTGCCGAATCATAGTTTGCCGTTACGAATATAACAGGAGCATATTCTCCGCTTCCTTTGAGTGTCCTGATTATATCGCAGACATCAAGACCGGGTGTTTTTGCGTCAAGGATAACCACAGCAGGACGCTCCGTAAGCACATAATCGACAAGAACCTTTCCCATCTTCGGTCTGGTTATCGCATACAACCCTGCCTCTTTGAAAGCGGTGGCCCATGATATTCCAAGCTCTAACGAATCATCCCCTATAAGTACTCTGATAGATTGTGACATTTTCTTACCTCCATAGTTTTATTGCTTCTATAATATAACACAAACTGGAAAATAATTCAAGATGATTTTACCAAATTTTTTCAGTTTTTTTGAATCGAAGTCCGAATTGATAATATAAAAACGAATTATCGGATTACCTAACCCAATATGTAGAAATTTGCTTCTTCTTATTTATTATATATCCGTGAAATGACTGTTTTCAACATTTTTCGACAAATTTCTGCAATAAAAAACCGTTTTCGTGATTTTGCACAATATGTATGTCGATTTGTAGCTTTTTTATGTGAATAAAAGCAGATCTGTAACTATCACGTTTCTTCGGATAAACGATTTTTGCTGCGATAACGGCGAAACGCTTTCGCATAGCCTCATAAAGACTTTGCAAAAGCGTTTTTTGTTTACAAATTTACGCCGCCTGTTCTTCGGTTTCACTGAGTGACAGCAAATGCTCGTACATACTCTGTGCAAATATCCCGTATCCGTGAGCAGGGTCGCTTATGAAAACGTGCGTTACCGCTCCGACAAGCCGCCCGTTCTGCACTATCGGGCTTCCGCTCATTCCCTGCACTATTCCGCCCGTCAGCTCTGTCAGCCGTTCATCTGTAACTTTTATTACCATATTCTTGTTCTCCGCAGAATTTCTGTCAACGCTTTCTATTTCAACGCTGTACATTTCGGGCTTGCCGCTGTCTACGGTCGATAATATATAAGCCTTTCCGCACTGTACCTCACTTGCGAATGCAAGCGGCATCAACTGCCCCTGCATATCTGCTTCTTCAAGCACGGCATAAAGTCCGCATCCGCAGTTATCGGTTATTCTGCCCTTTATGTCCGACGGTTTCAGCGTACCGCAAAGCTCACCCGGACAGTCACGTTCCCCTCTTTTTACACCGGTTATCACCGCAGGTACTATCTGACCTGTTCCGAGCGGAAGAATCTCCCCCGTGTCGACATCGCATACAGCGTGTCCAAGCCCCGCACCCGCAAGTGTTTTCGGCTGATAAAACGTCATTGTACCGATTCCTGCCGTACTGTCACGCACCCAAAGTCCTATTCTCTTTTCACCATCGCTGTCGCACTTTATTTCAACATCGGCTGTATATTCACAGTCATCTCTTATATAAGTCAGTGTTGCATCTTCGCCGCACCCGGATATAAGCTCGCTCATATTTGCTGAGGACGTAATTTTCTCTCCGTTTATTTTCGTTATAACATCTCCCTTTTCTATTCCTGCTTTGCCGGCGGGAGATAATTCAAAAGCATCTGTGCTGTCGCCTACTTTGGCAAATCCCGTTACTATAACACCGTCTGTCAGCAGCTTGATACCAAACGGCGTTCCGCAGACATAAAGCTCAGGTCTTTCGTATTCCGCACTGCATTTCATCGGGTAACACGGCGAATTTACGGATATATATTTCTCTGCACACGCACCGCCGTACATTATATTTGAAAAAAGCGTAACCGCAGTAAAAATACCGCTGATAAGTTTTATCTTTTGTGGCATCGGATAATCTTTTCCTTTCGTTTTTCTCACAGAATTATTATCTGCGTGTGCAATTTTTATATAAGAGGTATTTTTTAATTTTATAAATTGTACGGGTTGGAAAAAACAAAACCGAATGCAATTTTCTTCACAGGATGCTCACAATAAATATGTTGATTTTTCCGGTTTCTTGTGTTATCATTAAATTATAGAAATTAAAAAAATAAATTGAAACGGAAAAGGATAAAATGAAGGTTTTTGTAATCATATTAAAGGTACTTATGATGATAGCAACGGGAGTAATAGCGGTAGTGCTGAATATTCTCGGACTTATTTCTCTGATAACTACCCAGACTACCGACGTAAGCTCGATAATGGGCATATTGATATTCTGGATGTCATTCACCGTTATATGCTATATAGTGCCTGTGTTCTTTGCTATGCTGAAAAAATATTTTATCTGCGGCGGTCTTACCTTCGTCGGATTGATATGCGTACTCATCCTGCACGAAATGCTGCCGGGCGACCCCGGATACCTTTATATGCCGCTCCTTATTATAACGGTACTCGGCATACTTCTTGCGATATTCGGCAACTGGGATAAGATACACGGAAATATCGAAAAGCGTGAAAAGGAAAAGAACAAGGCAGCCCCCTCTGTTCTGGGCGGCACCACCGCTCCGGCTGACGAAGTGATTTCAAAAAAAGCCGCTAAGAAAAGGACTAAAGCAAAGAAATAAACGTTTTGCGAAAGGGTGATATTATGGCACTTCTTACAGAAAACGAACAGTTCCATCTTAAGATTAAAAATGGCGATGTCGGAAGATACGCTATTCTTCCCGGCGACCCCGGCAGAGTTCCGCTTATAGCAAAATATCTCGACAATGCGGAATTTGTTGCGTCAAACCGTGAATATACGACCTATACGGGTTATCTCCTCGGCGAAAAGGTAAGCGTTGTATCAACGGGTATCGGCGGTCCTTCCGCCGCAATTGCCGTTGAAGAGCTTATCCGCTCAGGCACGGATACTTTTATAAGAATAGGCACAAGCGGCGGCATGGATATAAGCGTTTCCGGCGGCGACTTGGTTGTGGCGCAGGCATCAATACGAAGCGAGGGAACATCGCACGAGTATATTCCCGAAAACTACCCTGCGGTAGCGGATTTTGAAGTAACCACTGCGCTTAAAGCCGCAGGCGACGCATTATCGGAAGATGTTGACGGCAAGCGTTGCCACGTCGGAGTAGTTCACAGCAAGGACAGCTTTTACGGCGAGATAGAGCCATTACAGATGCCTGTAGGAGATAAGCTCTCCGGCAGCTGGGCGGCTTATGTAAAATGCGGCTGTCTTACTTCCGAAATGGAATCCGCCGCAATATTCTCCGTAGCCCTTGCAAGAAGAAAACGTGCAGGCGCTGTATTCACAGCCCTCTGGAACGTCGAAAGAAGCAACGCAGGACTTCCCGATACTGTCTGTATGGACAGCGACAGAGCGATAAGAACGGCAGTGAACGCAGTAAAAATACTTATAGAGCAGGACAGGAAAAATGGCATTTGAGCATATTTTATTCGACCTTGACGGAACTTTGACAGATTCATACGAGGGTATAGCAAAATGCGTGCAGTATGCCCTTCACTATTACGGCATTGAAGAAAACAACGAAGAAAATCTGAAAAGATTTATCGGTCCTCCGCTTTGGGAATCGTTCCATATCTTCTATAATTTCCCCGAAGAAAAGGCGAAAGAGGCTGTACTGAAGTATCGTGAACGCTATCACACTGTCGGAGTATATGAAAACAAGGTCATAGCAGGTGTTCCCGAAACATTGAAAACACTTTATGACAACGGAAAAAAGATATACCTCGCCACCTCAAAGCCGCTGAAGCTCGCTAAAATAGTGCTTGAGCATTTCGATCTGGCAAAATATTTTACATTTATATGCGGTGCGTCACTTGACTTCTCGTTTGAGGACAAGGCAAGCATAATAAACTATGTGCTTGACAATCAGCATATAGAAAACCGTTCATCCGCCATTATGATAGGCGACAGGAAATTTGATATAATCGGCGCAAAACAGTGCGGTATAAAATCTGTCGGTGTGCTATGCGGCTTCGGCTCTGAGGACGAGCTTAAAGAATACAAAGCGGATTATATCGTACCTGAATTTTCCGATATTTTAAGCATAATAATGGAATGATAATTCTGTTATATTTTTCGGCTTTCCGGTTATAATAATGTGCGTAAAGACAACTTTACTCATATTTATTTCTGAAAGGAAGTACGAAAAATGGGAACAGAACACGCAAACAAGTGCATAGCTTGTTCTATAACAAACTGTAAGCATCACTGCTGCTGTGCGGATTACTGCTCACTCGATCATATCCAGATCGGCACACACGAGGCAGACCCCACTCAGAAGGCTTGCACAGACTGCAAGTCATTTGAACTGAAGGCGTAAACAACCATATAAAAAGGCTCCCGGAGTATTTCACTCCGGGAGTCATTTTATAAAGAGGAATTACTTTGTTATACGTTTCTTTCGGTTTCCTTTGCTGCCATAAGTCCGTCCAGTAAATCCTTATCCTTGAACGTACAGGTCGTGCGGTCATAGAATACATCGGTTACATCCCACAGCACAGGGAGCATGCCTCTCGAATATGCCTCCTTGCAGACACTTGAAAGATATAGATTAATGTCTTTTGCCTGCTTGTTCTTTGTTGTACAGCCATATTCACCTATAATAACGGGGATACCCTTGTCTACAAAGGTAGTTTTCATCATATCCATATACTTTGTGAGCAGCTTTTTGTCGGCTTCACTGCCCCACGTTGTCTGTGCCTTGCCCCAGCTTGCGTCCTTTTCAAGTATGGCAAAGGTCACAGGTGTATAATAGTGTACCGATACTGCACAGCGGTTTTCCGGATCGGCAGGCATCTTGTAAAGCTTGTCACAGGTAAGGTCAATATCGGTATTGTATCCTGCGATAAGCAGATGGCGCTTACCGTTATTTTTGCCTGAAGCCCTTACTATATCAACAAACTTCTGATTGATTTCATTCAGTATCGAATATGACTTTTCCTTGTCACCCTCATTACTGTATCTGTTCCACAGTTCCTCCCAACCGCCTTCTTCATTGAGCGATTCAAACATCAGATGGTCGCCGTAATCGCCGAATTCCTCGCAAAGCTGTTTCCATATAGCTTCATATTTTTTAAAACATTCATCTCTCTTTTTATCATCGGCAAAGTCCGAAAACCAGCCGTTATCGTAATGAATGTTGAGAATTACATATAAATCGCTGTCAAGCGCCCAGTTCAGCACTTCCTTTACTCTTGCCACATAGTCGGGACTTATGGTATACGTTTCCTTGTCCATCATATTGCTCCACGCAACAGGCAGACGCATAACGCCAAAACCGCAGTCCTTGTAGCCCTTTATCATTTGCTCGGTAATAACAGGACTTCCCCACGCTGTTTCATAATTTGTAACAGACGACTTGTTTATCCAGTTTCCGCAGGATTCAAAGGTATTTCCGAGATTTATACCGATTCCCATATCCTCGATAAGCTCCTGCGTTGTTATGTCACGCATTACCTTGTTCTCACTGCCCTTTACGGACGATTCATTTTCCGATGAACAAGCAGTAATCGAAACTATCATACATAATGCCAGTATGGCAGATAATATCTTCTTCATAAACATTCTCCTTATATACTGCTGCGGTACTCTGTCGGTGTCTTTCCGACCTGTTCCTTGAACTGCCGCATAAAGCTGTATTCATTCGTATAACCACAGCGTGTGCTTATCTCTTTTATAGTAAGTCTTGTAGAGGACAGCAGGCGTTTCGCACGTTTCGTCCTGCCCTCGATTATATCCTTTATTACCGTTGTTCCGAACAGCTTTTTATAAAGATGCTGAAAGCCGGAACGGCTCATAACCGCCTGTGCCGCAAGGTCGTCTACATTCCCGACATGATCGGGCATAGTGAATATCAGGGTTCGTATCTGCGTAAAGCGATAATGTCTTTCGCTCAGTTGTTTTGACGACATACAGCTACGGGACTTCAGCGTTCTGCTCAGCATAAGAAACAGTACATCTATATACTTTTTCTCGATCTCCTCGCTGTTCACAGCACCCGAATAATGCTCGTAGACAAGTATGTGGACAAGGTGAGAAAGCTCGTCAATATCTCCCAGATATACAGGTATATCCATCGGTATCCCCAGCTTTTCAACATATTCCTTATCCCAGTAGCCGTTCTCGAAATACACCCAGTCATCTGTATACACATCTTCCTGCGCCGTATAGTAGCAAGGAGTATCCGCTGACATCAGTATAAACGAGTTTTCTTTGACCTGATACTGCACCCCGCCTACCCTGAAAACCGAAGGTGTCTTTATAAGCAGCAGTAAAACCGCACCAGGTCCTTTAGGTCTGTCCATAATGAAATTTTCATATTTCATATCATGAACATGATTATATCCGATAGAACCTATCTTCATATTTTCACCTCGTAACAACCGAAAATTACTTTGTGAATACAAACCTCTTCAGCTCAAACAGCGGTCTTTCCTTGAAATAGGCAGCCGTCCAGCCTGAATAATCCGTGTCAACCGTAAGGAACACTGCGTGTCTGTCGCTGATCGGCTTTACTTCTGTCTTGTAAACACCGTTTCCGTGTCCTACCTTGAACGAGCCTATCTCCTCGCCGTCCTCGCTGTCGATGCGTATATGCACGTTGCAGTCAGCGCCAAGTCCCGTTATATCAGCATTGAAGTACATTCTGCCGTTGCCGTTGTCAAGCCCGAAATCGTAGTATTTATAGCCTATTACAGCACCGTCCTTTATACCCGTTACCACTCTTTCGAACTTATTATGTTCCGTTACAAACGCTCCGCCTTTAAGCACACAGGCAATCTCAGCCTCCGTTATTCTGTAAGGATCAAGGCTGTCCTCAAAGCCGAGCGAAGTCATTTCAACGGGTGGTATAGTGCCGTCAGGAAGTATCTCGATCTTCTCAACGCAGGCACGTCTTGACATTACCGTACCGTTGGTCATACGGTGATAGAATATATACCACTGACCGTTTATCTGAGCTATCGAGCCGTGATCGTTGCCTCCCGGATAATCAACACCGTTGTCTACAATATATCCTCTGTACTTAAACGGTCCCGTAGGCTTGTCTGAAGTAGCGTAAGCAAGACGTGGGCCACGTTTGGGAGAATAGATAAGATAATATGTATCACCGACCTTGCGTGGAGAACACGCCTCAAAGAAAAGCGTTTCTTCTGTGTCAAAGCCTCCGTCATTATCTGTGGTTATAGGTATGATATGCTCGATACAGCTGTTATCCTTTATCGTGTACATCGTATCCGTATCGACCTCAGCCATAAAAGAACGCTCATAGCCACAGTAAATATAAGTTCTTCCGTCATCGTCAACAAGCACGCCCGGATCGATGAACCAGCCGTTACAGCATATCTCATCGGATATAGTGTACTTGTATTTTGAAAGCAGTGTGAACGGTCCTTCGGGTCTGTCGCTCACCGCAACGCAGCCTGTCGCATTGACAATATATGCATACAGATAGTACTTTCCGTTTCTGCAAACGACATCGGGTGCAAATAAGATCTGATTTTTATCGGGCGTCCAGTCG
>OGQD01002445.1_pt1 | contig 10114 bp, 6 predicted proteins | sample 1553091 | NCBI WGS metagenome assembly OGQD01 (sample SAMEA2580290, study PRJEB22360) | human gut metagenome | biome: human gut; feature: human-associated habitat; material: faeces | place: Denmark | collected 2008/2010 | reverse complement strand
TTACGTTCGAATCTGTTCGTAATCTCACCTACCAAGCCTCTTTGGAGGGTACATGGTTTCAAAATAACCAGTGTTTTTTCCATCATAATAGTCGGGTCTTTTTAAAGTTATATATAAAGGTATCCTTTTCAATAATTCTTCCAAAAATACTATTTTTCTTGAGAATAGCACTCGGTTGGAGTCTTTTTATGTAAATTATTGGATGACAAATACAAATGTAAACATATAAACGAGTAAGGCGCAGTACATATTACTCAACATATTTACCAAACTTCAAGCCAATAAACAACAGAGTTTTTATAAAAAGCTACCCCCTTAGTATAGCCATGTTCCCATCCTTTGGGTAATCCTACTCCAGATATAGTAAGACAATCAGCAGGTAGGAAACAACCTTTTTCTGCATCAAGGAGATAAACAACCGCTTCTTGATAAAATGGCAAAGTAAATGCATCATCCCAAGAGCGGAAATTAGGAATTGGCAACATACTAGTATTCCGGGGGTTACGAACGGAATCCGATTCATTTACTTTCATATCCTCGTAATCATAAGGTATTGTTAAACAAGAGTCCCGTAAATAATATATAGCCTTTGCTTTTAAAGCGACCTCATTCTTCAATTTTTCACTTTTAGTGTCATAAGGTGACACCAAATGAATATAGCTTAGAAACCGCCCTGCCAAAGGAGAAGATAAATGTAAAAATTCAAGATTCATTCCATCTATTTTTGCTGGAAGATGAGATGTCAATGACTTAGGATACAAATTTAGAATTTCTTCATAACTCATTATATTACTCTCATCAGGAAGAAAAGACTGAGCCAAACAATCTACCTGAATAAAAAACAAAATACTCAATAATAAATATATCTTTTGCATTAGTCATACCTCCTATTTTATGCACCGTGCGAAGCTTTACTCCATCCGCACCATAAGTATAAGTGATGGTACTTCCATCCGAGAACTTGACCTGACTTGGCAAATTTAATAAATTATATTGAATTTCGATTCCCTTATTCAAATCTTTTATTAAGCTGCCATTGGTATCATACGTATATTCAATAGCAAGTTTGACACCCGTAGCGTTTCAGTCCAAGGATATTGCCGTTGTAACATCTCATGCCGTTCAAGCCGTCCGTATTGTAGAACAGGGAGGAGAATAAATATTCCCTGCCTCTACCCATATTTCGGAGTAAGAGACAGGGGATATCATACCAACAAAACCATCATTGAATCCTATAAATGAAATCAATTTGCATCCCATTCATTATAGCTACCGTCTAAATCTTTCAGACTCTGCTTTATCCCCCTTCTATAAAGCCAATCTACAATATAAGAGCCATCTCTTATACTAACTCTTATACTAAAAAGGCCAAAAAAGTCACTATACGGAATGGAACACCTTGTATATGTTCCTTTTTCATTACAAAAGTAAAAAGTCGAGTCACGAAACAAATCGTATAATTTATCCCAAGGATTCTTTGTCAGCGATCTAAAGAAAGCAACATTATTCGCACTCTCAAAATAAAGATGTTGTGTTATCGTATCTACAATATTTAGTTTAAGTGTATCTTTTCCATTTAATACTGCAAAAAAGTCCTTATGTATACTATCTTTGTTTTCTTTAAAATACTCATCTAAAACATTGGAATAATATATTTCTCCATCAATGCGTTGGATATGATTATACAATGTCCCTTTGGGTATGTATGAACTATCCACAACTAAAGAATATGAAGACAATATAAAGCGTGGTAAATGGGTCGAATCATAATCTTCGAATGTATATTCCAAGAGTTGAGGAAAAGAATAATAACGATAAGTGAGGTAAGACTTATATGTTGCAGAAACTAAGGAATGTTTCTTCCCATTTTTAGACACCCCTATATACCATATTTCATCATATACAGGACCTGTTGTTGTATCATTCGGATAATCCGTTATCTCAATCAATTTATTTTTGGGCATATCAGTTGATTCCATAGGATTCATTAAGCAGATATACCTATCCTTGTACTTTATCACTTTCTCCGGTCTTTCCAAACTCCCTTCCACCAATGGAGAGTTAGCCGGTGTTATCATATAGATAGAACCGATGTCATTCGATGGTTCCTCATACATAATGATATACTTCGCAGGAAAAGAATCTTGATCAATCAACCGCTTAACTTCCCGTAAAGCAGTAGAACGAGCAGGGGATTCTTTGCCGGGTTGACAACCCGGCAAAGAAATAAGTAATAATATTAATAATACATTTCTCATACAAGCTATTTTTTTAGTCTGTCTTGTATATACTTCTGCAAATCTTCGATCGTATTTATATGAATAGTTGTTATATTGCTTTTCTTTGAATTATAATCATGTAACGTTCGGTCCCTCTTTAAATAAACTGCATTATTTCTGCTATTAATATATTTCATATCAGAAGCAGAAGCTCCCTGGCTTTCATCGCCAGGATGAGAATGAATATCTATTTTTTTGCGACCATTCACAGCCGTCCTTCTTTTTGCATTATTTCCACTTTCCACAGAGCCTTCTTTATGGTCTGTAATAATAATAGCTGTCGGCCCATCATTTTCATTCTCATATACGTCCAATTTCCATTCAACAACACTATTATCCGCTGCAAACTTAAAGAGATTTGCAGCATCATGAATGTTGCTGGTTTGTCCGTAAGTCGTAGTTTGTCCTTCTTTACCTTGATTTTCAACCATTCTAGGCATTAATTTATTATCCATTATAGTTATCGGCTTTCCGCTTACCTGCTTCGGTTTATGTTCTCCATCAAAATAATAAACTCGATCTCCCTTATCTTCATATTTTGTATTTTTCCAAAAAAACACATAACCATTCTTATTCACTACATAGTCATCTTTCCCATCAATATCGATCCTGAGAATTGGATTATTCTTACAATACGTGTAAGGGCTCACTCCATAATATTTTTCACTAGAAGGATCCATCACATGCCATCTTCCCAGCACCGCATCATACTCTCTCGCCCCATAATCATACCAGTTCAGTCCCTTCTTTGTATCCAGTTCCTTCCCGTTATACTTATAAGCCTGAACATCATTCCCGTTACTTAAGAAGACACCTCCGAAAGGATAATAGTAGTTGGCTTCTTCCATCCCACCGGCCTGATCAGTTACCACCCGATTATTTCCCTGATGATCTTTCAGGTAATAGTGATATTTCTTATCAGACAGAGAGACATATCCTTCTTCGGTCAGCAATTGTTTAGCCGTACCATTTTCATAGATCACATTGTCGCAGTAATCGGTAGTGGTAGTAACACCTCCTATTTTATGCACCGTGCGAAGCTTTACTCCATCCGCACCATAAGTATAAGTGATGGTACTTCCATCCGAGAACTTGACCTGACTTGGCAAATTTAATAAATTATATTGAATTTCGATTCCCTTATTCAAATCTTTTATTAAGCTGCCATTGGCATCATACATATATTCTGTAGCAAGCTTGGCACCATCCTTGAATTCGAAGCCGTTAGAAGCCGTAGCCGTAGCGTCATCATTGACGGCTTTAAGCTGGTTACCATTTAATGTAAAAGACAAATTATCAATGATTCCAGTGCCGGATAATCCGGTTTGTCCGCCACGCCGCAAATGCAATAAATTCCCATTCTTGTCATAACTATAGTTGGTCGCGTAGCCCAGAGTTATTACGCCACCAATCAGACTTTGTGCCGAGGTGAGGCGTGACAAATTATCATAAGCGAAGTTATATCCATAAGTTTTGTTATCCCCCGGACATCGGCACACCATACGGGATACATTTCCATTATAGCCATAATACAATGATATATTGAATAATCCACCTGATGATATCGATTCTATCCAGTTACGTATATTATATGCATACGCCAACTTATTACTTGCCGAACCATGCAATGACTTGCCCGACAATCGCCCCAGTTCATCATAAGTATTGGCAGCAAGCGTAACCTTCACTCCATTCAACGAATGCTCAACCTTCGTCAGTCGTTCCGCATGGTCATAAGTATAGGTATTTATCTCCATCTGCGTAGTCTTTCCGGCCGCCATGTGCACATGCTTCACGCTTGCAGGTTTACCGGTAAAAGTATATATCGTAGTTGTTGTTTCATAGCCACTCAGCAGATTGCTTGAAACAGTCTTTGTTACCCGCCCTTTCTTATCATAATAGTTGGCTGAATATAACTTCGTATCACTTCCTAAAACAGTAATGACACTCCCCGACAAATAACCTTTAGCACTCACTGTTTCAGCAGAAAAAAAGCTGTTATTAAAACCCGGCAATGTACGGAAATCATAATTATCATAATAGTTCACCAAATACACAACCGGAGCAGTTAAAGCAAAATCGGATGAATATCCGCTGTTTCCTAAACCCGTAGCCGTATTGACGCGAGTACAGGCAACAGAACGAGCGGACGCTGTAGAAGTATTCGTATTAGCACATTCCCCTTGCACAACCAGGCGGCTTAAGTCATCATACAAATAGAACATCCATTTTCCCCGACTTTTCTGATTTCCGTCCTGGGAAAAAACAAGACGATCATTCAAATCATAAACGTATGACACAGCATCCGCACCGGGCAACTTCTTCCAAACACAACGATTGCGCCTGTCATATTTATACTGGTAGGCATAAAGATTTAGACTGGTCGTAGAAATATTACCATCCATTGCAGGTGGCAGCACATAACAAAGATTACCATAGTCATCGTACACATAATAGGTATCATGACGTACAGTTCCATTCAACTGACTAACCAATACGGTATGTCCTTGCTTATCCGTAAATTGAGAGGCCGTGTTGCCGTCTTCATCCTGTGTACGGACAACATACAATTCACCGGTGGCATAACTTCCCCCATTCACTAAAGTGCTACCATTTACCGAATAGTGCACACAGCTTAATGCCTCAGAGGAGCCATTCAGCATATAATCAGTGGTCATCGGTTTGTCACTCCACTTCGATCCCGGGCCATATTGCGCCACAAGCCGATCGGACGGAGAAGCCTCGTACACCGACTGATTGAAAGGACGGGCCGTTGAGCCATAATTACCGGAAGCAGTCGAGGAAAAAGCAGACGCAGACAAATAAGCAGAGGATGAATATACGGGCAGCCAGTCTTTAACGTCCCGCCCCGATTCATCATACTCCGAAAGATCCAGCAGATTATTTTTCTGTGGAGTCACCTGATTATGCACGGTTTGGCACAAACGTCCCAAACCATCATAATATTTCACTACATCTAAGTAAGAACTACTGCTTTCATTCAGCATAGTACGCGTAACCACATAATTCTGGTTACTATTTTGCGCTGTAGCTGCACCTATCAGGCAAAGAAATGAAATCAAAATATATAATCGTTTCATAATACTATTTTTATATGATCATACTGCATTTATGGCCGGAAATGATATTGATATTCCTCCATTGTCTTTCCTTCCGTATCCTTTATGCGAATCAACTGACTATCGCTGTTATATTCGAAAGTCGTTTTGGCTTTATTGGGAGAAATTATGCCACTTACCCCAATCAAGGGATGGTAAGTATAGGAGGTAATCAGGGCAGAAGGCAAAGCTTTATACAAATTATCTATCATATTCAGATACAGAGGTATAGAAGGAAGTATGCACAACGACATGGAAGCTGGATCCATCGTTAGCGCTTTTTTAACTTCTTCGTAAGTTGCCCCCTTGATTTCAGCCAGCAGGTATTGCCCCTTGTATCCCCACAAATATACAACCTTCTCAGCACCATCCTTATTGATATATACAGGGTTACCATAAATATCATATTTATTATAACTGATTCGTTTTTCGTACTTATCCGTACCTTTACAGTAATACTGATCTTCCACCACCATCCCGGAAGACAAGCTACTGCTATATCCTCTCAATACACTGTATAGCCGTTTATCCTTTTTCTCCATAGTCTGCTGTACAGGCGTGGTCAGATAATTTCGCGAAGTCAATAGCTGAATGGCACTTCGCTGGGATGTTGTCAGAGATTCTTTATCCGGTATAGTGTTATTACTGTAATAGGTTCTCTCCACCTGCTCTGCACCTCCGCTACACAAAGATGATTTACTTATTATATTGTACGGACGCTCCGTATCATAGGCAAAAACAGACTTCTCAACAATACTGTCACTCGATTGATAAGTGGTTTTACAAGTGGACTTCAAGCGATGATAGCCTGTAGCTATATAATACGGAAAAGACTTTACCGGAGATCCATATACATCACAATAATTATAACTAGGGCAAGCTATCAGCTTTTCCATAAACTGACAGCTCGAGTAGCCATTCAGTCCGAATTGATAAGGGGTTACTATAGCTGCCGGCATTTTCATCTCAGACTTCTCATACATATTGGTCAACGATTGCACTTTCTCATAAATATTTCCCGATTTCCTATAGAAGTTTTCTGATAATAACCAAGGAATCGGATATAACATTCTATTCATTGCAGAAAGCAAACACTCATTATTCAATGAATAATCAGGGGATAAATCATCAAAAATGACATTATCATATTCATCCGGTCGAAAATCATATTGATAGACTTTTTTCCAATCGGAGGCAACTTCAGTAATCTTGCCATACCATACAGGATTTGTATTTCCCCGAACATTTGGAAAACCGGAAAATACAGAAAGCGTACGTTGGCGTACTCTGCAACCACCATCATCAAGAGGACATATATATCTGGTAGTTATCAGACTTTTCTCATCAGGATAATCCGTACCTATAAAATGCGCATCTTCATAAGTATAGTTTTTTACGATTGTCTTACCTGACACCGGATCATACAACTCAGTAGATTTCACACGTAACCCTCCACCTATTTCCTCTTTTCTTTTTACCGTAAAGCGGTGTGGTTCATAACTAATTTTCAATTTTCCCTTTGTCGGACTGAGCATCTCTGTCAATGAATATGTGTCCATATACGCAGCATTAGGCTTCCTGTTGGCACGATTACCGATAGTTCGGTTGACAGGAACATTCAACGAACCCGTGGTCTTCCGTATTTCAAGATTTATATTGGGAAGGTCAGCATCCCCGAAATCCGCTTCATTATAAAAACCCCACCAATCGAAACCGGAACGCAAATAACTAAAAGAACTTTCATTTTTGTAGGTAAACAGATAATTGCCCTCACCGTTGATATTCACTTTCTTCAGCAGGTTACCCGTTGTTGTATCATAAGTAAACTGTACATTTCTCACTTGTATGCCTGACGATTGTTTCACGTTCAAAGAAGCCAACTTACCTGCTGAATAGTTTAAATCAATCAAACCGTTTGGAATAATAATACTATCAGGAACCAACGACCTGTTTATATAAGAATAAGGGGAGTCTCTTCCTTCATTTATCTGGTATCCATCACCTCCAAGTATACGCCAAAAAGAACTGTCAGAGCCAGTGGAGCTATCTATCATATCGTTATGAAAACAGCCAGCCAGCCACATCGATTTCCCATTGTCTAATACCGATAAGGTATGATTGAAAGTTGGGACATCTTCTCTTACCGATTGGTATGTGAACGAGATTTTTTCATTACCGGGGAAAATGATTTCACGAAGCATCCAACCGCAAAAGCAAGAACCATAAGGCTGATATTCAACATATTTTTGTGGACTAGATAAACCATGTACAGGATTCTTCTCCCCGAAGGCATACCGTATACCTTTGTCATCCAGAATTTCAAAACCATAGAGTCGTGTACTGATAAAGTTGGTAGAATTATCCAACTTAGGAGTTATCTTTAAAGGAGTATCCGATATCTGTTTCACTACATCCACCCCGTTTACACGTTGTAATATGAACGAAGCGTCCATACCAGGCATATTTATTTGAAAGACATCATACTGGCCGTCCATACACGGATAAATATGTCCGCGCTCATTCCAACAATCACAATCATTTGAATAAGGAGAAGACATATAGATATAGTCATCGCGTGTCAGATTTCCGCTGACATCTGCCACCGGATACACCTCATCCGGTTTGCCCATAATCGTCCGTGATATCTTAAATCCCGGAAACAAAGCCCAGTTACGTCCCACCACACCGACAGGATCCTGCACTCTTACCCCCGAAGAATGATACTTCAAAGTCAAGGGGAGAGACAGGCCGTAAGCTTCCACAGTATATAGGGGGATACTAATGTCAATGGTTCCCGTCGCATGAGAAATGGGATAGCCCAGAAACTTCTGAAATACTCGGGAAGTAGGTGAAGGCGGTGTCACATCAGGCATCGCAGCATAATAATTGCCTTGTGCACATACCGGCAATACACCGGTGCATAGTATAATAATAAGTATAATTCGATATATATTTTTCATATCCATTATTGTTTGTAGTTTAATATCGTTTTCTGCAAACCAGCATCCGGATTGCCGGTTTACAGAAAATTAGAAGTCATTATCAGAGCGCATTACAGGGTCATCGCATTTACGCCCAGCACACCCGCTATCGCCGTTACCACCGCGACAGCTACTTTCAAGATCATTCTCCAAAGAGATTTCTTGATTGCCATAATTCCACACCTCCTTTCCACGCAATTAAAAAAAATGATTGTCACAGAGTGGAAATCACAGTTCCCTGCTCACTTCGAAGCACGGACACTCCTTAATCCATTCTTCCGGTTCTATCACTCCGTCACCGTTCAGGTCCGGACTGAGGTCACGATGCCCGCAGATACGGACATTGTTCCGAAAGCGTTTCAGGAGTTGATGCACAAGCAGCCGGAGCGCAGAGCGTTGTTCAGGCGTACGGGTATCTTTGGCACGCCCCCGGACATCAAGACCGCCCTCATAGCAGATGCCTATCGAGTGAGAATTATGGCCCTTGGCATGCGCCCCGACAAGTTCCAAAGCACGGGTATTGATTACCGTGCCATCCTTACGGATGTAGTAGTGATAGCCGATACCGCGGAAGCCACGGCAACGGTGATTTTCCTCCAGTTCGACCACAGTCAGCGAACGGTCTTCGCGTGTGGCGGAACAGTGAATAACGATGTGATCGATTGTTCTCATGTAACTTAGTGATAAGTGTTTAATTTTTAATTTCCGAAGACTACGGTTTCAGAGCCTATCCCAGCGGATTCTCGTCCAATCCTCCGTCACCGCCTTCGTTGCCGCCACCTTCGCCACCGCCCGAACCACTGCCGGCAGCCTTCAACTGCGACTCCAGATCCACGAAGTCCATACGGTCTTCGGCACGCGTGGCAGCCACCTGCGGACGAATACTGCTGGAAGCACGGAAGTTGATACGGACGGATCTGATCTTGGTAGATTGACAGTCGTCCTTCTTCTCCGAACCTTCGGTAGTAGCCGAAAGGCTGAATACACCGAAGTTGTCGATGTTTACCGAACGGCCATTGAAAAGCTCACGACGCATAGCACCAACGAAGTTGGTTATCACACTCTGTATATCACCCAGAGTGAGCGAACTGGATTCTTTCATCTGAACGGCAATACTTTCCAGTGTCGCCGATTTTCCCCAAACGATTAATTGAGGGTAGTATTTACCCGTACCATCTTTATGGAAAGGGTCTTTACGTAATACTTTCTTAAATGTTACTGACATAATTTTTTTGAGTTTAAAAAAGAAGAAAATAGTTTCGAACGGAAACTGATACAAGGCGACGTCTTACCCGAAACCTTCCGTAGGATCCCCACTTTGAGGACACAACAAAGGTACTTCAGAGACCAAAAACGAAAGGACGAAACGGGATGTACCGGGACGTACCGGGGCGAACTTATCCGTACTTTACCTTATTTATTTTTACTTTTACCCCGGATTATTCCCCAACCTGCATAAATCTATTTACCTTTGCAGAATCAAATATTTTAAATACACATAACCATGAGTTTAAAAAGAACAGCCAGCTAACTACTGACACACAGGAAGACATCCTTTACAAACACTGCGAGACAACCGGTAAAGCCGAACTGCAAGCCATCAGACAAATAAAAAAATACCTGGAAAAATTGAACAGGGAACACGAACTAAGCGACCAGGCATGCAGGGAACTGAAGCAACTCAGCAAAGAAATAGACAAGTTCGTCGCTGATTGCAAAAAAGAAAAAAGCAGGA
>OGQD01002443.1_pt1 | contig 10121 bp, 5 predicted proteins | sample 1553091 | NCBI WGS metagenome assembly OGQD01 (sample SAMEA2580290, study PRJEB22360) | human gut metagenome | biome: human gut; feature: human-associated habitat; material: faeces | place: Denmark | collected 2008/2010 | reverse complement strand
CATTCCTGAAATATTATAATTCTGATTTTTCGGAACCATTGCCGAGCCAATTTTATTGGCACCAATAGGGATTTTCTTAAAATAATTATTTCCGCTAATCGTAAGAACCATATTGCAGCGGGAATTATTCTCAACAGTAATTGATGTATTTGGGCTGTCTTCGGAGCCGTTTAAAAGATCCGTTAAAACTGCCGCCGTTTCAGATTTGTACGTTTTTAGTAAAGTCTGATATTCTAATTCCGTTTGATTGGCAGTGGCAGTAGAGGTTCTGTTACCTGCGTTTGAATTTGCCTTAGGATTTTTTACAGAACCGCTGGTTGCCCTGTAATGAGTAGTCTCACAACTGTTTAAGACAATGATGATCATAACCGTAAAAGAAAAAAGCTTTTTCATAACAAAATTTTCTTGGTGTAAATTTAAAACTTTTACTTACTCGCCCGTCATAATTTATTTTCCAGTCTGAACAGGATTATTAATGGTTAAAAAAATACTTTTTTTAATTTCTTTCTGTGAGGAATATAAAACATCACAGACATGGCTCGTTAAAGTATAACTTCCTTTATTAATCACGATAGAATTTTCTCCTTTCGCCGGTACTGCAAGATTATAGAAATCTTTTCCCTGAATTCTTAAAACGATATTACAGTCAGAATTATTTTTAAACAAAAGAATAACTTCTTTGCTGCTGATATCTTCATTAAACATCGCATTAAGCAGTTTTACGGTTTTGTCTTTATGTTCAGCGGGTGTAGAAGCAATCAGGCGTTTAAACTCCTCCGTTTCCGAGGCATTAGAATTCTTCATTAGGCTAGAAGAAATTTCGGAAATAACAGGTCTTGCTTCCATCGGTTTAGCATCCTTTTTTCCTTTTGTCCACTCCGAGTTTTTTAAGGCGATCACCTTGGATTTTAATACACTTCTTTTTGGGTCATCCGGATGCGCAGTTTTCAGGAATTCTTCTATTTCACTGATGTTTTTGCTTTCTAAAATATTCTGAGATTTATTTTGTACCTGAGCCGTGTTACAGCATACAAGAATTCCCGTCGAAATAATCAACATTAATTTTTTCATCACTTATCTTTATAATTTTTGTGTTTATACGTGAAAATACAAGGGTGTAGAATATTACAGCCTTTAATTGTTTATGTGAATTTTATCACTTAAAAAACTACCGATAAGTTAAATTTGTAAAGTGTCTGGAAATACTGAATTTTTTCATCATGTGTTTTGTTGTTTAGTTAATTCTGAATTTAATATACGTTATTGTTTTTCCTTTGGCAGAAAAAAGCTCCTCATAGTACGTTTTAATATCCCTTAAATGCGGAGTATTCGGATCATACTCCAAAGCTCCGTAAATATCGTGATGTGCGGTAATGATTTCATAACCTGCCCCTTGCAAAAATCCTAAAGTATAGCCGTGAAGAAATTCAGAATCTGTTTTCAGGTGAATAATTCCTCCGGGTTTTAAGAATTTCTTATATCTTTCTAAAAAGTCAGGATGCGTTAATCGGTGTTTTGTACGCTTGTATTTAATTTGCGGATCCGGAAATGTAATCCAGATTTCATCCACTTCATTTTCTCCGAAAAAATAATCAACGAGTTCAATCTGGGTTCTCAGAAAAGCAACATTCTTCATATTGTTTTCTACAGCTTCCTTGGCTCCGAACCAGAATCTTGCCCCTTTAATATCAATTCCGATAAAATTTTTCTCAGGGAATGTTTTTGCAAGACCTACCGAATATTCTCCCTTTCCGCAGCCTAATTCCAAAACGATGGGATGGTCGTTTTTAAAGAAATCTGTTCTCCATTTTCCTTTAAGATCGAAACCGTTTAAAGCATCTTCCCGCGTTGGCTGAATAACGTTTGGTAATATCTTGTTTTCTGCGAATCTTGCTAATTTATTTTTACCCATGAGACATTTATAAAATCCTGCAAAAATAACTAATTTTAAGCAAATGCTTCATTTTTAAACCTGAAAATAACAGATAATAAAATTATTTTCTCATAGAACTTCCCAAAGCAACCATGATGGGTTTCTGGATGGTTTTCTGTGAGGCGTACTGAGCTCCGCAAACAATACTGGTGAAAAGATAATCACCTTTCTGTACCACAATCGAATTGTCGCCGTGCGAAGGAACAGGAAGCCTGTACTTCGTGGTCCCGATTCCTTCTATTCGTACAATAATATTACAGTCCGATTTATTTTCGATCATCACAATACATTCTTTCGCATTGGGGTCGTTATCGAAAAGAGAGTTAAGGATTTTTACCGTTTTGTTTTTATGTTCCGTCGGATTTTCCGCCATCAGCATATTAAATTCAGAAGCTTCCGCATCAGGAATGGCAGCAACAGGTTTTGTATTTGCAGATGTTGCGGAAGGAGCAGCAGGAGCAATGTATACGTTTTTAGGATTGCTTGGTGTGTACACTACCGCAGATTGACCCACCTGCAATTCTTTCTGATATTTTGCAATCTGTTTCTGCTTGATGAGGGCATTCATCTCATCGAAAGATATTTTGGTAGAAGGTCTTCGCTTCAGCATAGCAAGCCAGTCCTGCATCTGTTTTACTTTCTGGTCACCGGGTTGCGCATTTTTTATGTATTCCTTCATCATTTCCATCACGCGGGGTTTAAGTACAGATCTTCGCGGATCATCGGGATGAGCATCTCTCAGGAAAGCATTAATTTCGTAAATATTTTTACTTTTTAAAATTTCACTGTAATCTTTCCCTTTCGACTGAGCGGAAAGAGTGATGCACAGAATCATACTAAAAAATATAAATAACTTTTTCATTCACTGGTATTAAAGTGTAAAAGTAAAATATTTTCTCGTTTAATTGATTTATTTTTAAGGCATTAGTATTCAAAATTGCAGCGAAAATTACACCAACTGTAATGAACAATCAATTTTTTCTAAATTTAAAAATTATTTTAAGTAAAACAAAAAAATGTACATCCCAGTTGGAAAATGTACATTTTTTTTATTTGTATGAAGGAAATTTTTATTTCAGAACATCCTGAAGGTGAGAATTCCTTAATCTTCTCTGGTAAATCGGAAGATATTTTTCAATCGGAATTTTTACAGCTTCAAAGTTTCCGGCAAGAACATAAGGTTCGATATTTTCTGAAGTATAGACAAACTGCAGGAAGTTATCAATTAAGTTTTCAGGAATTTTGAATCTTGTAAAATAATCTTTTCCCAAATAATTTTTAATCTGCGTTACAGAATTATTCATTTTTTCGTAGGCTACATAGCGCTGCTTTTTCTTTCTTTCTCCGGATAAAATATCATAAATACTTTCGAGGCTGAAGGTAAGTCCGCCATCGCGAAGACCTGCAACAGGAAGCTGCGGCGGAGTTCCGTCTCCTTTAGGTTCCGGAAGGCCGATTACTTTTTTAATTGCTAAAGCCTTATCTTCTTTTCTGATTGAATTTACATCATAACGTAAGTTTCCGGTAGGTTTAAACCTGCTGATGATGACTTCCTGAATATCGTGATACGCCACTTTCAGTTCAACCAGATTTTTCTGATCCATCATCTGAGGCGTCAGCTTAATATCTTTTCGCTCTGTAATAATTGAGGTGAAACGGATCACATCTCCCGGATTGGCAGAGATAGAAAAATCACCATTATAATCACTTAAAACAGTTTTCAGGGTATTAAGATTCGTAACATACATCTGGTTCAGATACAAAACAGAATTATCTTTTAGAAAAACTTCTCCGGAGTATGTTTGTGCGTTAATTTTTGCCAGAAAAACCAACAGCAGCAGAGTAAATAGCTTCTTCATATAATACCGCAAAATTACGCAGAAAACCAACAAGCTATACCTATTTTAGTAGTGAAAACAGGTTAAAGTTATATTAAACTTTGATTCGGAATTGTTAATGAATGTTATAAGGATGCATTTAAATATAAAATGTGTGAAAATTTTTAATGATTTTTCATCCCGATTAATAATTCTTTACCAAAAGCCAACTCGTATATTTTACAGTAGTTGTGCCACCGAACTCCGTCCAGCTGATGAAATACCAGTACGTTGCTGTATTTACGAGTCTTCCTCCGACTCTTCCGTCCCAGGTAAATCTGTTGGAAGGCGCTCCTCGAAATACTTCCGCTCCATATCGGTCAAAAATTCTGAAAACAATGTTGTCATTATTCATTAATTCAGAATAATTTATAGCATCGTTGTAGCCATCAAGATTAGGCGTAATTGTATTGATAAGATTAATAATAACAAATGGTCTGGTCACTTCCTCGCACTGATTAGTGTCTCGAATGTGGATAATATGATTTCCCCTCGGAACATTCATGAAAACATTTGAACTCTGCCAGTTTACGCCATCCAGAGAATATTCGTAAGGCGGAGTGCCACCGCTTGCTCCGATCGTTACTGTACTTCCGTTTATTTCAATCATCGTGATAACCGGAAGAGAAGATTCTGTAACGGTTACATTTTGTCTGTAGGTACAGCCTTCTGCGGTAAGATCTACCCAATAATTTCCGGGGGCAATGTTTCCGATTGAAGAGGTGGTTGCTCCGGTACTCCATAGATAACTGTCGAATCCCGGTCCTGCATCTAAAGTCGTCAGTGTTTTAGGGCAAACTACTTTATCTTTCAGAATAAGTGACGATTTCGGAGTTTTTATCGTAACAGTAATTGAAGCAATATTAGGACAGACTCCGGATTTCTCAAATCTTATAAAAACCGTTTGGGTTCCTGATAAATTCATTGGGTTTGCAATCTGCGCCGTGTTGTTCTGAGCATCCAGAAGAGTAGGATGAAAAGTCACGGTAACGGATGGATCTGTTGTAAACTGACTGATATAAGGTATCAGATCAATCACTTTTGTACCGTCCAGATTATCATCACACATGGTGATGGCGTGTGTGGTTTTAATTAAAGAAATTTTATTTCCGATAACAAAAACAAGCGGCTTTACAACAGGAGGACAACCGTCCGGAGAATCTACTCTTATATAAATTGTAGTGGTGGTTGTGTAAGACCAGTTATTCGGTAATGTATTTGCGTTTCCGGCATTGGCATCTGCTAAGTTGGCGTAATATCTTACATTCGTAAAATAAGTCGGATTGTTTAAAACAAGAGGAGTGATGTTAGGCAGAATTACATTTACTACGCCGTCCAGATTATCATCACAAAAAGTTCCGGTATAATTATTAAGAACGTTGGCAAAAGGATAAAGATTAAGCGTAATCTGGGCAATGGCTTTACATCCAAGTGTATTTTTTACCACGGCATACACAATGGTTCCGTTTGTTGCGGTATAAGAAGTCGTATTGGTAATTGCGGTTCCCGGAGTTTCGTTCTGGGCATCCAACAGATTCGTATAATAGGTAATGGTTACCGGAGAATTAGTGGTAACATTGGCAGTTGTTAAATTAAATATTCCCTGTCCCGATCCGTTATCACAGACTTTTAATGTTGCATTATTCACCGTTAAAACCTGAATGTTAATGGTGACGGTTACAGTTTCGCAGTCAGGAAAATCCGGGTTGTTTCCGCAGAATGTATACGTGAAAGTGTCTGTTCCTGCAGTTCCGGGATTCGTAACGGTGTAAGTAATGACTCCTGTCGTTGCATTTACGGTTGCTGTTCCTAAAGTCGGAGCCGTAAGCACTGCGACTGTAGAAGGAACCGGAGTCTGTGTAGAACTGGTAAATGCAGGAGTAATTGTTTTTGTAGTACAGACATCATAGGTCGCGGTAGACAGTTTTGTACAGTTCTGTACCTTGTACTGTGCCGTGATTAAAGGAGCACAACTCCCCATTGTTACTGAGCAGGTGTAATAACCGGACTGAGTTGGTGAGTAAGAAGCTCCTGTAGCTCCCGGAATTAAGACTCCGCCGACGTACCATTGATAGGTGTCATAAATTACAGGATCTACCGTAAGTATTATTCCCGGAGCGCAGTCTCCACCGGATTTTAAAATTACAGGCTGTGTAGGAAATCCTGCGAAAAAACCGCCATATCCTACTGCATCACTTCCAGCGTTGATTCCCGCTGTTATTGCTTTAGATGAAACAACGGTTACCGTTCCTGCAGTATTCGGAATGCCGTAAGTTACCCAGTTAAGAGTTCCCGTCATATTAAAAGGACCTGTTGAAATAGGAGGGGTAACTCCGTTTACGGTAACTACTGCGCCTCTTTCTGTGATGAGATTTAATTTCGTGGGAACATTTAAAATACCATTCGGATTTCCGTTGGAATACACAAAGTTTTCATCAATTAATCCAAGTTCGTTAATCTGTTTCGGTAAGTAACAGTTCAGTGCCGGAATAAAATTGAATCCACCGGTTGCTACCTCATTTCCTGCGGTACTTGCACCTGCAAGAACCTGATAAATATAGACGTTTTTGGTTGTTTTGATGTATAAATTATAATGTCCGCTTCCCTGAAGCTGATATTTGGAGTCCGGAATCATGAAATACTGTCCCGTATTTAAAGTGGCAACAGGAACAACTTCATTATTTACACGGATTTCCGTATTGTCTTCGGTGGCAATTACCAAAGCACCTTCCATATTCGAACCGATGCTTCCGTTGCCTTTTACCAGAGCAAATTCATTTCCTAATCTGTCCACCGGAACCGCCTGATCCATTAAAATATCCGAACTTGAAGGAAAATTACCTGCATATTGCCCATTGAAATTTCCGTTCGTAACATTGATGTTTTTATTGGCTGTAATTTTAGCACCGATAAATCCGTCAAAGTTTCCTGTAATATTTCCAATTCCGTCGATGATGTAGGATTGTCCTTTATTTAAATTAAACGTAATGGTAGGATTGGTTGCTCCCGTTGTTCCGTTGGAAAACTGTACGGTGGGTTTATATCCTGTTATGGTAACGGTGGTATTGTCTTCAGTTGCCAGAACACTCGTCATAAAATTCAGGATAGAATTACTTACAGAGAGTGGTGCATTGGCTGCGTAAAAAGTTTTTCCGGTGGAAGGAATTCCTTTGGATGTAATAATTTCAGCGTGATTAAATACTGAAAATCTTAAGTTGGCGTAAAAGGGAAATTCTGCTTTTACATAAAGTCCTTTAGTTGTCGTCGTAAAAAGATCTGTCTGCAGTGACGTAATAATATAATCTCTTAAGATATCAACTTTTTGAGGATTTCCTTTGCTGATCGTTACCGTAGCAATTAAAGTGTTGTTGTTATAAATTTCTACCGGAAAAGGCGTAGTACGGTTAGTAGAAAGATACAGTTTCTGATTGGGATTTGAATTTCCTGTACGGTCTACCATCGGCGCAAACCAGTGTTCTCTATCCAATTGTGCAAAAGTAGAGGTGAAAAACAGAAGTAAAAACAGAAAAGATAGAATTTTCTTCATTCAGATATTGCCTTTAACACAAATTTAATAATAAAAAGCATTCTAAGCTTAAAAAAATAAAAAAAACCATGATATCAAAATCATGGTTTTCAGAGTATTATTTAAAGAGATATTTAAAATTAATTTCTGTTTTTCACTAAGATCCATCCGGAATATTTAATCGGGGTCTGTTTGCCGTTTGGCTCATTCCAGCTTACATCGTACCAGTAGTTTCCTGTAGGTACTTTTTTACCGCCGACTGCGCCGTCCCATTTGTATCCGTTTTCTTTATTTCCCTCATGCATTTTTGTGCCGTATCTGTCGTAAATATTGAATACAAGATTTTTCTTGTTTCCTAACGCAGAATAATCAATTACATCATTTACGCCATCTCCGTTCGGAGTAATTACGTTAATAAGATTCGGTACGGTAACTTCTACCTGCATTGGATTACAGTTGTAGGAATCTTTTACATAGAATGTATTATTTCCTCTCGGAACATTGGTAAATACATTGGAATCCTGCCAGTGAATATTATCAATGGAGTATTGATAAGGAGCTGTTCCTCCCAATACATGTACCGTAACGGTATTGGTTGAAATATCAATATTTGAAATAACAGGCTGTTCCGAAGCATAGACTTTTACTGTCTGTCTTGTTACACAATTTCCAGTTTTCAGATCTACCCAGTAAGTTCCTGTAGTAACGTTACTGATCGACTGTGTTGTTGCACCTGTACTCCATAAATACGCTGTAAATCCTGGACCAGCATCTAAAGTTGTTTTATTTTCAATACAGATAATCTTTTCCTGTAAAACACTGGAATACACTGGTGGAAGAACAATTAAAGTAACTTTTGCTATTCTGAAACATCCGTTTGCATTGCTAACTTTCACGAAAACCACTCCGTTTGGTGCTATATAGTTTACCGGATTGATGATTTCATTGGTTCCGAGCTGTGCATCCGTTAAAGAAGGATAATATTTTTTTGTAATTCCTGTAGTGGTAGATACAAGAGCCGTTGTAAGGTCAAATAATGCCGTAGCAGGATTCGATGGAATAAAACATGATCTCAGTGTTGCATCTGTTACTGTAGGACTTGCAGAAACGGTAAACGTTAAAGTTACCTGCTCACAATCCGTAAAATCAGGATCGTTTCCACAGAATTTATAAACCATAGTATCTGTACCTGTAAAACCGAAATTTGGAGTATAAATGATTACGCCGTTCGGATCAATAACTGCAGAACCGTTTGCAGGAGGTGTAACAATCGTTACTGTACTCGGAACATAGGTCTGGGTAGAATTTGTAAAAGACGGAACCACAGCCTGAAAACCTTCACAAACCGTAAGCGCTTTTGTAGACTGCTGAAGGCAGGTGTAGACTTTATAAACAGGAGTTATTGCAGGAACACAAGATCCTACTGTAATTCTTACCGTATAATTTCCTGCTACTGTCGGAGTATAGCTGTTTGAATTGGCTCCCGGAATAGGATTTCCGTTCAGATACCACTGATACGTTTCATAGCTGTCGTCAACCTCAAGAACAATTCCCGGAATACAGTCTCCGGTTTGTTTTGTAATTAAAGGAATGGAAGAGAATCCTGCAAAATATCCTCCGTAACCTGCCGTGCTGTATCCTCCGTTCACTCCGGCTGTTACCGCTTTGGTGGAGGTTACCGTTACGTTTCCTGTAATTCCTGTAATGGCATAAGTTACCCAGTTGGTATTTCCGGTTAAAGGATAAGGTCCCTGAGCGGCAGTTGGAGTTGCTCCGTTTACAGTAACTGCTGCTCCGGCTTCTGTCAGAATATTAAGCTTCAGGGTTACACCCGAAACACTTGGCATTTCGTTGATCTTTCCGATCTCATCGATTTTTCTCGGAAGGAAACAGTTCAAAGGTGGAATATAGTTGTATCCTCCGGTATTATTTTCTGTTCCTACTCCTACTAACTGATATAAATATACATTTTTAGAGGTTGAAATAAACATATTGAAATGTCCGCTTGCTCCTCCCTGCTGAATATAATTGGTTTCATTAATTCTATACCATTCCCCTGCATTAATCGTTGCAATGGGAGCGGTTGCGCCGTTGATGAAAATCTGGGTATTGTCTTCTGTGGCAATAACAATTCCACCTTCCATGTTTTCGGCAGGAGCGGTAGATCTTGTTTTTACCATGGCAAATGTATTCCCCAGTCTTTCCACCGGAACCGACTGGTCCATAATTAAATCTGAACCACTTGAACTTAAAGCACCGAAATTACCGTTAGAACTTCCGTTGGTTAATGTGATGGGCTTATCAGAAACAATTTTGGCTCCGATAAATCCTGTAAGGTTTGCTGCGGTACCATTATTTCCGGCCATAATGTAAGACTTTCCTTTATTCAGGGTAAAAGTGTGGGTGTTGGTACCGGAAGGAATTCCTCCTAAAAAGACCAATCCTGAAGTATTCCATGTAACCGTAACCTGTGTATTGTCTTCCGTAGCCAAAATCCCTGCTGTAAAATTATTGGAAGTTCCTGTTCCTGCATTAGTATTGGGCGGATTGGCTACAAAGAATAATTTCCCGATTCCTGCTTTACCTTTGGATGTGATGATCTCACCGTGCGAAGGTTGTGCAGATCTCAATGTGCAGTAAAAAGGCTTGTCTCCCTTCAGGTAAAGCCCTTTTGTAATGATCTGTAACGCCTCCGAAGTGGTGGTTGCGCTAATAAGATTGGCAGAAACTGTATACGATTGAGGATTTCCTTTGCTGATGGTAACGGTGGTAAGCAAAGTATTAT
>OGQD01002441.1_pt1 | contig 10126 bp, 5 predicted proteins | sample 1553091 | NCBI WGS metagenome assembly OGQD01 (sample SAMEA2580290, study PRJEB22360) | human gut metagenome | biome: human gut; feature: human-associated habitat; material: faeces | place: Denmark | collected 2008/2010 | reverse complement strand
CGAGAACGGCATGGACACGTTCTGGTTCCAGAACCGGACGGGCGACGCCAGCGCCTATGCCAGCGCCTACGCTTTCCTGATGCGCGCCGCCGGTGTGCCGACGCGGCTGGTCAGCGGCTTTCGCGGCGGCAAATTGATGGCGCTGACCGATTACGTCGTCGTCAAGCGCAGCCACGCCCACGCCTGGGTGGAAATCTGGGACGACCCAACCGGCTGGCGGCGTTTCGACCCGACCGATGCCGTCGCCCCCGAACGCTTCGCCAAACCGGCGGCCAAGCCGCAAGCCCGCCCGGCCGCTGCGGCGAGCCGCCAGATGGAAAACCCGGCAGCCCCGGCACGCCAGCCGTCCGGTTCACCGGGCCAGGCCGCCGCACCTGCGGAACAGCAGCCAGCACCGTCGTTCAAGGGCTTCAAGCTGCCCGACGTGGCCGGCTGGCTGGCGCGCTGGGTGCTGCGCCTGGATGCCGAGGCGCAGCAGCAGTTGCTCGGCGGCAGCAGCAGCGGCCCCCTGTGGGCCTGGCTGCTCGGACTGGCGATCCTGCTCGGCACGCTGGTGGCCGCCGTCATGGCGGGCCTCGCCCGCTGGCGCGAACGGCGCGAGCGGCCAGCGGCGCAGCGCGCCTGGGAGAAATCCCTGCATCTCCTCGCCCGGCACGGCTTCGCCAGCCGGCCCGGCGAATGTCCGAGCCAACTGGCCAAGCGCCTCGCCGACCAGCACCCGGCCTGGGCCGGGGCGCTGCAACGGCTGGCCCAGGCCTATACCGACTGGCGCTATGCCAGCGGCCGCGCCGATGCACCGGCGCGTGTCGCGCAAGCCGCCCGCCACCTGAACAACCTCATCCTGGCCGGCGTCGACCGCGCGCCGCCGCCTCGCTCCGCCCCGTGAAAGAAGAACCTGCCATGCCCCGACCGTTGCGCCACCTCTGCCTCACCCTGTTCTGCCTGTTTACCTGGATGTCCGGCGCTTTCGCCGCGGTCAACGGCAACGCGGTAATCGACACCATCATCGAGCGCGGCGAAGCGGCCATCGGGATTTACGACCCGGCACGGCCACTGGCAGCGGCCAGCGAATTTTCGGCGCTGTATTTCGATGTGTTCGAGGGATCAGGCATGGAACTCGACCTCGGGCTGAAAAGCGCCGCCCTGAAAAACGAGCTGGAAGTGCTGTTCGGCGCGCTCAACGGCAATGCCATGCGCGGCGTGGCGAAGCCAGAACTGCTGCAATCCTGGGCCCGGCTGCGCGACACGCTCGAAACGGCGCGCCCGCTCTATGCCGATGACAGCGCGGCGAGCGCCGCCGGCACCTTCGCCAAATCCTTCCTGATCCTCTTGCGCGAGGGCACCGAGGCGATGCTGGTGGTCGGCGCGCTGGCCGCCTACCTGCGCCGGGCCGGCGCGGCCGACCGCGTCTGGGTGATCTACGCCGGCGTCGCCGTGGCGATCCCGCTGTCGCTGCTCACCGGCTGGGCGATCATCACCGTGCTGGCCGCCATCGGCGCTTCGATGGCGGTGATCGAGGGCATCACCCTGCTGCTGGCCGCCGCCATGCTGTTCTACGTCAGTTTCTGGATGTTCTCCAAGCGCGAGGCAGAACGCTGGGAACAATGGGTGGCCGGGCAGATGGACAAGGCGCTCGGCAACGGTTCGCTGCTGGCGCTCGGACTGGCGGCCTGCCTCGCCGTGTACCGCGAAGGCGCGGAAACGGTGCTGTTCTATCAGGCGCTGGCCGTCTCCGCACCGGGCCAGACGGCAGCGCTGATCGGCGGTTTCGCCGCCGGCGCGGCGGCGCTCTGCGGACTCTACCTGCTGCTGCGCCGGGCCGCGCTGCGCCTGCCTTTCCGGCTGTTCTTCGGCGGCACGGCGGCGCTGCTCTACCTGCTGTGCGTAATATTCACCGGCCAGGCCATCATCGAGCTGCAAGCCGCCGCCTGGATCGTCAGCACCTATCTGCCGGGCTTCCCGCACATTTCCTGGCTGGGCGTCGCACCGACGCGCGAGGGCCTGCTCGCCCAGGGCAGCCTGCTGCTGTTGCCCTGCATCGCCTGGCTGGCGCTGCGTCACAGGAATACCGCCCATGTCCGGCAGACCGCCTGAAAAGGCGCTGACCCGCGCCTGGCTGCCGCGCCTGCCGTTCCCGGCGCTGTTTGCCCGGCACAGCGCGCCGGATTCGCTCGAACGCCAGGCCCGGCGGCGCATGCTGACCGCCATCGCGGTCGCCGGCCTGCTCGCCCTGTTCAGCAGCAGCGCTTTCTACCTGTTCGAGCTGCAACGCGCCACCAGCCAGCAGTCGGCAGCGCTGGCGCATTATCTCGGCCAGATCGTCCGCTCGACCGAAGCGGCCTGGCCGACGGCAAACTGGCGGGTCGATCCGGAACGGCAGCACTTCGCGCGCCGGTTGTCGGCGAGCGCTCCGACAGGGCATCGCCAGACGCCGCCACCGCCCCTCGACCATCACTGGCTGGCCGCGCACGGCCGCCCCGATCTGCGCCTCTTTCTGGCGACGGATCAGGCCGGCATCGCCACTTCGCTCGGCGAAGCCGGCGCGGGGGAATTGCTGGCGCTCGACCCATTGGCCAGCGGGCTGATCCGGCGCGGCGAGCATTTTTTCGTGCAAGCGCCGCTGCGCTGGAGCGACGAGGCGGGCAGCCCGATCCTGGTCGCCCAGCAGCGCCTGAGCCTGATGTTCTCGCTTGGCGAAATCGCCGCTTCCGGCCTGCTGTTCTGGGCTTTTCTCGCCGCCCTGATCTGGCTCATGGTCGGCGTCTGGTTGCAGGACGCCCTGCGCCACGTCCAGTTCCTCGCCCACCATGATCCGCTGACCGGACTCATCAACCGCGCCGCGCTGCTCATCGGGCTCAATCACATGCTGGCCGAAAGCCGCCGCAACGGAACCTGCCTGGCCCTGCTGTACCTCGATCTCGACCGCTTCAAGCAGATCAACGATACGCTCGGCCACGCCGCCGGCGACCATGTGCTGGTGGAATGCGCCCGCCGCCTGAAAGGCCGCGTGCGCGACGCCGATTTCGTCGCCCGCCTGGGCGGCGACGAGTTCGTCGTCGTCATCGGCGCACTGCGCCAGCCGCAGGATGCGGCCCCCGTTGCCCGCGCCATCATTCAGGCGCTGGCCGCGCCCGTCAAACTCGATGGACAGCAGGTGAATACCGGCACCACGATCGGCATCGCCCTCTTTCCCGATGACGGCGACAGCCACGACAGCCTGTTGCGCTGCGCCGACAGCGCGCTGTATGCCGCCAAACAGGAACAGCGCGGCAGTTTCCGCCATTACGCTCCCAGCCTGCGCACTGCGGCAGAACAGGCCCTGCAATTCGAAAACTGCATCCATGCGTGCGCGCTGGATGATTGCCCGTATTGCGCCAAACGGTGCCACGCGGCGCAGGGCTGTTGACATCGCGGCTCGTTTTAATAAGAATCGTTCTTATTAAAAGCACACACGCCGTCATTCATCAGGATTCCGAACATGGAAAAAATTCTGCGCCACACTGCAGCAGGCAAAGCCCTCTCCACAACCGACACCGGACATGCGGATTGCCCGGCAGACAGAAGCGCGCCGAAATCCACCCGCCGCCGCAAGCTGTGGGAGATTCCGCACAAATTCCACTGCCCGGTGATCGGCACCTGCTTCGACGTGGCCGAGTTGCGCGCCTTGATGAAAAAAGTCATGCACATTCCGCACGGCACGACCGATTTCGTGCTGCACACCACGGCGGTCGGCAACAGCGAGACGCGCACGCAACTCTCCGAAATACTGCAAAAACAACTGGAAAAGCGTTACCCGCAGACCATCCGCCGCTTTGCCGCGGTGCGCGACACGGCCGGCCTGCGCGCCCTGTGGCAGGAGGCCACGAGCACGGGCAGCGGCATCCCCGGCGCGCTGTGGGCCACCTGGACGCATCCGGCCTGCGACAGCACGCTGGATCACGAGGTGTACGCCGACATCCACATGATCCAGCATCAGATCGGCAGCGGCGCGCGGGCGGACATGAAAACCCTGGAAAATCTGCGGGCGCAGAACCAGACGCTGCGCCAGCAACTCGACAAGGCGCGTCAGGAAAACGAGGCTTTACGCCTCGAACGCGCCAGCGACACCCAGCAGCTCGGCCAGCGCATCGTCGACCTGCGCGCCGAGCTGACCGGGCGCGACGCCACGATTGCCGCCCTGCAACAGCAGATTGCGCAAATGCGCGCGGAATTGCCGGACCTCAAGGACCGCCAGCAATTACTGCGCCGCGCCAGCGAAGCGGAGGCGCGCAGCCTGCTGCAGAATGCGCGGGCGAGCAGCCTGGAAGCCGAAATCGGGCGCATGAGCCAGCGCCTGCAACAGGCCGAGGAAACGCTCATGCTCTACGCCCACCCGGAAGATGACGACAGCGCGGCCCCCTCCGACGCCGATCTGGCCAAGGGGCTATCCGGCAAGTGCATCCTTTGCGTCGGCGGGCGCACCGGCGCGGTGGACGCTTACCGCCAGCGGGTCGAGCACTGCGGCGGGCGCTTCATCCACCACGACGGCGGCCTGGAAGAAAGCCTGCACCGCATCGATGGCGCGCTCTCCGGCGCCGATCTGGTCATCTGCCAAGCAGGCTGCGTCAGCCACAACGCCTACTGGCGGATCAAGGAGCAATGCAAGCGCACCGGCAAGCCCTGCCTGTTCGTGCGCAGCGCCGGCCTGTCCAGCTTCGAGCGCGTCATCAGCAACGCCTGCGCGGAAATAGTATGATTCGCATTCTGCAGGCTGGCATGCTGCACACCCTGCCTTTCGCGCACGCCGATTTCCCCTGCTTCTCCCTTGTTGCCCCCGTTTTTACGCATTCATCCCCGCATTTATTCCTGTATCCATCCCCGCATTTGTCACTTATCGGAGCCGTTCACCCATGAAATTTGCCCCCTCGCAATTTGCCCTTGTCGCCGCGTTTTCACTCACTGGCCTGGCCGCCGCCCTGCCGGCCCAGGCCGAAGAAGGCGTGCTCAACCTCTATTCCGCCCGCCATTACCAGACGGATGAAGCGCTGTACGCCGATTTCACCAAGCAGACCGGCATCCAAATCAAGCGCATCGAGGCCAAGGAGGACGAATTGCTGGAGCGCATCCGCAACGAAGGCGCCAACAGCCCGGCCGACGTGCTGCTGACGGTGGATGCCTCGCGCCTGGCCAAGGCGCGCAACATGGGCCTGTTCGCGCCGCTGCAATCGGCGGTGCTGGAAAAGCGCATTCCGGCGCACCTGCGCACCGACGAATGGGCCGCTTTTTCCCAGCGCGCCCGTGTCATCGTCTATAACAAGGCGCGCATCGATCCAGCCGACGTGCAGAATTACGACGACCTGGCCGACCCGAAGCTGAAAGGCCAGTTCTGCTCGCGCTCCGGTTCCCACCCCTACAATCTTTCGCTGCTCGCTTCCATCATCGCCCATCAGGGCGAGGCCAAGGCGGAAACCCTGGCGCGCGGCATGGTCGCCAACTTCGCCCGCACGCCGAAAGGCGGCGATACCGACCAGATCCGCGCCGTGGCCACCGGCGAATGCGGCGTCACCATCTCCAACAGCTACTACGTCGCCCGCCTGATGCGCTCGGACAAACCCGCCGACCAGAAAACCGTCGAGCAGATCGGCGTGATCTGGCCGAACCAGAAAACCACGGGCACCCACATCAACGTTTCCGGCGGCGGCATCCTGAAACACGCGCCGAACAAGGCGGCGGCGCAGAAATTCCTGGAGTACCTGGCCTCCGATTCAGCCCAGCGCTACTTTGCCGACGGCAACAACGAATGGCCGGTGGTCGCTTCGATCAAGATCGACAATCCCGCCCTGAACCGCCTCGGCAAATTCAAGGCCGACACCCTGCCGGTGAACAGCCTGGCCATGTACCAGACCAAGGCGCAGATGATTTTCGACCGCAGCGGTTTCCGCTGAAAATTCTGCGCCACCCAGGGCGTGTTCTCAGGCTCTGTAACGGCCAGGGAAGTCCGTTCACCCTGAGCTTGTCGAAGGGCATCACCTGCAACATCAAGGGCTTCGACAGGCTCAACCCGAACGGTTTTGATTTATCCAGAACTTCCCTACAGGGCGGCAGAAAAGGAAAACCCTTCTGCCGCCCTGTTTTTTCAGGCTGCAGATTTTCAGACCGCGCGCGCTGCGCGCCAGCGTTCGAAATCTTCCAGCGGCAAGGGCGCGCTGTAGCGGTAGCCCTGCATCACCTCGCACCCCCGCTCGGCCAGAAAATCCTGTTGTTCCTGGGTTTCCACGCCTTCGGCCACCACGCTCATGCCGAGTTCGCGGGCCATGGACAGCGTTGCGGTGGCGATTGCCGCGTCTTCGGCGTCGTGCGGCAGGCTCTCGACGAAAACGCGATCCAGCTTGAGCCGGCGGATGGGCAAGCGCTTCAGGTAGGACAGGCAGGAATAGCCCGTGCCGAAATCGTCCAGCGCCAGCAGGATGCCCATGTTTCCCAGCGCCTGCATGCGCGCGAGCAAGGCACCGTCGGGCTGCATCAGCGCGCTTTCGGTCAATTCCAGCTCCAGCTCGTGCGCTTGCGCCCCGCTTTCGCGCAAGGCCTGGGCCACCTGTGCGACAAAATCGGGCTGGGCAAACTGCAAGGCCGAAATATTGACGGCCAGCGTCAGGCCGCCCCCGTTTTTCTGCCACTGCGCCAGTTGCCGGCAGGCGGCGCGCAACACCCAGTTGCCCAAGGGCACGATCAAGCCGCTTTCTTCAGCCAGCGGAATGAACTGGGCGGGCGCCAGCAAGCCCAATTCGGGGTGCTGCCAGCGCACCAGCGCTTCGCAGCCGAGCAGCCGGCCATCGGCGGCGGCCACCTGCGGCTGGTAATAAAGGCGTAATTCGTCGCGCCCGAGCGCCCGGTGCATCGCATTGCGCAGCATCAGATGTTCGAGCGCCAGTTCGTCCATGTCGGCGCGGAAATGACAATAGGTGTTGCGCCCCCGGCTCTTGGCGCTGTACATGGCCATGTCGGCATGTTTGAGCAGGCTGCTCGCGTCGGCGCCGTCTGCCGGATAAAGGGCGATCCCGATGCTGGTGGACACCATCAGTTCGTGATCGTCGATGGCGAGCGGCGCGCGCAAGAGTTCGATCAGCTTGCGCGCCACGATCGCGGCATCTTCGCTGCGCTCCAGATCGGTCAGCAGGACGACGAATTCATCGCCCCCCAGCCGCGCCAGGAAATCCGCTTCGCGCAGACCTTCGCGCAAACGCCGCGCCACGGTAGCCAGCAGGTGATCGCCGACCTGATGGCCAAGCGTGTCGTTGATGCTCTTGAAGTGATCCAGATCGAGAAACAGCACCGCCAGCATGCCCGACCCGCGGGACGCCTTGCGCAATTCACGCTGGATACGCTCATTCCACTGGCTGCGGTTGGGCAGGCCGGTCAGCACGTCGTAATGCGCCAGAAAGGCGATGTGCGCCTCGGCCGCCCGCGCCGCCGTCACGTCCTGCGCCGTGCCGCGCAGACGCAGCGCGCCGCCCGTCCCGTCCTCGGTGCTTTCCAGACGAAAATGCAGCACGGTGGAAGCCACGCCCTCGCTGTCCAGGCGCGCATCCAGCGTCATCAGCCCGGGCGACTGCAAAAGCTGCGCGCAGGCGCGCGCCAGCGCGACGCGATCTTCTGCCGTAATGCGTTCAAGCAAGGCAGCGAAGGGCAGCGCCGCCGTTCCCTGCGGCTCCAGTTGCATCAACTCGCACAGGCCTGGCGAACAATGGCACAGCCCGCTGTCCGGCGGCATTTCCCAACTGCCCATGAGCGCAATGCGCTGCGCCTGCTTCAATTCTTCCTGCTGCTGGGCCATGCGCCGGCCCGCCGCGGCGAGCTGGCGGGTGCGCGCCTCGATCAGGTGTTCGACCTTGATCGCCCGCGCGCTCAACAGCAGCAGGAACACCACCAGCAAACTGGTGCTGAAAACCGCCACCCACAGAATCAGCCAGGCTCCCCATCCCTCCAGTGAAAACAGGTAAGCGGGCGTTGCCACGACCCGCAAATGCCAGTGGCGGCCCGCGAATTCGAGATTTTCCTGCCAGTGGATGGCCGCGGCCTGCCAGCCCGGCGCAGCGCAGTCCGACGGGCCGTAGAGACGCTCCGGCGGCGTTTCGTCCTGGTCGCTCAGGCACAGCAGCAAACCCGGACGCAGCCGCCCGGACAACACTGCGTTGATCGCGTCGCCCATGCGAAACACGCCGGAAATCACCCCCAGCGGCTGCTCCCGGAACGCGGCCTGATACACCACGATGCTGCGCTGCTCCCCGCCATCCTGCAGCAGATTGAACGGGGCCGTCGCAATGGCGCGCCGCTCGCCGAGGCTGCGCCGCGCGGCCAACGCCGTCCCGGCATGCACCAGGACATCCAGGCCCAATACGCTCAGATTGTTTTGCCGTGGCTCGACGTAAAGAATGGGCAGATATTCCGGCCGCTGCTCCAGCGTATAGGTTCTCCTGCCGGACAGATCCCGCCCGAGTATCGAAAATGCCCGCCCGGATTCCGCCTGTGCCCGCGCTTCGAAATCCGCCCGCGCGGCGCCCCTGACCCATGGGCTCCAGCCGAAATTCTGGGTACCGGGATGGCGCTGCAGGAAAGGCAGGGTGAAATCCCGCCAGATTTCCTGCGTCAGATGGGGATGGGCGCTCGCCAGACGCTCCAGGGCCAGCATCAGGTCGAGCTGCGTATCCAGCCGCTTGCCCAGCAGGTGACTGATTTCCTGGGCGTCGCGATCCAGGCTGCGCTGCAGGCGCTCGTGCTCCCAGCCGCGCGCGGTGTAAAAAACCAGCAGCAGTATCAGGAGGGCGAAACCCAGCGGCAAGGCGACGCTCAACCGGCGTTTGCGCCAGGCTTCAGCCGGACGGCCCAGAAAAACCAGCAACAACGGCGTAGCGATCAAGACGCCGAGCAAATCGCCCGCCCACCAGTTGACGCCGGTAAAGCCCAGGATCTGCGGCTGGACGATGCCACTCCAGGCCATCAGCACCACGCTCAGGCCCGGGTTGAACAGCGTGGCGAGCGGTGCCACGAGAAACACGAAACGCAGCACGCTTTTGGCGTCACGCAGCGGATTGCGCCGCCCCAGGAAAATCTTGACCAGGCAATACCCCAGCGCCGCCTGCGCGGCGGAGCCTGCCGCCGCAACCAGGACCAGCGACCAGGGCGCGCCCGTCAGATCGCTGCGCAGCAGGGCTGCCGCATGCACCGCGAGCGCGCCGGCGAAAACCCCCGGCAGACTGCGCAGACCGTAGCGCCAGACGGCAAACAGGGCAATGCCGGCACTCGGGAAAAGCGGCGTGACGTAACCGGGCGGAATGGCAAACTGCAACATCACAACGCCTGCCAGCGCGTAGGCCAGGGCAAGTTTCAGGTTGAGTTGCAGATGGGTACGCACAGGAATACGCACAAAATGACAACAAGAAAGAATGTTACCGATTATAAGCAGCAATGTGAAATCGCCCGCGACAATCTGCCGCAGGGAAAACGCACATGAAACGCCCCTGCAGGCGCTGTCGCCCGCCCGCAAATCGCCGATAATCCGCGCATGTCCCTCCTTCCGCCCTCCTCGCAGGAATATTCGCTGCATCTTGGCCGGCTGCACGCCGCGCGTTTCTTCACGCTGGCCGCTCTGGCACTTTGTGTTCTGATCGCGCCTGCCCTGCTCGGCATCCAGTTGCCACAGGTTTATCTGCTGGGCGTGCTGCTCCTCGCCGCCGGCCTCACACTGCTCAAGCATCTGGACAGCCGCCGGGCGGGTTGCGCGCAGAACGGCACCCGCGCCAGCGAATTGTGCAGCCAGTTGCTGTTCGATCTCGCCACCCTGAGCGCGATGCTCTATCTGAGCGGGGGCGCCACCAACCCGCTGATTTCGCTGCTGCTGCCGCCGGTGGCTTTCGCCGCGCTGGCGCTGCCCGCCGTGCAGGTGGCCATCGTCGGCACTGCCGCCATCGCTGCCTATTCCCTGCTGATGCTGTTCTACCTGCCGCTGCCGATTGCCGACGTGGCGCGCGCCACGCAACTGCACCTGGTCGGCATGTGGCTGACTTTCGTGGTCTCGGCCGGCTTGATCGGCTGGATCGTGCTGCGGATGAGCCAGCGCATCCGCATGCGCGACGCCGAACTGGCGGCC
>OGQD01002440.1_pt1 | contig 10128 bp, 9 predicted proteins | sample 1553091 | NCBI WGS metagenome assembly OGQD01 (sample SAMEA2580290, study PRJEB22360) | human gut metagenome | biome: human gut; feature: human-associated habitat; material: faeces | place: Denmark | collected 2008/2010 | reverse complement strand
AACTTAGCTCCGCACCTCGTCCTTGACCATTAAACATTTCCATAGCTCGACTCATAGCTTTGCCATTCGGTTCAGCTTTGTCCTTGCCATTGGCTTGGGCTTGCAAGGCTACATCACGATAGAACTGAATGATATTGTCCTCCTGATCTAATACGTTGTTCATGGTGCTGTTATTGAATACCGCATCAAAGTAAGCTGAAGCTTCCATCTGACTGACCTTACGCTGTGTCAGTTGCTTCATTTCATACATGTGCTCATCCCATGCACGCACTGAAATACCGAGTTGCTGTTTGACCTTATCTGCATCAAACTTAGTACTGTGTGGAACTTTGACCACACCTGCACTACTGTTCTGACCTTTTAAGGCAATCGCTAATGTGTTGTTACAGACCACACGAATCGAAGTAAATTGTGCGGTGGTCGCCAATGTTCCATCACAAGCCGTAGCTAAAAGAATATAGCCATTACTGACATCTTTGCCCTTTAACATGGAGCTTTGTCCAGTACGTGCCAATGCCCAAAACTTCTTGCCACCTTTCAGTACCCCTGCGGTTTCAAGTTCAAAGCCTGATTGTTCAGTCAGATCACGATAGAATTCTAATATCTCTCTCGGTTGGACTTCCTGAAAGCGTTGGCTGACGACTGATAGTGGTGCATGAGTATCAGAGCGATACAAGACTCGTTGTTCTTCATAAGGCATAATGATACTTTGCCCTCGTTCATTCTGTGCCATATAACTGACATTGGAAGATTCAATACGCCAGTCCATGCCTGCTTGCTGTGCCCAGACTTCAATGGGTTGGTTTTGACTCAGTTGATTGCCTAAGCCATGCCAAGGGGTTTCACCGACATAGGCCATTTGTTCAAGTTGATGTGCCATGGTTGTATTCCTTTTAAATGAAACTGAAATTTGAAGGTGTATAAATAAAGAGCTATCTAGCTTTGATGCATTTACTGCAAAAGATAAGTTGGAAACTTTTGGTAGCAGTTGTGGCAGAAGCACAAATTCTGCTGTGTTGGTGCGCTTGGTTCTGTGAATGAATTCAACACACTGCCCAACATACTTCCCAAAACCGTTCCTGCGATGCCACCGACTATCGGTGGCAGATTGAAAGACTTTGCGACTGTACTTCCCAATGCACCCAATGTGGTTGGGGTGACCAAATTGGTTAAGGCTGTATTTGCTTGTTGTGTACTTGTTTCAACCAAGATCACATTCGTTGAATGACAAAAGGGACAGCTCAAGCTCATGGCTCGACTCCTTAAATTTTGGGCATAAAAAAAGCCCGCTCGATAGCAGGCCGTGTTTTCATATTTTTCATATGATCGTAAAAGAGCTTCATGATTCTCATTAGGATGATATGTATCTAAAATTATTTGGAATATAGACCTTATCAAGCTATTATTTTAACGATCTCAAAGAGTTGATGCTCTTACCGTCATTTCCCGCTCTTTTAAAGAGCCGTTGGTCTAGTTTTCACTGCTTTAATTTACTGCAAAAGATTTTCATTTTGATGGTCTCTAATGACTTTATGCAGACGAACAAAACTTGATCTGAGATCATCACTTACAATAAGGACAAGCTTTACTCAAAAAAAACTGAACAACTTCGTTTTTATCTATAGTTATAACTTGCAAATAAGATGGAAAATTCCCATGAATACCAGCAATAGCCCCACAGGAAGCAATACCTCAACAGCGGAGACTAAGTTTCTTGAAATACCCATAGTTCAATTTGTCATTTTTATTATCATCACTGGCATTTACTTTTTTGGTATCTATCATTTTTTTGGGGTTGATTTTGATAAAATAAAAGCACTTGAACCTAATGCTCTTGGGGATTTTCTAGCTGGGACGTTTGCCCCATTAGGATTCATTTTATTAATTTTAGGTTATATGCTAAATACAAGTGCCTTGAAAATTCAAGCCCAAGAACTTAGAAATAGCGTACAAGAACAACAAGCATTAGTTGAAACAGCTAAAAATGAGTATGATTTACTTATCACTCAATATAATCAAAACCAAAATAATTTAACTAATCAACTTAGAGATCAAGAGTTAAAAGATGAGTTCAATTCAATGCCTGTTATCCAATTTAAATTTTCAGGAAATTATAACTATTTTGAAGTCATTAATATTGGCTCTCCAGTTATTGATATTTCATTAATTAAAGGTGAAAACATTGAAAACATGACCTCTTACATTCCTGTACTGAAAACCAATACCACAACACGAGAAGTCACAATTACAATTTCTGCAAATAAAGATGCTATCTTTAGTTTTGAAATGGTATTCAAGACAACTAGGGGATTAAAATATAAACAAAAGTTTAAAAATGACAGGTCAGAGTTTGATCATAATTTATTTATTATTACGGCTCAAAATGACCCTGAAAAAATTGAAATTATAGACTGCTAATCCCCCTTAGCATCATCAAGATATATTTCCGCTTCATGATGAAGTGGAAATATACAAATTCAATCAGCGCTCTTGGATTCTGCTTTACTTCCATAATCAATGATCTAAATGTCTCCAACAATGACTAACCTCAAACCTGTACAAGAATTAAATATAAATCGATCATTTATTGTCATTGTTAAATAAATCCCTAACCTCACAGAAAATGCATTTTCTACCTTTGATTTTATTTGTTTTTTCACACCACTTGATTGACTCAGCGAAACCTTAATTTTATCATTCAACTGCTGACCTACATCGTCAGTCGGTTTTAGCAGACCGTTCAGCCAAAGCACACTAAAAAGTTTATCTTTTTGGTGGGCGACCCTGCGTGCCCCCTCTGCGGCGGAACGGGAGGGGGACACCTTCGGGTGTGCTGATCCTTTGGCTATCAGTCTGCTAACCCTCTTTCGTTTCGCCACCATTATTTAGCAGTAACGTGGTGAAGCTTCTTTCATAGCCAAAGGAGTCATACCCATGACTAAGTTTTTTCGATCTTTATTGTTTTTCTTAAAACGATTTTCTACTTCCTTGTTGCCTTAGCAGCACTTATAAACATTTGCTCATTCGACTGATCTAAACGCTATCTAGCAATGGAAATGCTTTGTCGCATCTACACTTTAGTCAATTCAGCAAAATTTATTACACATCAAATAACACAATAAAAATTAGGGGAAATGATGAAAATTCAAACTTCACTCATTGTTGTCTCAGTTGCACTTCTAGCATCAGGCTGTGCCAGCAAAACCGAACGTCAATTTATCAGTGGGTGTAAAACAGGTGGCATTGATGGCAGTACCTGTTCATGTATTTACGACAAACTTGAACATAAATATGGAGAAGATGGACTTAGAGAAAATCTCTATACCTTGCAGCAAACTGAATCTTTCCAGAGAGATATGGTCAATATTTCCTATCAGTGTATGAAGGAGTAGCCATGAGAACACTTGCAGGCATCATCTGCGTGATTGCAGCGATTTGCTTTTTAGGCTTGCCATTTATTGGCTTCATGATCGTGATGGGAGTATTTATCGCATTGGCAAAATATGCAATTGGGGGAAAGTAAATGAATTCAAATATTAAGACATGGGTAATCAGTGGCTACGTGTTGATTGGTTTTTTCTTTGCCATCTATCAACACTTTTGGGGGCAATACAACTATAAGCCATTTACCTTCAATTTAGGGCAAGGATTATTCTGGCCTGCGGTGATGTTTCCAACGGTAGGAAAAATCATTGGTGGAATTCTGATTCTATGTTTGGTCGGATTTCTGACCATGCGTTCCAAATAAGTGGGTAGCTAGAATATGAAAAAAATATTTCCAACGTTGATACTTTCTACCCTACTCATAGCATGTAGTCAGAACAATCAGCCAACTCAGGAAAGTACAACGGATCAAACATCCAGCTCGTCTATCCAGACAGAGCAATCTAAATATGCTCCATATAGCAAGGATGAAGTCGAAGCTAAAGTACAAGCCTTAACTCAGATTGTAGAAAATGATACCGAGTATCTTCCTGCGGCAGTTAAAGAAGCGCAGTCATTTCTTGAGAGTTGGGATAAACATCCTGAAGCACTCAAATCCATGATGGAGTCTGATCTTGATCCAAACAATCCTGATTACAGCAATCATATTCCCATGGAAACGGAACAACCTGCATTATCTGTTCGTGCTCAAATTACCAGTCGTGAGTCTCAATCTGCCTTTAATGTACAAGGAGCGATCGAATATATTTTAGAAATTCAGTCAACCAACGATCAACCTTTTGTTTTACAAGGTATGAGCATTAATCGTGGTCGTTGTGGTTATTACACCGCTGACTTTCATAGCAAGATGCCTGTACAAATGAGTTATAGCTCTACAGTATCATACTTGTTGAAATGTCGTGGTGATCAAGTGATTGAAGCTGAGTTGAACACTGATCTAGGCAATGTGAGTTTGACATTTTAAATGGTTATTTTTAATCAGGAAACACGGCAAAAATGCCGTGTCCCACACTACTAGATCACATCTTTATTTAGCTTATTGGCTTTAATAAAGTCACTTTGATAATCATTTTTCTTGGAACGAATACTTCCATAAGTAATTTTAATTTTAGTATCTTTCTCATTATTTACATTTTTAACACTCACGATAACCGAATGTTGATCAGTTTTTCCTGTCTTTATAATTTCATTTTCATAGCCTCTTTTTCTAAATAAATCACTAACATATTTCATAAAGCTGTCTACACTATAATCAGGATTTTTTTTGATATAAAATCGATAAAGCAATAAAAACAATGCTGTTGGCAAAGATAAATTTTGTGCCAATAAATAAGGTGAATCTACTTCTTTCTGTAGTGCTGAAAGTGATTTTGAAACACTTACGGTTTGTTTAATTTGGTGCATTAATGCAGATAAATCTGATAAGGTATGACTATCATTTTTCAATAAATTATCTTTATTTTCAATTACTAAATTTATAAAATTAACAGATAATTGCACAGAAAGCTGATTAAACAAATCCACAATATCACTATTTTTATTGATTGGAACATCAATACTCAAAACAGCTTCTATGTCCCCCATTACTATGTTTTTTTTATTCAAAATTTGATAATTAGGAGGAAATTTAGTAAGGCGATTAAAAGGCAATAAATGCATGATATTTTTTAGTTGCTCAATTAAAAAATTCATATTTAAAGATTTACTGTTCACAACTAGTGAAGTCAAAATATACAAATCAACAAAATAATCTTCCACAGAATAAAGAGAAATTAGCGCACTTAAATTATATTTCCTCACCAGTTCTTCAATTTTGTACATCTCTCCTTTTCTTGACAAATGATTATAGAATTTTAAATAGAAAGCCTTTTCCACGCTTTCATCTGTTCTGAAATATTTAACGCTTGGTCGATATTTATAATCATCAGAACACTGTATTTTCCACCACCCATAGCACAATAACTCATAAATCATTGCATCATAAGGATGCCTATTCAAAAAAATTGAATGGTGAGTTTCAGAATCTTCAACATATCTTTCAAAAATTTGAGCGAATGAAAGCGTTGATGAAATTAAAACACTAATTTCCTGATTTATCTTCACAAAATCTTTGTAGCCGTATAAGGCATTATCTTCAAGATGATTTTTTTCAAATTCATTTAAGATCAATATTTTTAATCTAGAAAGCAAAAAATCTTTAAGGACAGGTACTATTTTTTCATCAATAGCACTCTGCATCGTCTGTGATATTTCAAGTTTCATATATGCAATCAGAATAGTGTGGAGCTCTTTTTATGACAATACACCTTTAGGACGACACAATACTTACATGGATTCAAAAAGAGGAGGAAAAATCCATGCCATCAAATATACATCAAGATATTGAAATATATCGATTACCAAAAGTCACCGAATTTACAGGCGTAAGTCGTTCAGTCATATATGAAAAGATAAACGAAAAATCGAAAAGTTACGATCCGTACTTTCCCAAACCCATCAAACTCAGTTCCAATGCAGTAGGTTGGTTTAAGCATGAATTAGTTGATTGGCTTGAGTTTAAAGCTAAGCAACGTACCTGCTAACTTTCCAAATCGACTTTCAACTGCGAAGGTCGATATTTCTGAAAATAGATGAAATGGATTGTCGGAATTATGGTTCTCATATTTTTCAATAATTTAGGATTTTATATTTAATTAATAAGTACTAATAATCAATATATTTTATTGATAAATAATACTTTTAATTAGATTTATTATTCATTCAACAACTCTTCTAAAACATACATCAAATATATCACGATTCATACCAAGGCTATCCATGCCTTGGTAGGGATTCACTTACTTAAAATTTACCTAAAAGAGCATTATATGAACACAGATCTAAATAATTATCCTGATGATAATTATGAAAAATATTCCATACATGAGGTGGATGATAAAAGCATTGTAATAATTGATGATCCAGAAGCATTACAAAAGGATAGAATCATTCAACTCATAAAAAAAACGCACAAAGAGGGAAAGTTTTTAATCTACGTCCTTCATCCCGATAAAAAGCAATCTTACAAAATTAATCACAGGCCTTTACATGATGCATTAAAAAACATTGATCCACGATTTATATATGATGTCACTTACACGAGTGCTGAGACTGACCTATTTCGTAAGATATACGTAGAGTGCTTCCCTGCACATATTGTAAATGATACATCTACAAACTTTTGGCAACTTGCTCACAATGAGCAAATAGCGATCAGCCCAACTCATTACAAGCCTAAAGCTCAAATTTTAAATGAGTTCTACCAACGTCTCTTCAAGGCATTATCGAATGATATAGACTATAAAAAAGCAGTAGAACTACGCAAAGAAAAAAGCTTAAATCAGAACAAGAAAGCTAAAAAGCTTATCCAAAAATTAATTATTAAATTCAGTAAATTACTGGTAATTCGAATTGATTTCTCCATTAATCGAAAATTTAAAATCACACTTGAACTACTGAAAGCATACTTGAGCATTTTCTTAAAAAAACTCCATACGCCAAATGACAAAGTACCACCAATTGTCGGTTTTATCTGGAAATTAGAATATGGAATAAAAAAAGGCTATCACTATCATTTTATTTTTTTTATGGATGGCAATATCTATTGGAATCATTCTTTCTATGCAGACCAACTCTGTAAATTATGGATGAGCATCACTCAGAACAAAGGATATTACTATAACTGCAATAACAAAATGAAATCCTACAAAAAACTTGCGCTTGGGATACTTGTGCATGATGACCATGAAAAAATTGACACATTGCATTCGGTCGTAGATTACTTCACCAAAGCCGATCAGTTCATTATCGAAAAAACACTTAAGAACCATCGTACTTTTGGCTATAGCACTCGCAAGCTTGAAAAAAGCAAAGCTGGAAGGCCTCGTCAGATCAATGCAGGATCAAATTTAGGCTAATTCAGACCATCTAAATAATGCTCTCAGCCATAGAGAGCACCAATACCCATATTTAAAAAAAGTGAGACCATAATGAACATGTTAATGCAACCTACCAATACGACAGAAAGCACCAATCTACCTTATTTTTGTATGGGTGAGTTTAACCTATTCAATATGCAAAGCGTTTCGGAAATCGCTACGAATCCGAGTTATTTGCCTTTCAAAGAAAAATTTAAAAAAATCAGTCGAATCTCTACTCAATACTATGTTAGTAATACTCCGCATACAGATCATGTATTTGAACTACTACTGAGCTTTCAACCAATTAATGTTCAATTACGAGAACACTCACTATTCAAAATCAGTCAAAGTGTAAAGGCTGTGCATCAGGCATATGTAAATTTGGGTTACAATTCAGATGGACCTATTAATCCAATGCTGCTACACAATGAATACTATGTTAAGCAGATAAAACCTGTTGTAGATGCATTCATATATGAATTGAAAAAGCATTCAACCAGTAAAAATGCAATCGCTGATCGTGATAAGCGTATTGCATTAATCAAAGAAATACGTAAAGAAAATGTACCTGTGATGAAAAAGTTATTCAAAACTCATCAACTATTTAATCTAAATCATTTTACTTATGTCTTCCACATGAATGAGCATGAACTGTTTAAAGCAAATAAATCTGTGGAAAATGCTTTGACCCAAAAAATGCGCAGCATCATCAATCAGTTTCATGAAAAACATCAATCAGAAATTTTAGCATTATTTTTTTGTATACAACGTGATTTATCTGATAACTATGTCTTAAATGTGTATTGTGCGACAGAGCGAGAATGCCAGCCTCTATCAATGAAAGATTGCATCAGCTTTCGTGATAATGGCACTCTTAATTTTGCACCACTTTCGAAGATCACCATGAGTATTTTTGAATTTCAAAGTTCAATGAATATTCAAGGTGTAGACGGTATAAATGAAAAGATATGGAAAGTCATTTTTGGACAACAAGTTGAAAAATACAAATATGTCTATTATGAATCTGAATTCGTATCACCAAAATTCATATACATAGAGTGTGATAGCAAAAATTGACGAGGAAGGGCTTTTGTCCTTCTTTTACTTTCCTAGATTCCTAAAACTGTTTGATATGGCTTGAATCCCTCCAATACAACAGCAGCAACTAAGTTATTAAATGGCTCACTATTGCCATACGCCATCCATTGATCAAGTGCCTCATAGTAGGCTAAGCGATTTTCGACAGTAATCACACTCGGTGGATAACCTGCTTTCATCAATTCAAGATTCATCAACAATCGAGATGTACGTCCATTTCCATCTACAAAAGGATGGATACCCACAAAATCAGCATGAACTTTGGCTGCTCGCTCAATTGGATGCAATGTATCGGCTTCTTGACTGTACCAGTCTATAAACTGAGCCATCTTGTCATTGAGCAATGTGTGATCTGGAGGATTGGTGGTAGCACCTGAGATTAAGACATTTTGCTGACGATATCGTCCTGCATTCACATCATCAATATTTTTTAAAATCAATTGATGGATATTCCGAATTTGCCATTCTGAAAACGGTTCTTGTTTTTTTATGATGTCTTCAACATATAAAATTGCATCACGATGATTAATCGCTTCAAAATGCTCTCTTAACGCTTTCCCACCTACAGTAATTCCTTCTAAAACTACTTTGGTCTCTAATAAAGTTAAAGTATTACCTTCAATCGCATTCGAGTGATAAGTCCAACGTAGGATCAAGTCTTCATGTAGATTTTTAACAATCGCAGATGAAAGAGGTCTATGCTGATCTAATTTAGCTTTTAAATCATCAATGATCTCAAACATGGTTTATCTCTACAGATGCAATCAAATGATCATACATGAAAAAATCATAGCAATGAAATCTGAAAGCTACAGCATCACTTTGATGTATAATAAGAATGGCTCTTCAAATGCTAATCTAAGTTTTTTATAGACTGGGGGACGATTGGGGGATCAAATAAAATTAATTATTTTTTATTTAAATATTATCAATTATTTAGTCTTTGAATATGACTCCCTCTCTCGCCAAGTTTACTTTCTATGATATCTCATAGAGTCCTAAAAGCTTAAATCTAAAGGGTTTAAGCTTTTTTTATTGCCTCATGCTTTCCAATTAGCCCTATTGAATCCTCATATAGTTGGGGGTATAACTGGGGGTATAATAAATTACCCCCATTTTTATACCCCCAAATTTCTACGGGAAACGTTGCAATGCTTACAGATGCAAGGATCAGAAAATAAAACCATTAGAAAAGAAGACTAAATATCCAGATGAAAAAGGCTTATATCTAGAAGTTATTCCGGCAGATGGTATGCATTGCCGTATGAAATTTCAAATTCTTGGTAAAGAAATTTTTTTAGTATTGACAAAAGGTAGTAACGATTTCACACGGGTAGTCATGTCTTTTTGGCGTATAAGGACAGGATTTGATTGTCCATATTGATGATACGTCTTGCGTAGCAGCGCTCCTCATGTTTCCTTACAATTGTGGCTGGAAACTACCATCCCGATCACGTGGAGCACTGTGCTCAAACTCCCCATCACCAGTGAGTACTTACTTTTTACTATACACATTATGGGCATTGCCTTTAACACTAAGTTTTACCTTCATGTCCTAAATGTGCAGTCAGTTTGTAAGCGTCCGCTGAACCCCACTTTTTCTAACGCATGTATATGCCGATAGTGT
>OGQD01002438.1_pt1 | contig 10142 bp, 8 predicted proteins | sample 1553091 | NCBI WGS metagenome assembly OGQD01 (sample SAMEA2580290, study PRJEB22360) | human gut metagenome | biome: human gut; feature: human-associated habitat; material: faeces | place: Denmark | collected 2008/2010 | reverse complement strand
TCCTGGTGCCCTTCTGGTTTACCTATGTATGCGTCAACGTGTTCCCCAGCACCCTCCGGGGCGTGGGAGACGCGCTGGTTCCGATGCTTCTTGTCTGTATCGGTACCTGCGTGCTGAGAGTTACCTGGATCTTTACGGTCGGCACCTTTGTCCATGACCTGATGGTGACCTTAGTAAGCTATCCGTTAAGCTGGTCGGTAACCTCGATCGCGTTCCTGATTTACTATTACCGGTTCAGCGCGATCCGCAAGCTGACAAAGCTGCAGAAGAGGAGTGCGAAGTAGATGGAATACGAGGGAATTTTATATCGTCCGCCCAGCGAGGCCAGAAGCCTGATCATTCAGGTGACGATCGGGTGCGCCCATAACCGCTGTACCTTCTGCAATATGTACCGGGCAAAAAAATTCCGGGTGCGGAGCAAGGAAGAGATTATGGCGGATGAGATGCAGCCGTTCAGGTCGGGTATAGAGGCGGGGGCAGAATTTGTCATGGTCGGACATCTGATCGTCCCGGATATAGACGAGGTTCCAGCCACTCTCTCATACAAGATAGCGACCGGTATTCTCAGGGATGAACTGAAGTTTGAAGGAGTTGCCATAACCGATTCATTTGAGATGGAATCCATAGCGGACAATTACAGTGTGGATGATGCGGTAGTGATGTCGGTAAAAGCCGGAATTGATATGATACTGCAGCCGAAGGATATGGCGTCGGCGGTGAATTCCCTAGAACAGGCAGTGGCGGACGGCGAGCTGTCAGAGGACAGGATAGACGAGAGCGTCCGAAGGATACTCACCCTGAAGGAGAGCCGCGGACTGCTCAAATAGCAAACTATGTAGTAATCAAAACTATTTAACCTTGTTATATATATTACATTGTGGTAAAATTATTTTTATCTGGGGTGCAAAAATGCACTGTCAGCAGATAGAATGAAAAATACGAGGTATGAGATGAAAAGAGTAGTTGTAACAGGCATGGGTGCTGTGACACCTATAGGAAACAGTGTAGAAGAATTCTGGGATAATATAAAGAAGAATACAGTTGGTATCGGAGAGATCACAAAGTTTGATGTCAGCGATTACAAGTGCAAGCTTGCTGCTGAGGTGAAGAACTTTGATCCAAAGCAGTATATGGATCCAAAGGCGGCAAGACGTATGGAGCCATTTTGTCAGTATGCCATAGCAGCTACAGGCGAGGCGATCAAGGATGCAGGTCTTGACCTTGAGAAGGAAGACAGAACAAGGATCGGAACATGTATAGGAAACGGACTTGGCGGTGTGGCAACCATAGAGAAGGAGCACAAGAAGGTTGTAGAGGGCAAAGCGAACAGAGTCAGTGTAATGATGGTTCCTATGATGATATCCAACATGGCTGCGGGCAATGTTGCAATACAGTTTGGCCTTGAGGGCAAATGTACTGACATAGTTACAGCCTGTGCCACAGGAACAAACTCTATAGGAGAGGCTTACAGATATATACAGGCAGGAGAGGCCGATGTCATGGTTGCAGGTGGTGCAGAGTCACCTATCTGTGAGACAAATGTATCAGGATTTATCTCAATGACAGCGCTTTCAAGTGCAGAGGATCCTATGAGAGCGTCCATACCATTTGACAAGGACAGATGTGGATTTGTAATAGCAGAGGGCGCAGGAGTTGTTGTACTTGAGTCACTTGAGCATGCTCAGGCGAGAGGTGCCCAGATCCTGGCTGAGGTAGTCGGATATGGTTCAACCTGTGATGCATATCACATCACATCCCCTAAGGAGGATGGAAGTGGTGCAGGACGTGCCATGAAGCTTGCCATGGAGGAGGCCGGAATCACACCTGCTGACGTTGACTACATCAACGCACATGGAACAAGTACCCATCACAATGACCTCTTTGAGACAAGAGCCATCAAGTATGCTATGGGCGATGACGCATACAACGTGAACATCAATTCCACAAAGTCCATGATAGGACATCTGTTTGGAGCTGCCGGAGCAGTTGAGTTCATAACATGTGTGAAGTCCATAGAGGATTCATACATCCATCCAACAGTTGGTCTCCGCGAGACAGAGGGTGAGATGGATCTCAACTACACCATGGGCGAGGGTGTACATAAGGATATTACATATGCGCTCAGCAACTCACTGGGATTTGGCGGACACAACGCAAGTATACTTGTGAAGAAGTTCGAGGCATAATACAGGCAGGATTACTGATAATTACATATAACAGGAAAACATCACTTCAGACACAGGGGTGATGTTTTTTTGTGCGCTGTCCCAGGTTAATAAAATAAATATTTGGGGGACACAAACTAATAAAACCACAAAACAACACAAAAAAACATGAAAAACAAATGAAAACCAGAAAAACCCACAAAATGTGTTGACAATCCCACATGGCGTGGCTATGATACAAAGCAAAACAGAAGCGCGTATCTGATTTTAGAGTGCAAAGGGGCACGGAGATAGAACTGTAAAGTTTCATCTCTGTGCCCCTTTTGTTTTAACAGGGAAATCTTTTGGAGGTGGAATATGGCTACTAAATCAAGCATTATGGACACTAACAGCTACAGTGATGACTACAGTTCACTGCTCAGTAACACGACAAGGGATATGATAAACCGCCGTGAGAAATGGATGGGTGGTGCATACAGACTTTTCTATAGAAAGCCGGTCAACCTTGTGAGAGGACAGGGACAGTACCTCTGGGATGCAGAGGGGAATAAATATCTGGACATGTACAACAATGTGGCAGGAATCGGTCATTGCCATCCTGCTGTGGTCGAGGCAGTTACAGAGCAGATGAAGCTTTTAAATACCCACACACGTTATCTGCATGAGAGGATCATTGATTACAGTGAGGATCTGCTGAAGATGATGCCGGACGAGATAGACAAGATAATGTTCATGTGTACCGGTTCTGAGGCAAATGACCTGGCACTCCGAGTGGCACAGGAATACACGGGCGGCACCGGAATCATAGTTTCAAGGGAGGCGTACCACGGAACAAGTGCTCTGACATCTGGATGTTCACCAGCCCTTGGAAGTGAGCAGCCACTGCTTCCGAATGTAAGACTCATTGAGACCCCTGACTATTACAGACATGGCGGTACACCTGAGGAGTTCACCGCATGGTACTCAGGAGAGATGCAGAAGAAGATCGATGAGCTGGAGGCAGCAGGATATAAGTTCTCATGCTTCCTTGCAGATTCTATATTCTCATCAGATGGAGTACATCCGAATCCGGTCGGTTTCCTGAAGGCGGCCATCGATGTGGTACATAAGAATGGCGGTGTATTCATAGCTGATGAGGTGCAGCCGGGATTTGCAAGAACGGGAGATGCGTTCTGGGGATTCGCCAGACATGGGATCATACCTGACATGGTGACAACAGGAAAGCCTATGGGTAACGGAATCCCGATATCAGGACTTGCCGCCAAGCATGAGGTACTCGCCGCATTCAGCGACAAACTTCCATATTTCAATACATTTGGAGGAAATCCAGTGGCTATCGCAGCCGCACAGGCTGTGCTTAATGTCATAAAAGAAGAAAAGCTGCAGGAGCATTGCAAGGTGGTCGGTGCAAAGCTTCTGAAAGCATTGCAGGAGGTAAAGGACAGACATCATGATTCTGTGGGAGACGTCAGAGGCGCAGGCCTGTTCATTGGATTTGAGCTTGCGAAGAATGACGGCAAGAAGACTCCGGATCAGCAGAAGGCACTGGATGCCATCGAACTTCTGCGAGACAACAATGTACTGACTTCTGTTGCAGGCCCTTATGGAAATGTCTTAAAGCTTCGTCCGCCTATGGCATTCCAGGAGTGCGATATCGACTGGATAGCATCAACCCTCGATAAATGTCTGCATCAGCTTGAGTCATAGATAACACACGAAAAGGAGGAAGAATTATGAAAAAGAAGATTTGCTCAATACTTTTGGCAGCCGCACTGGCACTTACGGTGACTGCATGTGGAAGCTCTGGAGGAAGTACAGATGGGAGCACACAGGCAGTGACAACAAGCTCTGAGTCCAAGACGGACAAGGACACACTGGTGATCCTGGGAGCAGAGAACTGGCAGGCATCACTCAGCCCTCTGAAGCACACTTCCACGATGATGCTTCACGCAGAGGCCATAGCTCTGGAACATCTACTGGTCATGGATGAGAAGACACAGGAGCCACAGCCTAATCTTGCTACTGAGTGGTCATATGACGACAGTCAGACAGTCTTGACGGTCAAGCTCCGTGAGGGCGTAAAGTTCCACGACGGTTCAGACTTTACCGCAGAGGATGCCGCAGCATCATGTGAGGCATATTCAAGCTCACAGAACGTATCCGGTTCATGGTGGGCAGATGAGTTAAAGTGTAAGGTCATAGACGATTATACATTTACCATAACTCCGGCATCGGGAAAGCCTCTTGGCTCTTTGGTCAACATGCTTTGTTCAACTCCGATAATGTCCGCTGACGATCTTGCAGATCCTGAGAACACTCTGGATAAGAGATACAACGGAACCGGCCCATACAAGATGGTAAGCTTTGAGAACGATACAGCGACATATGAGCTGTTCGACGATTACTGGGGAACTCTTCCTAAGATAAAGAAGATCGAGTACAAGTACGTTGCGGATGCCACAACACGTCTGTCAGCATTGCAGTCAGGTGAGGCCGATGTCATCGAGCGTGTTGATTCCGATGCGGTGTCTGTGCTTGAGTCAGACAGCAATATCGTGGTTGACAAGTTTCTCACCACAGAGTGTAAGCACCTTATTCCAAAGTTCAAGATGCCGCCTATGAATGAGAAGCTTGTCAGAAAGGCGATAGCCTACGCGATCGATTATGACGGAATCGTAAATGATATATTTGGCGGATATGCAGAGAAGGCAGACAGCTTTATCTCCTCAACTATATGGGGCTACAAGGCTGTAGGTGGTGTCGGCGAGTACGATCCTGAGAAGGCTGCAGAGTGCCTGAAGGAAGCCGGCTATGAGAATGGCGAGGGCCTTCCAGAGCTCAACATTTACACATCCGTTGGTTTTTACCCTAAAACAAAGGAATATTACGAGTACATTGCAGCTTGTTTACAGGCTGTCGGTATCAACTGTAAGGTCGTTCCACTTGATACTTCATCATGGGGCGATGTGTTATATGAAGAAACTCCTTGCTACATGATCGACTGTGGATGGCAGCCATCAGGTATCGAGCCTGAGCTGAAGCTGAATTCATGGTATGCAGCAGGTCGAATCAGCCACTATGAGCCTACGGCAGAGCTTCAGGACATCATGGACAGATTCGCAACTGAGACAGACCCAGATAAGAGAAAGCAGATCCTTCAGGACGAGTACCTTCCGGCCCTGGCAGAGGAGATGCCTGATATCCCTATCATCAAGTCCATGACTATCTTCGGAGTAAGATCAAATGTCAAGGGTCTTGAGTACACAAGTGGTGCAGATTATATCTTCACAAATGTCACAAAAGAGTAAGCGCATAGCAATATATTAGATTCACAAAAAGGGGCTGCATGTGTAAGGATACAGCATGTGGCCCTTTTTAAGAAGGGAGGAAATCAAAGTGCTGGGAACCGTTTTAAAAAGACTTGCACAGGGCATTTTTGTTACCTTTTGCGTTATATTTATCAGCTTTGTAATACTTCGAATGATACCGGGAGATCCGGCGAAGGTCATGGCTCCGACAGCAACAGTAGAACAGCAGCAGGCGATCAGAGACAGTATGGGACTGGAAAAGTCCATCCCGGAGCAGTTTAAAATGTACATGGTGAATCTGTTCCACGGAGATCTTGGAGAGTCATATTTCAAGAGCGATACAGTCCTGAATGTTATGGAGCAGGCCACACCTTTATCATTGATACTGCTGATATCTTCAGTGGTCATATCGATCATATTATCCCTGATCCTGGGAACCATCGCAGGACTAAATGGAAATAAATGGGAGGATCGTCTCATCTCGAGTATTGCGGTACTGTTCCAGTCAATGCCTAACTACTGGGTATCCTCCGTGTTGATCATTATTTTCTCAGTCAGACTTGGACTGCTGCCGTCAATGGATTATTCGGGACCTGCATCCTGCGTGCTCCCGACAGTTGCACTGGCACTTCCGCTCACGGCGGTGCTCACCAAGGTGGTGCGTTCCTCACTGATCGACAGTTACAATCAGGAATTTGTCAAGGTTGCATATGCGAGAGGAATATCGACAGTGGCGATATATTTCAAATACGCACTCAGGAATTCACTTATCCCTGTACTGATATCCCTAGGAACACAGCTTGGCTTTCTGGTAGGAAGTATCGTTGTTGTCGAGTATGTATTTAACTTCCCGGGAATCGGATACACGGTGTTAAATGCGATCCTTCGAAGAGACTACAACCTGGTCCAGGGAATTATCATTCTGTTTTCCGTATTCTTTATTGTTTTGAATATTGCCATTGATCTTGGAAGTATCCGTCTTGATCCACGAATGAGAAAAGCACAGGGAGGACTGTAATTATGAAGAAAAAAAGTAAATTTAGATCAGTCCTTCAGTGGATTGGTAAAAACAAATTATTTACACTTGGAATCATTATTGTAGGAATCTATCTCCTTGCCGGAATCTTTGCGCCGCTCATCGCGCCGTCGGACCCGGGCAAGGCAAATCCATCCATCAGATTATTGAAACCATTTCAGGATCCGGCACACTGGCTGGGAACTGATGCCATAGGACGTGATCTGTTCTCGAGACTTTTGTATGGAATCCGTACCTCAGTCATAATTGGTTTCTGCAGCGTTCTGCTGGCCGCTCTCATAGGACTGATAGTCGGAATCATATCCGGTCTCACAAGTCCGGGACCTCTGGATTCAGTGCTGATGAGAATCACCGATGTACAGATGGGATTCCCATTTATCGTACTTGCCATGATCGCACTCACACTGTTCGCACCTAATGAGGTGTCGGTAACCATAGTGCTGAGTCTGGCACTGTGGCCGGCCTATGCGAGAACGGTGCGGTCAAATGTAATACCCCAGAAGAGCACAGATTATATCGCAGCGGCAAAGCTCATGGGGGCGAGCTCATGGAGGATATCCACGAAGTATATCGGCAAGAATCTGATCCCTGCCATGCTTCCTCTCATACCGCTTGATATCGCCGGAATGATCATCAACGAGAGCTTGCTCAGCTACATGTCACTCGGTATAAATCCGCCAAAGATATCCCTTGGAAACATAATGTCCGATGCCCGTGGCTATATTGCATCTGATGCATGGTATATCATGATCCCCGGCATCGTTCTTATCATCATGGTTCTCGGACTGAATTTTATCGGCGACAATCTTCAGGTTCATTTCGATCCAAAGCTTCGCAAATAGGAGGATAACAGTATGGATAATAATACAGAAAAAGATACAGATGTGATCCTTGAGGTAAAGGATTTAAAGACCTATTTCAAGACCGGTCCGCACAAAGTCGTGAAAGCAGTTGAGGGAGTCAACTTCTCACTGCGGAAGGGCAAGGTGCTTGGAATAATAGGAGAGAGTGGTTCCGGCAAGAGCGTGACGGCGAGATCGATACTGAGGATCGTGGAATCTCCGGGTTACATAGCAGGCGGCGAGATCAGGTTCAAAGGTCAGGATATACTGAAGCTCCCGGAGAAGGAGATGAAGAGCATCCGTGGAAATGAGATCTCCATGATATTCCAGGATCCTACTACATCGTTCAATCCCTACATGACAATTGGAGCACAGCTTGCCGAGGCCTATAACGCACATACCCCATCGGGTTCAGAAAAGGCAAAACAGGAGATAATGAGAGTTCTCAAGCTTGTCGGAATAACCAACGGCGAGGAGGTCATAAAGAAATACCCGTGTGAGTTCTCAGCGGGTTTCAGACAGAGGATATTCATAGCGATGTCAATGATATTGTACCCGGATCTGCTCATAGCGGACGAGCCTACAACAAGTCTTGGAATCACCATTCAGGCGGAGATCATCGAAGCCCTCAGTGAGGTGCAGAAGCAGACCGGCATCTCCATCATGATAATCACCCACGACTTTGGCGTGGTGTCCCAGTTCTCAGACGACATATTTGTCATGTATGCGGGAAGATGCGTGGAGTCGGCATCCAAGAAGGATCTGCTCAGAAATCCAAAGCATCCTTATACGGTTGGACTTATCCGTTCTGTTCCGCTTCTCGAGGCTCGTAAGACGAAGAGACTGAAATCCATTCCGGGATTCCCGCCGGATATGTCAAATGTCCCGGAGGGATGTCCATTTGCTTCCCGTTGTGAATATGCGAAAGATATATGTCATAAAGAGGTGCCGGCACTGAAACCGGTTGGAGAGGGACATATGTGTGCCTGCCATTTCCCACTGGATTATGACATTAACGAAGATACAGAATTGGGGTGATCATATGAAGGATATAGTATTATCTTGCGATAATCTGCTGAAGCAGTATCCGGTGAAAAAGGGAATGTTCAACAAGGTTGTCGGACAGAAGAACATAGTCGACCATGTCTCGCTGGAGCTGGAAAAGGGCAAGACACTTGCGATCGTCGGAGAGTCGGGCTGTGGCAAGACGGTGCTGACGAGAGTCCTGCTGGGAATTGAGGACAAGACGGACGGAAGTATCGTATTTGAAGGAAAATCCGTGGACGATATGACGCCCCAGGAAAAGAGCGATATGAAGGCAAAGATACAGATGATCTTTCAGGACACTCTGGGATCGCTGCATCCGAGAATGAGTATCCGTGAATCACTTGAGGAGCCATTGATCCTGAATGGAGTGAAGGACAAGGAGGAGAGGGAGAAGATCATTCTGGACACACTTTCACAGGTCGGAATGGCACCGATGTTCCTTGACAGATACCCGCATCAGTTATCCGGTGGACAGAGACAGAGGATAATCATAGCGCGGTGTCTGGTCGTCACACCGAAGATCATATTTGCCGATGAGCCTATATCGGCACTGGACGTGTCATTGCAGGCACAGGTCATAAATATGCTGATGGATCTGCAGGACAAATATAAGTTGTCCATGCTGCTGATCGCCCACGATCTGGCTGTGGTGAGACAGATCGCGGATCAGATAAAGATCATGTATTTCGGAGAGATAGTCGAGAGTGCACCGAGCAGCGAGATATACAAGAATGCGCAGCACCCATATACAAAGGTTCTGCTCAAGGCGGCTCCGAGTATAAGCAAGGGACTTGAGGATGCGGGCTTTGACATAGACCTTAAGCCAGGTGATATACCTGATCCGGCAAAGCCGATGCCGGGATGTCCGTTCTGTACACGCTGTATATATGCGGATGAACGTTGCATGAAAGAGCGCCCGGAGGAGACAGAGGTATCACCGGGACATACGGTTCGCTGTCACAAGGCAGGACAGATATAACAGAGATTAAGGAGGAATCGTGATGGAATATAGTGCAGTCAGTACGATATGGATTATGGTAGGAACGGTACTCATTTTCTTCATGCAGGCGGGCTTTGCGATGCTTGAGACCGGCATGACGAGGGTAAAAAATGCAGGAAATATCGCCATGAAGAATCTGGTTGACTATTGTATCGGTTCGGTGACGTTCTGGTTGATAGGATTCGGAATTATGTATGGCGGCGACGGAGCTGTACTGGGCAAGATCAAAGGTGTGGCAATGGAATCGGTATATGGAGGCGGCATGCTTCCTGACGGGATCCCATTCTGGGCATTCCTGATATTTCAGACAGTATTCGCTGCGACGGCGGCGACCATCGTGTCGGGTGCCATGGCGGCGAGAACTAAATTTGCAGCATATTGTATCTACAGTCTGATGATAAGTCTGGTGATCTATCCTATATCGGGACACTGGATATGGGGAGACGGCTGGCTGGCACAGCTCGGATTCCATGATCTTGCCGGATCCACAGTTGTACATATGGTGGGCGGTGCCGCTGCATTTGCAGGAGCGTGGATGCTCGGCCCGCGTATCGGAAAGTATTCAAGAAGCGGAAAGTCGAAGAAGATACCGGGACACAGCATGCCGCTGTCAGTGCTTGGAATATTTATCCTGTGGTTTGGCTGGTTCGGCTTCAACGGAAGCTCGGTTCTGCCACTGACAGGAGATACGGTGTCGCTAGTTGGCAAGGTGTTCTGTAACACCAATCTATCCGCTGCGGCGGG
>OGQD01002436.1_pt1 | contig 10153 bp, 8 predicted proteins | sample 1553091 | NCBI WGS metagenome assembly OGQD01 (sample SAMEA2580290, study PRJEB22360) | human gut metagenome | biome: human gut; feature: human-associated habitat; material: faeces | place: Denmark | collected 2008/2010 | reverse complement strand
ACATCCATGCTGGGAATGCGAACAACTTTTGTAAAGACGTTTTCTATGATGGAACGGCAAAGACCCGCCATGATGTCGTCAGGCGACTTACCATTGCGCTGCTCTGTCACAATGCTGCTGGTCATAAAAACAGTGCAGCGGCTTCCCAGGCGAGCCGGTGCATCCGAGCGAAATGCCGCCTCGGCTATGCTCGTAACAGGAATCCCCAGTGTTCGAGCAAACGTCTCGAGAAATGATCCGCAGCCAGATGAACATGCCTCGTTGACCACTACATCGGTAATAACGCCATGGTCAAGCCACATGGCCTTCATATCCTGACCACCAATATCCAAGACAAATGTGGCGTCGGGCACTACATCGCGCACCGCACGCGCATGCGACACGGTTTCCACGGCATGGTAATCGGCACCGAGAGCACTTGCGAACATGTTCTCACCGTAGCCCGTCGTGCCTACACCAAGTACCTCGAGTTTCTCACCGGCTGCCTCATGGCGATCGTACATTTCGCGGAGAGCAGCTACCGCCACATCCAGAGGCGCCCCCTCATTGGAGGCATAAAACGAATCTACAAGCACACCATGCTCATCGAGCAGGGCAAATTTCGTGGTTGTGCTTCCTGAATCTATGCCCAACCACACACGACGAACCCCATCCACACGAGGCGCTGGCTCGGGTTCTTGGGGCACCGTATGGCGTTGTGCAAATTCGGCACGCTCTTCCTCTGATGAGAAAAACGGTGGTGCCGGCTTTTCCTCTTCATGAGGGCGCTTCTCGTAAGCACGTAAGATCTCAGCAGCACGTGCAGCAACCATCGAACAGTCTCTGTCGGAGAAGAGCTCTTCGACCGATAATGCAGCACCAAGCGCCATCATGGTTTCTGCTCGCTCAGGCACAATAGCCTCATTGGCAGACAACCCCAAACGCTCTGCAAACACGCGCACCAGCGTGGGGTCAAACGTAAGGGGACCACCCTCAAACACCACAGGCGCTTCGATGTCTAAGCCCTGAGCAAGACCACCTATCGTCTGCTTTGCCACAGCGTGTAGCGAAGAAAGCGCAATATCTTCTTTAGAAACACCCTGGTTTATGAGGGGCTGAATATCGGTTTTAGCGTATACGCCGCAGCGTCCTGAGATGTCATGCACAGCCGTGCCAGCGGCTGCAAGACCATCAAAATCTTCAGGCGCCACCTCAACCAGAGAGGCAATTTCATCCAAAAATGCGCCGGTACCTCCTGCACACGATCCATTCATGCGCATATTTGAAACAGTAAGCTCACCGGTTCGCGGATCACGCTCAAAGAAAACAATCTTTGCGTCCTGTCCGCCCAACTCGATGGCAGTTTTTGCCTGTGGAAAAAGACGGCGTACTGCTATGGAGTTCGCAACAACTTCCTGAACAAAGGGAAGCTGCAATGCTTCTGCAAGCCCCGTAGCTCCAGAGCCCGTAAGTGCTGCATAAATAGTGCTTTGAGGGAAGGTTTGAGCAAGTTCTTCCAAAAGCTTTGCCGCTGTCTCTGCCTGACGAGCACCATGTCGTACATACCGAGAAATAAGCGGCTCGCACTCTTGAGACTGAACATCCAACGCAACCAGTTTTACGGTTGTAGAACCAACATCAATACCCACATACAACTCACGGGGCGCAGCTTGCGAACACACAGATTCTTCCACGCCATCCTGTGCATTCACCTGAATTTTGCTGTCGATACCCATCTTCATGTAGTTGTCTCCCGCTTCACACAGAACATCAAATACGCGTGATGCCTTATATATCACCCTGGTTAGTCTAGCTATTTCAAGATGATTTTAGACAGTCTGTATAAAAAACTTACGAGAACTTGCAAAGCTCGAAACAACTTACAGCTGATCTATTGGTTGCTATGCAGCATGTCTCCCTGAGTTACCTCGCCAATTGTCCATTTCCTATACAAAGACAAATCGAATAAGCGCCATATAAAGAAAGGTGCCCACAGCAATAGAGATAAGCATATTGCGCCATTTCACATGCACACCAACAACCGCAAGCATCGCAATGGCTTCCGGCAAGCCATGAAAACCTGAGAGAATATCTACGTTTCGAAGGGCATAGATAACCAGCAATGCCATGGCAGCACCAGGTAAAACCTTACCGAGATACGTTACAAATGCAGGCGGTGTTTTTTTATCAGGAAACGCTATAAAGGGGAGAAAGCGTGTCACCATTGTCCCGGCAACAACTGCTGCAATGGTTATAGCCTGTTCAATTCCGGTCATGAGCGAGCACCCCTTTTCTGCTTACGAAACGAAAGAGGCACTTCAAAGCGCCACATAATAAAGAACGCAACAACCATGACAAGCATTGCAGGAATCATAAAGTTGTCAGGGCCAAAAAGAACAAGACAGATGAGTGCCAGTACCCCACCAACAACTGCAGGAACATGATCATGTGTAGCAAGCCACTGTTCCAAAAAGAGCACGATAAAGAGGGCGGTTAAGACAAAGTCCAGGCCCGTCGTATCAAAGGTAACAATATTGCCCAATATGCCACCCAGGGTGGCACCGCTTACCCACCACAACTGATTAAGCAGCGTTACAAAGAACATGAACCACCCGCGATCAACATCCTCGGGAGGTTCAACCGTGCTATTTATTGCAAAGCTTTCGTCACACATGCCAAAAATGAGATAAAGGCGTTTAAGCCCCAGACCTCTAAAGCGATCAAGCATAACTATGCCGTAAAACAAATGGCGCGCATTCACAATGAGCGCCAACAAAAACGCTGCAAGCGGATTAAAGGGAGCAAGCAGCAAGTTAACGGTTACAAACTCCATTGATCCGGCAAAAATGAACAACGCCATAAGCATGGGATAGAAAAATGGGAAACCGCGTGTCCCCATCAGAAAGCCATAGGAAATACCTAAAAAGAGAAAGCCTGCACAAATCGGCAAAGTATAGGGAAACGCGCACACAAATGCACGTCGCAGCACGCCCTTTTTTGTCCCTTGTACAGAGTCTTGGTTGGACATAGATGATCTTCTCACTTCGAATGTATCCGAATATGCAAAAGATCATTGTAAAGAGATGTCACACCAACAGAATGAAGATGTTCATGAATTTTGTGACAAGTATTTATGCCATATCACAAGCTTTGACAAGAATAATTTCGATGGTAAGGGTGGATTGGTCAAGCCAGGCTTGCACCTCGCCACCCATCGCATCAACAAGATGAGCAACAATAGCAAGGCCCAATCCAGACCCTTCACCAGATCGAGCAGTTTCAGCACGATAAAAACGGTCAAACAGTTTGTTGGTATCAAGTGCATTTGCATCAGGTACATCATTGGAAACGCACAGGGCGACTCTGTCTTCTTTTGTTTGAGAAACAATGCGTGGAGCAGATATGCCATAGCGCAAAGCATTTGTCATGAGGTTCTCAAGTACACGAGTAAGTGCGCGTTCATCCGCCAATACTGACACTGTTTCATCGTCGATACTGATATGAGGTTCCCATTCACGAGCAATAAATCTCGGATACATGCCCGCGAGTACTTCCGATAAAACAGGCATAAGTGCCACCGGAACACACTCAGGGCTAAACGAGGGGTCAGTGGCTTGCGCATACTCAAACAACCCATCTACCAGGGTTCTCATAGAACTCAGCCGCTCCTCAGCGCGGACAATATCATTGTTGTGCTCTTGAGCATTATCTGTCATACGAGCAAGCTGCAAATATCCTTGCGCTCCTGCTAGAGGAGTGCGAATATCATGCGAAAGTGCCGCGAGATCTTCTTGAAAAGCTTCACGAGAACGTCTATGAGCTATCGCACGCTCCTGCTCGGCTTCCAGCAGTGCATTTATTGCTTGTGTCAATGCTTCTAACGCTGGAGTGTGGACATGTAAAAGAATACGAGCATTGCTTGCTATGTCATGGTTAAGCAGCTCGCGCGCAATCCGAGAGATCTCACGTTCGCGCCGTGCCACATCGACCAGCACCATAGCAAGCACGCCACCTACGCCGCAAAGCACAATTAGCAGTGCTGTTTCTAAAGACATGTCCACCTCCCACTCTCTCTTATAATGCCTTGCGCCTAAATATCACCATTGAGGCAATACCGCTCACAATAATCCAAGCAAGACAAACAAGAATGAAATGTTGCAGATCGAAGCTTTGTATAAATACATCCAAACCCCGGTCCATATAAGCGCATTGCGCTACAGGCAAGCATCCTGATATCGCATGAACAATCTCTGTGCTTCCTGGTAATACCAACGGGATGAGATTGAGGCCTGCCATTACAGCAGCACCAGCAAGACCGAGTACGAGCAACATATTGCACACCCATGCCATGGTCTCATTCGCAACTAAAATCGCGAAGAAGATACAGATAGCGCTGTACATACTATTAACCAGTAGAGCGAGCACTCCCCAACCTATGATTTGTTGCACACGAGGGACTAACTCAAATTGAAGTCCAAAAACAACCGGCATAAAAGCGCTGCATACAAGCATAAAGATGATAACTACTGCGGACAAAAAGACAGAGAGAGCTAGCTTAGAAAGAATGTAGTCGCGACGAGCATGTGGAGTGGCAAACAAACTCTTAAACGAATGAGCTTTATAGTCGCTTGCAATAAGCCAAACGGCAAACCATGTTGTTGGAACTAAGAGCAAACCACTTGTAGAACCTATCGCGAGATAATCAAGAAACGATCGAGCTATTACTGATGATTCCGCAGGACTTAATCCAAACATCCCTTTAACAGTAATCCACTCAAACAGATAGCGCATAAGGAGAAAAGCGAAGCAGAAGAGCATCATGCCCCACAGTGTTCCTGACTTGCGCAAACGATACAGATCAGAGTGAACAAAATTCATCATCATCGTGCATCGCCACCTTTAACAAAATGATTTGGAATATGCCCTGAAGTACTTACATGAGCTGCTTGCTTAGAATCATCGCCGCCCATAAGTTGAACAAAGAAGTCCTCAATATCACCTTCGGTGCGGTGAAGCTCTTGTATGACAATGCCCTCTTCTGCAAGCACACGTCCAACATCGCTTGCTTCAATATCGCCTGTAATATGTAAAGAGTTGTCAGGTAAAACCGAAGCGGTAAATTGCGGAAAACGCTCAGTAAGAATTGCAAAGGCACGTTCGGGTTCTAAACAGGACAGCGCAAGATAGCTGGCACATTCTTGTTCAACCTCTTGAGCCGTGAGTTCTCGTACCATACGTCCGCCACAAATAACGCCATAACAGGTGCACATGCGTTCAAGTTGATCCAGTACATGCGAGCTCACCAGCACGGTTATGCCACGATCTCTATTGAGACGCGAAAGAAGTTGCCGTATTTCACGTGCACCCTCGGGATCTAGGCCATTTAATGGCTCATCCAAAATGAGGATTTCAGGGTTTCCAAGCAATGCCATGGCAACACCAAGTCTTTGGCGCATACCCATTGAAAAGCCCTTGACACGTTTCTTACTCCCATCCAGTCCAACAAGATTTAAGAGTTCGCGACAACGTTGGGGTGCATTAACAACTCCCAGAACAAGTGCTTTTGTCATCAAGTTGTCGAACGCAGAGAGGTTGGGATGGAGGCCAGGATTCTCAATAAGGGTCCCAAGCGCCGGATTGGCTTCGCAAGGCGTGAGTGCTTGTCCAAAGATGCGGATCTGTCCAGCCTGTGGTGCAAGCAAACCAGCAATCATGCGCATGGTTGTTGATTTACCAGCTCCATTCCGCCCAATAAACCCGTATATTTCACCTTTACCAACATGCAAATTAAGACCATCAATTACACGGTGACCTCGAAAGCTGCGCTCAAGATCTGCCATTTCTAGTGCATACATGACGCTCCTTCCGTACTCTGCTTTGTTTCTAAGAAGCACAATACGGGGCACACTTTTAGAAACTTCCAGGTAGGTTATAAGAAAGTTGCAAGATTTGAGAGTGAGGCACAGCCCCACCTATGACTGACTTGCACTATTCAACTTAAAGCCTATTCCCCATACGGTTTGAATCATGTTGTCGGTACCAGAGTCTTTAAGCTTTGCACGTAAATTTGCAATATGTGTACTCACGGTCTTCTCATCGGCAAGCGTTACCCCCGATGCAGCTATATCAGCAATTTCTGTATCGTGACAAGCCGCGAGATAGAGGTCGCGCTTTGTAAAGACACGGGTTGGCTGTCGCATCATTGCTGCCAACATATCAAACTCAGTTCTCGTGAGACGAAGGCTTCTTCCATTAACAATAAACTCGCGGGTTGCTGGGGAAAGCTTCCAAGGGCCGATGCAAAGCACCTGTTCTGAGCTTTCATGTTGTGGACTTGCTGCTGTTTTATCAGAGTTATTTAACGGGGACTCGGCACGTAGACGTAACTGAACTTCAATTCGTGCCAGCAACTCTTCCAAATCAAAAGGTTTTACTAAATAGTCATCGGCTCCACAGCGCAAAAGAGCAATGCGCCTATCCACCTCACTACGTGCTGAAGTAACCAGCACTGGTATATTTCCCAATGATTCTCGCACTGCTGCCACAACCTCTTCTCCCGAAACGCCTGGGAGCATAAGGTCACAAATCACAACGTCAAAACGCCTCTGTGAAACGGTATTTCCGGTAGCTCTATCAGTCTTGTTTTCCGCACGATCCAGCAGGAGAAGTGCCTCAGAACCTGAGAAGGCTGGCGTGCATACCATCTGATGCTTTCCAAGAAATGTGCATACCACGTCACTTAAAGAAGCATCATCTTCAACCACAAGCACACGTATATCTTGTTGAGTGCCAGTGTTCTGCATGCAACATTCCTCTCGCGTTTGAAGTTTCTATCAACGCAATGAGCCTACCGCATAACAGTACTGTTTTTACATGAGAGATCTACCGTTTTGCTGTATTCGAAAAGAACGCTGCATCAGCAGGCACATATGGACGAAGCTGTGCCTTATTGACCTGTGTGTGAGCATGCTCTGGAACATCGCGCCATTTTACGGTATGACCCGCACCGTGGCTACAAAAGACAGAGTCGGGTGTGTTAGGAAGATCTGCCTCAGGGTTATAAGCAATTTCCGCCATTACATCCTCGGCATTATGGCATGTACGATAACCCGCAAACTCGAGGGATAGTCTGCCTCGGCCAGCAGTGTAACGCGCAACCTCCAAGGCATATTCCCCCACCTCAGACGCTGGAACTACGCCAGTAATTCGTGCTGTCTCATCGGCAGTAGGAGCGGAGAACTCAGCAGCCATACGCTGGAGATCGGCAAGAGCACGGCCCAAACGGTCTGCAGGTACCACCAAACAGAACCGGTACCAGGGTTCCAATAACACACATGCTCCTTGCTCCCGAGCATTCATAAGGGCTTGTCGCACAGCACGATACGTCGCCTGTCGAAAATCTCCACCCTCGGTATGTTTTACATGGGCACGACCCGCCAGAAGTATGATGCGTACATCAGTCAGTGGAGCTCCCACAAGTACTCCAAGATGGTCTCGCTCCATCGCATTGGTAAGGATGAGCCGCTGCCAATTAAGATCCAAATCATCCGTTGAACAGCGTGTTCCAAACTCTACCCCGGAGCCGCAAGGTAAGGGTTCTACTAAAAGACGCACTTCAGCATAGTGACGAAGTGGTTCAAAATGACCAACACCTTCCACGGGTGTTGTTACTGTCTCTTTATAGAGAATACCTCCCGCACCAAAACTCACATCCATGCCATAGCGGTCGTGCAATAGTTCTCGCACGACATCCTGCTGAACCTCACCCATGAGCTGCACATGCACTTCTTGTAATTGTTCTTGCCAGTTCACAGCAAGTAGAGGATCTTCATCAGCAAGCTCGCGTAGCGCGCGCACAAGAGCAGAAATGTCAGTATTAGGAGCAGGAATCACTTGATAGGACAAAACAGGTGCAAGCCGAGGAGGCATCACACGCGGAGCTGCTCCTAAGCTGGTACCAGGCATCACATGGGTAAGGCCTGTTACCGCACAAATTTGTCCGGCCTTTACCTCTTGTACTGTCGTGTAATTTGCACCTTGATACAGGCGCACCTCATTGATCTTCTCAGCCCAAGATTCACCGCGACCATCCACTCCTTCAAGCTGCATCTTTGCCTGTAGGGTGCCGCCAAGAATCTTGAGCCAGGAGAGTCGCTCACCCTTATCGCTTCTGCTGACGCGATATACCAGTGCTGCAAATTCATGTGGATACACCCGGTCGGGAGTTACGTTCGCCACCATATCAAGCAGATCTGCAATCCCGTCGTTGCGCAAAGCTGCACCAAAAAGTACCGGGAAGAAGGATCTATGAGAAAAGAGTTGCGAAATCGTGTCAGAAGCGAGCGCACCCGTTTCAAGATATTCCTCAAGAGCTGCCTCATCGGTGGAAGCCATATCTTCAAGTGCAGTTGCTTTGTCCGCCGACATGTCCACACAATTTGGCGAAAGTCGATCCTTCAGCTCAGTGAGCAGAGCATCATGGCCGGGATTTTCCAAATCGCACTTGTTGATAAAGACAAGGGTTGGAACGCCTTGGCGTTCAAGAAGATCCCAAAGCACTTCCGTATGACCCTGCACACCATCATTTGCACCTATTACGACAAGAGCCATATCGAGCGCCGCTATCGTGCGCTCTGCCTCTGCAGAAAAGTCCACGTGACCAGGGGTGTCCACCAACATAAGGTGGACACCATTCCAGTCTATCGACGCCTGTGATGAGAAAATCGTAATGCCGCGCTCGCGCTCCATTGAGTTGGTATCGAGATGCGAAGCCCCGTCATCGACACGACCAGCAGCGCGAATAGCACCTGAAGCTGCAAGCATTGCTTCAGCAAGCGTGGTTTTGCCCGCATCTACATGCGCTAAAAGACCCACAACTGCCTGTCGCACAGCACTCCTCTCATCGTTATATCCGTCGATCATTCTAACGATAGATAAGGACTGGTTCCTCAGAACAGCTGTCAATTACTCCATCTTTATGCAGCTTCTCACTGAGTTGTATGAGAGCAACACTGTCCCCTTATGCCACGCCTTGGGCCCACGAAGCAGCATTCTTGTTGTTGAGCAGGGCTCCAGACTGCCAATCAATTGCAGGATAAAGCTCACGTAAGCGCTTCTCTGCACCTGAAATACCACTGCTTCCCGAAGTGGCGAATGGAACCACCTTTACACCGGAAAGATCAACTGCATCAAGGAAGGTATCAATGATGCGCGGCTCCACATACCACCAGATTGGAAAACCAAAAAATACCGTGCTTACGCCAGAAAAGTCTGGCGTATCTTCTACCAATGCCGGACGGCTTGCCGGATCATCCATTTCAACAGAGCTGCGGCTCTTTTTATTTTGCCAATTTAAATCTGCTGAGGTATAGGGAGAAGCAGAACGAATTTCATACAGTTCCGCTCCCGTTGCCTCGGCAATTTCAGCTGCTTTACGAGCAGTAACACCACTTGCAGAAAAATACGCTACAACCGTCTGTGCCATGATTATTCCCTTCTCTCAAACTGTTGGAAAGATTCAAACGATTTGAATAACGTTATGTACGCAGGAATGAAGCATCCTTCAATTTCTCTTGCCATTTTGTTCGCACTCGTTGTGGCAAAAGAGTTACTCGTTCGTATATCTACTAGTCCTTAGATTAAGCGACGTTACGTATATTGTAAATAGATAAGTGACATGAGTTTTTTTATTTACGAGTTTAGTTGCGATATACTACAGGAAGTCAAACAACGGAGAGTACCATGCAGGAATTTATTCGAGCACGAAGTCCTGAACAAAAGGAACAGCGCTTAAGCCAGATAAAGGATGTTGTAAAACACCAATTTGCATCGCATCCTTATCATGAGATAACGCTCACCACCATTGCAGAAGAGCTTGGCTGGTCGCGCGCGAATCTTTATAAGTATGTAAGCACCAAAGAAGAAATCTTCTTACTGCTCACCGCAGATGAATGTAGCGCCTACTACGATGCTCTGCTCACTGCATTACCCATAGGATGCGAGTTCTCTATTCCCACTATTGCTGAGGTTTGGGCTGGCATTGCGAATGCCCACAAGGAATTTTTCCGTTTAAGCGACTTGCTTTCTACCATTATTGAGACAAACGTCACCGTAGAACGTCTCAAGGATTTCAAACGCTGTTACTACGATTGTTTGGCGAAGATGCAGGAGCGGC
>OGQD01002430.1_pt1 | contig 10169 bp, 8 predicted proteins | sample 1553091 | NCBI WGS metagenome assembly OGQD01 (sample SAMEA2580290, study PRJEB22360) | human gut metagenome | biome: human gut; feature: human-associated habitat; material: faeces | place: Denmark | collected 2008/2010 | reverse complement strand
TTTCAACTTTTTTAAAACAAAAATATTCTTTTTGGAAAACGCAAAGACGCAGGATTTTTATTCGTCTCAAATCTTTAAGGCGCAAGAAAATCGAAGATTTTCAATAAAAATTGATGCTTAATTTTATCGCAGATAAAATCTTTGTACCTTAGGACAAGACCATATTTAATGAATATTTTACGTCATTGCGATGGTTGCTATTAAATATTATAAACTTCTCATTTACTCTAATTTTCACGTTCCCAACGTCAAATTGTATGTTCTGAACCTATCGGGATACGTTGTATATGGTTTCGGATACGTTCTCTACTCTTTCGAAGACGTTAAATAATGGTTAGGATACGTTATTCAACATGTCCGTTGAGGTTGTTAATGCGTCCGCTGAGGTCTTGAAATCCTCGTGATACGTCATGTAGATCTCGCGACATGTTTTATATCGATACGAAGAGGTGAAAGACCATTCCGGAAGAGTAAAATACGTCTACGAATCTTTCCGTAACCTATCCAGATGATTGAATAACATATCGGGATCGATGGATAACCTCATTGGAATATTAAAAGACGTATTCATTGAGGTTTAAATAAATGTTGAGCAAAGATTATTCTATGGTGTCTTTTTTGAAAACGCTAAGTTCGCTGAGGTTTTCTTTGAAATTTATGAGAATATTTTCGAGCGCAAGGGGGTGAAAATCAGCTAATGATAATGACGGTTTTAAATCTCTGAAATTTTTATTTCACTTTAAGTTTTGGCTAAAGCCAATTTATTTCATAGAAACATTAAAAATGGGCTAAAGCCCATTCCTATTGATAATTTGTATTGTTCTTGAATTGAACTCATGTTAATTTTAGTCTTTTATATTATCTTTTTTTCGATTTTAAGTATTAAACTTAAACAACTAAAGTGTTAAAATCTTTTGCGGTAAAAAAATTAGACAAGTTTTATAATAAAAAAGCAGGAAAAAGATGAAATATCTTTTTCCTGCGCTGATTATTAAAAATTATTCTGAAATTATTGTTTACGGATACGGTAGAGTTTTCCTCCGTCCGTTACTGCATATAAATTGCTATCTGTTCCCTGCGTAATATCTCTGAAACGTTGGTTTTCGGATGAAAGCAGCCTTTCTTCGCCTATTACTTTGTTGTTTTCCATAACCAGTCTTGCGATGTGCATTCCGCTTAGGGAAGCTACGAAAAGATTGTTTTGCCACTCCGGAATGGTGTTTCCTTTATAAAAAGTGATTCCGCTTGGCGAAATAACAGGATCCCAGTAATAAACCGGCTGTTCCATTCCTGCCTGCTGCTGGATTCCTGAGCCGATGGTGGCTCCGCTGTATTCAATTCCGTAAGTGATGGTAGGCCAGCCATAATTTTTGCCGCCTAAAACCCTATTGATCTCATCCCCTCCTCTCGGTCCGTGTTCACTCTGCCATAATTCTCCGGTTACAGGATGGATGGCAATTCCCTGCGGATTTCTGTGTCCAATGCTGTATAATTCCGGCAAGGCTCCGGATTGAGAAAATGAAGGATTTCCGGGTGCAGGTTGACCACTGGTTGTAATTCTCAGGATTTTGCCTAAAGCTGCTGTTACAGACTGTGCAAGAGGTCTTGTGGAAAGATCTGAACGTTCTCCTGTACTCACAAACAGATTCCCTGTATTATCAAAAACAATTCTTCCGCCGTAGTGAAGATTTCCGACATTTGCAGAAGGATTTGCCCTGTAAATAACGGTCGGATTTTCTATTGTTGTTTCTGAATTGGAGAGTCTTCCTTTTGCCACAGAAGTTATGTTTCCTCCTGAAACATTTTCAGAGAAAACCCAGTAAACCATTCTGTTGGAAGTAAACTGCGGATCTACACAAAGTCCAAGCAATCCTCCCTGTCCTCCTGAATTTACGGAAGGAAGCCCGGTAATGGCATTGCTTAAGGTTCCGGTACTGCTTACGATTCTCATGGTTCCCGCTTTTTCGGTGATAAGCAGCCTGCCATCCGGCAAAGCTGTAATTCCCCAAGGGGATGCCAGAGCTGAAGTTACCACTTCACTTACATACGGTGTGGAAGTTTTTGCACCATTCGCTCTCGTCTGTCCTGCAAAAGCCGGCTGATAATTCGTATTGGCGGCATTGGATTCTACCGGAGGAAGCGAGGGACCGTTATTTCCTCCATTTTCTTCGATGGTATCCGAACAGCTTGCCATTACCAGCGAAGCAGCAACCAGTACATGATAGGTTCTTATTTTCATATTTCGAAATTTTGGTGTTTCTGTGTGAGTTTTGTTTTGTGCAACAAATTACTTGCCGTAAATCCCGAATTGGTGGCAATTTATCAATACGATTCAATCGGTTGCACTGTTTCAGGGGATTTCTTACATTTTAAATAATGATTAAGGAAATTTTAAGTTTAAAAAATAAAGTATGGCATGAATATTATTGCATTATAGTAAACACGTTGAAGATGGAAAACCTGTTAGCCAATAAAGATTTAATAAACAAGTATTTAAGATTAGTCATTAAACAGCAATTCAATACAGAAATTGATTTGAGAGGAGAATATACATTTACCGAAAATCTGGTTTCTAAAAAACCGATTATTGCCACTACTTTCTCGGAAAAAATTCTTTCGCAGCCCGATATAAAAATGGTTTTGACATCTGTAATCACAGAAATAAATATCGGAGTCTGTACAACAGAACAGATGCAGAAAGCAGTTGAAATTTATCCTGAAACCGATTCGAGGGAAATGCAGGAAATTGTTTAAATAAAACTCCCTGTACAGCTTTGTACAGGGAGTTTTATTTTTTGAGAGAATTACTTTAAATTTTTCGAATATTACTGCAGATACTGTGCAACTTTATCTTCTAAATCTTCAAGATTGAAAGGTTTGGCAACATAATCATCCGCCTGAGCTTCCTGCGCCAGAGCTACAATGTCGTTATTTGCCGTTACATAAATCACGGGAATGCTTTTAAATTCCTGATGATTTTTCAGAAGCCTTGTTGCTTCCACTCCACCAATTTTGGGAATCCAGTTATCCATAAGAATGACATCCGGCTGGAACTGCTCTACTTTCTCCAAAATATCATGTGAAGTTTCCGAAATTTCGACCTGATAACCATTTTCTTCAAAAATGATGGTGATGACTTCCAAAATAGTTTTATCATCATCAAAAATCAAAATTTTCTTCTTGCTCATATCTATTTAACTTTAGTTAGGGGTTATATTTTTATAACTGATTGATGTACTCTGCCAGATTATCGGGCTTTATAATCAGATCAAAATTAATTTCTTCCACAGCGTGTTTCGGCATATAATCTACTTCTGCGGTTTCGGAATCCTGAATCCAGACTTTTCCGTTGTTTTTTTTGATGTATGCCAAACCTTCCACGCCATCTGCATTGGCTCCGGAAAGCAGTACACCGACCATCCTTTCCCCATAAATCTCCGCCGCAGATTTAAAGGTTACATCTATGGAAGGACGGGAATAGTTCATCTTTTCCGAGCTGTCCAGAGACATGATGTTTTTATTTTCGAATAATAAATGGTAATCTGCCGGAGCGATATAGATTGTATTATTCTGAATTTCTGTTTTATCTTCGATCTCAATAACCGGCATAGGCGAAAACTGCTGCAGCAAAGTCTGCAGGATATTGTTGGAATGTGCTTTTCTGTGAACCACCAGCAAAATGGCAAAATCCAGCTTTTCGTTTATTTTTTTAATCATTTCCAGAATCACCTGCAAACTTCCTGCGGATCCGCCGATAACGATCAGTTCGATATTTGTATTATTCGTTCTCATGATAAAACAGCTTACTGATGATCTATTTTTTTCCAGATCTTCTGATCATCCACCTGATTATAATTTTTATCTAATTTAGAAAATCTAAGGGTTTCTTTTGCGCCCAACGCCAAAAAACCTAAATTTTCCAGACTGTTATCAAAAAGACGGAAGACTCTTTCCTGAAGACCGCGATCGAAATAGATAAGAACATTTCGGCAGATAATAAGCTGAAAACTGTTGAAAGAGCTGTCGGAAACCAGATTATGGGTAGAAAGAATCAGCTTTTCCTGAAGGCTTTTATCAAATTTCACACTGTCGTAATTGGCTGTGTAATAATCTGAAAAATCCTTTTTCCCGCCCGATAAAATGTAGTTTTCGGAATACAGCTTCATCTGCTGCAAAGGAAAAACTCCTGCTCTTGCTGTTTCCAGAACGGAAGGATTAAGATCTGTGCCGTAAATTAAAGATTTATGGTAAAGATTTGCCTCTTTAAGCAAAATAGCCATTGAGTAGGCTTCTTCTCCGGTAGAACATCCCGCCACCCAGATTCTGATGAGTGGATACGTTCCCAGTTGTGGAAGGATCTTTTCTCTTAATGCTTTAAAAAACTGAGGATCGCGGAACATTTCCGTCACGTTCACGGTAATTTCTTCAATGAATCTTTTCAGGTATTCCGGATCATTAAGTATTGTATATCTCAACTCGGCAAAACTTGTAAATCTGTCGATCAGACATATGCGGTTCACCCTGCGCTTGAAGGAAGCGCGGCTGTACTCGGAGAAATCGTAGCCGTACATATCGTAGACATCTTTAATGAGATATTCTACTTCTTCATCTTTTACAATACTTGGTTCCAGCATTTACGATAATTTTTCTATAGCATTCATTAAAAGGTCTACATCTATCGGCTTGGAAACATAGTCTGCGGCTCCCGCATCCAGACATTTCTGGCGGTCTTCGGGCATAGCCTGCGCGGTAACTGCAATTACGGGAATATTGCTGATAGAAGGTGTATTTTTGATCATCTTTATGGCTTCATACCCATCCATTTCCGGCATCATCATGTCCATTAAAACTACATCAAAATGGTTGTCTTTATTTAAAACTTCAATGGCTTCCTGAGCCATTGTACTGCTTTCAATGTGGTATCCTCTGGCTTTCAGGGTGAGTTTTAAAGCAAATATATTGCGCGGATCATCGTCCACGATAAGAATTTTTTTATTCATCAGAATTTTAGCTGTTTAACTTTCATATAACCAAACACGAAGTAAGGATAGTAACTGATCGATATCCACCGGTTTGGAGATATAATCTGACGCTCCTGCCGTGATGCATTTTTCACGCTCTCCGATCATAGATTTTGCGGTAATGGCAATAATCGGCAGTCTTTTGAACTTAGGCATTTTTCTGATTTCCTTGATCGCCTCGTAACCGTCGAGTTCGGGCATCATCATATCCATCAGGATCACATCTACATCAGGATTTTCTTTAATCTGCTGGATCGCATGGTTTCCGTCCATAGCAACCACAACTTCCACTTTGTATTTTTCAAGCGCTTTGGTAAGGGAGAAAATATTTCGGACATCATCATCGGTAATGAGTATTTTTTTACCGCTTAAAACTTCCGTAAGCGATCCCATTGTTTTGCTTCTTACATTTTCAATGGAATTATTTTTCTCTTCCACCAGATGCAGGAACAATCCTACTTCATCCAGAATTCTCTGGTAAGAATGTGCCGTTTTTACAACGATGGAGTCTGCATACTGCTTGATTTTCAGTTCTTCGGATTTGGATAGATTTCTTTCGGTAAAGATGATGATCGGAAGATTCTCCAGTCCTTCATAACTTTTTATGGATTCTATAATTTCATATTCGTTTCCTCTTGAAGCTCCGATGTCCAGAATGACGCAGTCTACATGATTTGCCGTTAAGGCTTTTACGCTGTCTTCCACATTATTTTCTACCGACAACGAAATATTGAAATTGCTGAGGAAATAAGACAGTGCACTTGCGTGTTTTGCGTTTTCTTCTACAATTAATACTTTCTGCGGACCTTTTTTAAGGGCTTCTTCAATCTTTCTGAAAACATCGGTCATCTGATCGAGTGCAACAGGTTTGCTGATGAAATCAATTGCACCTTTCATCAGACTTTCATTCTTTACATGAAGTGCAGACATCATGTGTACCGGAATGTGTTTTGTTTCCGGATTGGATTTTAAATCGTCCATTACCTGCCATCCGTCTTTTACAGGAAGCTGAACATCCAGCAGAATTGCCTGCGGACGATATTCGAGTGCAGCAGCAAGACCGCGGTCTCCTCTGACTTCAATCACAGCTTTGTAGTTCTGTAAATGAGCATATTTCAGCAATGCTTTGGCGAAGTTGGTATCATCTTCAATAATAAGAATGGTTTTATCGCCTTCCTGAATGGTATTTCTGTCGTCGTCCACATTTTCAGGGATTTGAAGGGTATTTACGAATTCCTTTTCTTGTGTTTGTTTTTCATCAAGAATATTCTGAATTTCTTCAACATCTTCACGGATGATTTCCACAAGATTCTGATCGTTCTCAACCTGAGGAACTTCCGGAACTGCTTTTACAGGAATACTTAAGCTGAATTCGCTTCCTTCATCCACTTTACTTTTTAAGGTAAGCTCTCCGCCTAATAATCTGGCAATTTCACGGCTGATCGATAGTCCAAGACCTGTTCCCCCGAATTTTCTTCTTGTGGAACCGTCTGCCTGCTGAAATGCTTCAAAAATGATTTTCTGTTTGTCTTCAGCGATCCCGATTCCCGTATCTTTTACGGAAAAGATGATAAAATCTGCTTTTTTAGGATCTTTTTTAATATTTAAATCGATGCTTCCTTTTGTAGTAAATTTTAGCGCATTCGATAATAAATTTCTCAAAACCTGATCGACTCTTAAACGGTCGGTTTCAAGATTTTTCTGAACAGATTCGTCGATATTGATGTTAAACTGAAGGTTTTTCTCCTGAAACACCGGATTGAAGAGGTCTTTTAAGTCTTTTACCACATCATTAATCACCACATCCTGATATTCAAGCGTCATTTTTCCGGATTCAATTTTTGCAAGATCCAGAATTTCATCAATTAAGGTTAATAAACTGCTTCCTGAGCTTTGTATTACTTTAGCCGATTCTATCTGATCTTCGTTAAGATTTTCATCCGGATTTTCCGCCATCAGCCTGGAAAGAAGAAGGATCGAGTTGAGTGGAGTACGCAATTCGTGGGACATATTTGCCAGGAACTCCGACTTGTATTTTGTGCTTAAAGCCAGTTCTTCTACTTTTTTCTGAATTTCATTGTTGCGCTCTGCAATCAAATGATTTTTTTCTTCCAACAGTCTTGAACGTTCTTCCAGCTCTGCATTTGCCTGCATCAGTTCTTCCTGCTGAACTTTCAGTTCTTCTTCTGAAGCCTGAAGTTTCTGGGTTTGCGCTTCGAGTTCGGTATTCAGATTTTCAAGCTCGGAATGCTGTACCTGCAATTCTTCCGACTGCGCCTGCGTTTCTTCCAGCAACTGCTGTTCTTTTTCACGGCCTTTTGCAGCGCTTAAGGCAATTCCTATGTTTCTGCTGCATTCAAGGAAATAATCTACTCTGTCTTTTTCAAAATTGGTTGTTGAACCTAATTCAAGAACTCCGATAATGAAACCGTCGGCAAAGATCGGGATCAGCATAATTCCGTAAATCTGGATCGTGCTGCTCGCAAACGTTACTACAAAATCATCTTCATGAAGATTATTGTACACCTGAGGTTTTTCGCTGATGAAAGTCTGCCCTATCATTCCTTCTCCCGGTTCGAAAATCTTTTTCATGTTGTTTTCCAGACCGAAAGCAACATTTAGCTTCAGTAATCCTTCATCATAAAGATAGATAGAGCCATTGATGCAGTTTCCGTATTCTATTAACTGGTGCAGCGATTCTTTGGCAACGTCTTTTACCGATTTATTTCCTACCAAAGATTCGTTAAGTATGGCAAGACCTTTTTGTCTCCAGTCGCTTTTATTAATGGTATCGAAAGATAATTTCAGAGATTCCGTCATATTATTTAAAGACTCCACCAGTTCTCCAAGGTCATCTTCAGCATTATCCACTACTCTTTGGTTGTAATCTCCGTTGGCAATTCTGTTGGCAATCTGTTTGATCGCGATTACTCTTCTCGACATTTCCTGATCTTTTGCTTTCAGCATTTTTTCAAGTTTGTCTCTACGGATCAGGTCTGCTCTCAGTCTTACATAGAAAAATGCAGTAACCACGACTGCTGCAATTGAGGAAAATATAATGAAGAAAACGGTAGTTCGGGAAGATTTATTAAGATCTCTGGTTTTTACAGCAAGCTGATTTTCTTCATATTGGGAGAAATCTTTTACAATCTGTCTGCACCGGTCCATATACAGCTTACTTTCTTCAATCTGCTCCTGCGTCATCATGATGCCTCTTCTGCGGTTTTCTACAAAGAGCTTCATATTGGCAAGATTGGTCTCTACATTTTTTTCCAGAAGATCCAAAAGTCTTTTTTGGTGCGGATCTGTAATTTCCAGACTTCTTGCATATTCAAAGGTTTTTGAATACTCGGAAACGCTTCTTTTAAAAGGGTCCAGAAAACTTTCCTGGCCGGTAAGCTGATATCCTCTGTTTCCGGTTTCCGCATCAAGAACCGCAACCAGAATATCTTTTACCGCCGTTACAACACGTCTGCTTTTTCCCACGCTTTCACGATGGTTCATCTGATTCTGGATGCTGAAATAGGACGCCAATGAACTTGCAATAAGGATCAGGATGGAAAATCCTACCCCGAACTGAAGATTTCTTATAATTTTTTTCGGCATGGAAAATTAATTTAAAGGTAAAGTGAAATAAAATGTAGATCCTTCATCTACTTTGCTGGAAACCCCGATATTTCCGTGGTGCTGCTTTATAATTTCTGAACAGATAAAGAGACCGATCCCCATTCCCTGAAACTGGAGTGAAGATTCTTCCACACGGTAAAATTTATTGAAAACTGCTTCCTGCTTAAAATCCGGAATTCCTATTCCGAAGTCTGTAACGCTTACTCTTACTTCCTGCTCTTCTTCGTCTACAAAAGTGGTTACAATCACCTGATTGTTTTGAGGTGAATATTTTATGGCATTGGTTAAAAAATTAATGAGAACCTGCTCGATACGGATTGCATCCAGCGGAATAAGAATGTCGGGTTTAATTCCGTCGCGCTTGATTTTCACTCTGCTTTCGTGCGTCTGCACAATTGTATCGATTGCGTTGCTGATCACGCTTTCAAGATTTACAGGTTTTTTAGTGATTTTCAGTTTTCCGTTTTCAATTTTGGAAACGTCAAGAAGATCTGTAATTAAAGTATTCAGTTTTTCGATCTGATCCTGTACTTTGGTAAGAAAACCGGCTTCTGCGCTTTCTTTATCGAGTTTTAATTTTCTTTCCAATAACTGTACATAAGCTTTAATGCTCGTTAAAGGAGTTTTGAGTTCATGGCTTGCAATACTCAGGAATTCATCCTTTTCTTTCTCCACTTTTTTCTGATCGTCGATATCTGTAAAGGTTCCTACCCAGTTTTTAATCGCGTTTTCTTCGTAGACGGGAGTTACGCGTAAAAGATGGTAGCGGAAATCGCCCGTTTCTCTATTTTTTATTCTGATTTCAAGATCCAGGGATTTTCCTTTCTTTCTGCATCGTTCAAATTCTTCCTGAATATTGTCATCATCGGGATGGGTCTCGGGAAAATTTTTCTCAGAATTTGAGTAATCATACCATTTACCATTTACAAAATCTACAATTCCGTTTTCATTAAGGGTAAAAGCAATCTGAGGAAGAGATTCAAGCATTAAGTGAAAATGATCAATCTGCGACTTCATGGTCACCTGAGATTCTCTTCTTCCTTTTACTTCGAGTTCCAGGCTCTGCTGCGTTTTTTTCATCGCAATATTCTGTTCCTGCAGATTGTAGAACGTTTTCACTTTCAGCATCAGAATTTCAGGATCTACCGGTTTTGTTACATAATCTTTCCCTCCGGAAGCGTAGCCGCGTGTGATAAATCTTTTCTCGGTATTTACAGCAGAAAGAAAAATAATGGGAACTTCTTTTGTTTTGCTGTATCCTGCTAAAGTTTCCGCCACTTCAAAGCCATCCATATCCGGCATTTGAACATCCAAAATAATCAGTGCGTAATCATTTTTTAAGGCCTTCATCAGCGCTTCTTCACCGGAATCTGCAGTATCTACCTGAAAATCTTTGGATTCGAGTAGTTTTTTGAGTGAATAGAGATTACTTTGGTTGTCATCAACAATTAAGATCATATAAACTTTAAATCAATAATTAATTATATTTACTTCAGCTTCAAAAATACTCACAATATTTCG
>OGQD01002429.1_pt1 | contig 10169 bp, 6 predicted proteins | sample 1553091 | NCBI WGS metagenome assembly OGQD01 (sample SAMEA2580290, study PRJEB22360) | human gut metagenome | biome: human gut; feature: human-associated habitat; material: faeces | place: Denmark | collected 2008/2010 | reverse complement strand
GGGCGTAGATCCGAAGCTGCCGTGGGCCTGCTGCCCTGCGCCGGCGGCACCCAGGCGCTGCCGTGGCTGGTGGGCGAAGGCTGGGCCAAGCGCATGATCCTCTGCGGCGAACGCGTGGATGCCGAGACGGCGCTGCGCATCGGCCTGGTCGAGCAGGTCGTCGACACCGGCGAGGCACGCGGCACGGCCCTGCTGCTGGCGGCCAAGGTCGCGCGCCAGAGCCCGGTGGCGGTGCGCACCATCAAGCCGCTGATCCAGGGCGCCCGCGAACGCGGCCCGACCACCTGGCTGCCGGAGGAGCGCGAGCGCTTCGTCGACCTGTTCGACGCCGATGACACCCGCGAAGGCGTGAACGCCTTCCTGGAGAAACGCGATCCGCACTGGCGCAACCAATAAGGCCCCGACCATGAATGTGATGTTCGAAGAACGCCCCGGCCTGCACGGCTTCCGCATTGGCGTGGTGACGCTGGACGCGGAGAAGAGCCTGAACGCCCTGAGCCTGCCGATGATCGAGGCGATGAACCATCAACTGCGCGCGTGGAAGGACGACCCGCAGATCGCCTGCGTGGTGTTGCGCGGCAACGGCGGCAAGGCCTTCTGCGCCGGCGGCGACGTGCGCAAGCTGGTGGACGCCTGCCGCGAGCAGCCCGGCGAGGTTCCCGCCCTCGCCCGCCGCTTCTTCGCCGACGAATACCGCCTGGACTACCTCATCCACACCTACGGCAAACCGCTGATCTGCTGGGCCCACGGCTACGTGATGGGCGGCGGCATGGGCCTGATGCAGGGTGCCGGCGTGCGCATCGTCACGCCCAGCAGCCGCCTGGCCATGCCGGAAGTGAATATCGGCCTGTACCCGGATGTCGGCGCGAGCTGGTTCCTCGCCCGCCTGCCCGGCCGCCTCGGCCTGTTCCTCGGCCTGACCGCCACGCAGATGAACGCCCGCGACGCACTGGACCTGGACCTCGCCGACCGCTTCCTGCTCGATACCCAGCAGGAAGACCTGATCGAAGGCCTGGTGCAACTCAACTGGCGCGAACAGGCCGACGTGCAACTGCACAGCCTGTTGCAAGCGCTGGAAAACGAGGCTCGCGGTGAGCTGCCGGATGCCCAGTTGCTGCCACGCCGCGAGCGCCTGGATGCGGTGCTGGACAGCGCCAACATCGCCGAGGCCTGGCACGCTCTAACCGCACTGGCCGATGACGAGGACACGCTGATCGCGCGGGGAGCGAAGACCCTCGCCTCGGGCTGCCCGCTGACCGCTCATCTGGTCTGGCAACAGATCCGCCGCGCACGCCATCTGTCGACTGCCGAGGTGTTCCGCATGGAGTACGCGATGAGCCTGAACTGCTGCCGCCACCCGGAGTTCCCGGAAGGCGTGCGGGCCCGGCTGATCGACAAGGACAACACCCCGCACTGGCACTGGCCGGATATCGCTGCCATACCTGATGCTGTGGTGAATGCGCACTTCGACGCCACCTGGGAGGGCGAGCATCCGCTGGCGGATCTTTAGCCGCCGCTGCCGTCCTCTGTAGGAGCGAGCTTGCTCGCGAACCAGCCCAGCAGCGAATCCGTTCGCGAGCAAGCTCGCTCCTACAAAGAGCAAAAGCGCTGGAGTGCCCTGCGGTCCAACAGGAGGAAACCAGCATGCAAACCATCGCCTTCATCGGCCTCGGCCACATGGGCGCCCCCATGGCCGCCAACCTGATCAAGGCAGGCTACCTGCTGCGCGTGTTCGACCTGGTGCAGAGCGCCATCGACGGCCTGGTCGTCCAGGGTGCCAGCGCCGCCCGCAGCGCCCATGACGCGGTAGACGGCGCCGACGTGGTGGTCACCATGCTGCCGGCCAGCGGGCACGTCGAGGGGCTGTACCTGGGCAACGAGGGCCTGCTGGCGCACATTGCCCCCGGCACCCTGGTGCTGGAGTGTTCCACCATCGCCCCCGCCTCGGCACGCAAGGTCCACCAGGCTGCGGCCGAGCGCGGTATTCCCATGCTCGATGCACCGGTCTCCGGCGGCACCGGCGGCGCCATCGCCGGCACCCTGACCTTCATGGTCGGTGGCGACGCCGAGGTGCTCGAACGCGCCCGCCCGGTGTTCTCCGCCATGGGCCGGAACATCTTCCACGCCGGCGGCGACGGAGCCGGGCAGGTCGCCAAGGTGTGCAACAACCAGTTGCTCGCCGTGCTGATGATCGGCACCGCCGAATCCCTCGCCCTCGGTGCCGCCAATGGGCTGGACCCTGCCGTGCTGTCGGAGATCATGCGCCGCAGCTCCGGCGGCAACTGGGCGTTGGAGGTGTACAACCCCTGGCCCGGTGTCATGGAGAATGCCCCCGCCTCACGCGGCTACACCGGCGGCTTCATGACGTCGCTGATGACCAAGGACCTGGGTCTGGCGCTGGAAACGGCGCAGGTCAGCGGCAACAGCACGCCCATGGGCAGCCTGGCACTGGCGCTGTATCGCCTGCTGGTGAAACAGGGCCATGGCGAGCAGGACTTCTCGGTGGTGCAGAAACTCTTCGATAACTGACCTTATTGTGAAGCCACGCTTACGAGTGCATGGCGTAAGGGTGGCTTTATCCACAACCGCGGCGGGTCGAAGATGAATCACCTGCCGCCAGCGCGCGGCGATTTCTCCCACAAAGGTGATTCCATGAACATTGCCCTGATCGGCGCGACCGGCCACGTTGGCCACTACTTCCTCGAAGAAGCCCTGCGCCGCGGCCATAGCGTGACCGCGCTGGTGCGCGACCCGGCGAAGCTGCCGGCGCGCGAAAACCTCAAGGTGGTCCAGGCCGACGTCTACGACCCGGCCCAGGTCGCCCGCGCCGCGGCCGGGCAGGACGTCGTGGTCAGCGCATTCAATGCCGGCTGGGGCAACCCGGATATCCGTGGCGCCCACGCCAAGGGCAGCCGCGCCATTCTTGACGGCGTGAAGGCGTCCGGTGTGAAGCGCCTGCTGGTACTCGGCGGTGCCGGCAGCCTGGAGATCGCCCCCGGCCAACGTCTGGTGGACAGCCCGGAATTCCCCGAGCAATGGAAACAGGGTGCACTGGGCGCCGCCGACGCGCTGGACCAGTTGCGTGCCGAGAAGGAACTCGACTGGGCTTTCCTCAGCCCGGCGATGCTGCTCGACGGCGAAACCCGCACCGGCAGCTTCCGCATCGGCGGCGACCAGGTGTTGTTCGATGGCAACGGCGAGAGCCGCATTTCCCTGCCGGACCTGGCGGTGGCGATGATCGATGAGGCCGAGCAGGCCAATCATCATCAGCAGCGGTTTACCGTGGCGTACTGATCTGACCGGCAGAAAGAAAAAGGGCCACCCGATGGGGTGGCCCTTTTTTTGTGCAGGCACTCTCGACTTACCGTTCCCGCAGCGCCTCCGCCTTGGCCCGCAGAATCGGCTTGAGCAGGTAGCTGAGGATGCTCTTCTTGCCAGTCATGATGTCCACGGTGGCGATCATGCCGGGGATGATCAGCAACGGTTTGTCGTCGCTGCCCAGGTGGCTTTTGCGGGTGCGCAGCTTGATCAGGTAGAAGCTGTTGCCATCCTCGTCGGTGACGGTGTCGGCGCCAATCTGCTCCAGGTCCGCCTGCAGGCCACCGTAGATGGTGTAGTCGTAGGCGGTGAACTTGACCATGGCGTGCTGGCCGGGGCGCAGGAAGGCGATGTCCTGCGGACGGATGCGCGCTTCCACCAGCAGGGTGTCGTCCAGCGGGACGATCTCGATCAGGTCGCTGCCCGGCTGGATCACACCGCCGATGGTGTTCACCAGCAGCTGCTTGACGATGCCGCGCACCGGCGAAGTGACCAGGGTGCGGCTGACGCGATCCTCCAGCGCCTTACCGGTGGCGGTGGCCTTGCTCAGTTCGGTGCGGGCTTCGTTGAGTTCCTTCAGCGCATCGCTGCGGAAGCGCGAACGGGTTTCGGCAACCTTGCGCTCCACTTCCTTCACCGCTGCCTCGGCCCGCGGGATCGCCAGGGTGGTGGCATCGAGCTGGCCACGGTTTTCCACTTCACCGCGTTTCAGGCGCAGCAGCTCTACCTGGGACATCGCGCCCTGCGCCACCAGCGGCTCGGACATGGAAATCTCCTGGCGCAGCAGGTTCAGGCTGTTGCGGTACTGCGCCTGCTTGGAGACGAACTCGCGCAGTTCCTGCTGCTTCTGCACCAGCTGTTGCTGCAAGCCGTCGGTTTCGTCCTTGAGCTGCTGCTGGCGGCTGTGGAACAGCGCCTCTTCACTGCTGGCCTGGCCGGGCACCTTGGCGCGCACATCGTCGGGGATGTTCAGCGCGCGCTCTTCCACCTCGGCAGACAGCCGCTCCACCCGCAGGAACATCGCCAGGCGGTCGGCCTCGGTCTCACCGACGTTGGACTGGAAGCGCGTCGGGTCCAGGCGCATCAGTTGCTCGCCGGCCTGCACCACCTGCCCTTCGTGGACGAATATCTGCGAGACGATGCCGCCTTCCAGGTTCTGGATCTTCTGCACCTTGGACGAAGGGATCGCCTTGCCCTCGCCGCGGGTGACCTCGTCGATCTGCGCGAAGTGTGCCCAGAGCAGCAGGAAGGCGACGAAGCCGATGAGGATCCAGATGGTCAGGCGCACCACGCGCGGCGCATCCTCGATCAGCGCCTTGCTGACTTCCGGAAGCGGCTGGCCGGAGAGGTTGTCGCCGCCCTTGAAATAGCCACGGACAGAGTGGCGGATACTGCCCAGAGGATTAAGCGACACTGATCTGCCCCTTCTTCAGTGCATCCATGACCACGTCCTTCGGACCGTCGGCAATGATGCGTCCCTTGTCGACGATCACCAGGCGGTCCACGAGGCTGAGCATGGAGGCGCGGTGGGTGACCAGCAGCAGTGTCTTCTCGCCCATGATCGATTGCAGGCGCTGTTTCAGGCGCTCCTCGCCGGCGTTGTCCATGGCGCTGGTGGGTTCGTCCAGCAGCAGGATCGGCGGGTCGAGCAGCAATGCGCGGGCCAGGGCGACGTTCTGCCGCTGGCCGCCGGAGAGGTTGTGGCCACGCTCGCCGACCTGCAGTTCATAGCCCTGCGGGTGCAGGCGGACGAACTCGTTCACGCCGGTCAGCTCGGCCACTTCCAGCACGCGTTCGTCATCGATGTAGCGCGCGCCGCTGACCAGGTTGTCGCGCAGGGTGCCACTGAACAGGCTGATGTCCTGCGGCACGTAGCCGATGTTGTGGCGCAACTCGCTGATGTCCAGTTGGCGCACGTCGGCGCCGTCCACCAGCAGGTTGCCGTTCTCGGGCTGGTGCAGGCCGACGATCAGCTTGGCCAGGGAGCTCTTGCCCGAGCCGCTGCGGCCGATGATGCCGACCTTCTCGCCGGCGCGGATCTGCAGGTTGATGCCGTGCAGCGCCGCGACCTGCTGGTTCGGGTAGGCGAAGTCGAGGCCGCGCATCTCGATACCGCCGCGCAGTTGCGAGCGGGTCAGCGGACGTTCGTCGGCGTTGCGCTCCTGCGGCAGCTCCATCATCTGGTTGGTGGTGGCCATGGACAGGCGCGCCTGCTGGTAGCGCTGGATCAGCCCGGAGAGCTGGGTCAGCGGGCCGAGCGCGCGGCCATTGAGCATGTAGCAGGCGATCAGACCGCCCATGGACAGGTCGCCGGCGATGATCAGGTAGACACCGCCGATGATCATGACGACCCCGGCCAGCGCCTGGATCAGCACGGTGATGTTCATCGCCAGGGTCGACAGCAGCTTGACCCGCAGTTCCAGGCGGCTGAGGGTGCCGATGGTCTGCTCCCAGAGGTACTGGCGCTCGCTCTCGGCATTGTTGACCTTCACCGCGTCGAGGCTGGCGAGGGTCTCGATCAGGCTCGACTGGCGTTCGGCGGCCAGCGCCATGGTGCGGTTCATGGTCTCCACCAGCGGCTTCTGCAGCAGCCAGCCCAGGCCCGCGGCCAGCGGGAAGGCAACCAGCGGGACGAACACCAGCGGCCCGCCGATGATGCCGATCACCAGCAGGATCAGCAGGGTGAAGGGCATGTCGATCAGGGTGGTCAGCGTGAGCGAGTTGAGGAAATCGCGCAGCGTCTGGAATTCGTGGATGTTCTGGGCGAACGAGCCGACCCGCGCCGGGCGGTACTTCATGCTCATGCCGACGATGCGTTCGAACAGCGTCGCCGAGATGATCAGGTCGGTCTTCTTGCCGGCCAGGTCCAGGCACAGGCCGCGCATGGTCTTGAGCAGCAGGTCGAACAGGTAGGCGCCGCTGATGCCGATGGCCAGCACCCAGAGGGTGGCGGCGGCCTGGTTGGGCACCACGCGGTCGTACACGTTCATGACGAACAGCGGCGCGGCCAGGGCGATCAGGTTGATCAGCAGGCTCGCAGCGACGGCGTCGACGTAGAGCCAGCGCGAGCGCTTCAGGGTGTCGCGGAACCAGCTCTTGGCGCGCGGGATCAGCTCGCCATGCTGCAGGTCGAACTTGTGCTGCGGCTGGGCAAAGAAGGCCAGGCCGGCGTAGTCCTCGCTCAGCAGCTCGCGGGAAACGCGCACTTCACCGCCGTCGCTTTCCGACAGCAGCAGGCGCGCATCGCCATTGCTTTCCCAGCCCAGCAGCACCGCGCAGCGCCCTTCGCGCAGCAGCAGCATCGCCGGCATGGCAAGGGCCGGAATCTGCCCGAGCTTGCGCTGCAACAGGCGCCCTTGCAGGCCGGCGCGAGCCGCCGCACGGGGCAGCAGCTCGGCGGACAGGCGCTGCTCAGGCAGCGGCAGGCCGCTGGTGAGCATGGCGCGGCTGGCCGGCTTCTGGTGCAGCTGACAGAGCGTCAGCAGGCTGTCCAGCAGCGGATCGTCGAGCAGACCGCGCGGATCGTGGCTTAGGGGTACTGCGCTGACTTCTTGATCCACGCGGATGCTCTCTCGGGCAGGTTAGTTAAGGCCGGGCAGCTGGACTCGCGGCTTGATGTCTTCGGAAGCCACTGCAGCCATCGGTGCTACCACGCCCTGGCTCTTGAGCAGTTCGCCCAGGGTCGCCTTGATGCGGTACTGGGTGAACAGCTCGGTGTACTTCAGGTCGACCAGACGGCGCGAAGCGTTGAACAGTTCGTTCTCGCTGTCCAGCAGATCGAGCAGGGTGCGCTCGCCGATGGTGAACTGCTTCTGGTACGCCTCGCGCACGCGGGTGCTGTAGTCCACGTACTGGCGGGCGATCGGCAGCTGGTCGCGGGCGTTGTTCAGGGCGTTCCAGGACAATCCGAGTTCCTCGTTCAACTGGCGCAGGGCGTTGTTGCGGATATCCAGGGCCTGGTTCGCCTCATAGGACTTGGCTTCCAGCTCGGCCTTGTTGCTGCCACCGGCGAACAGGTTGTAGCGCATGCGCAGCATGGCCTGCCATTCGTTGTTGTGGCCTTCTTCTCCGTCGAGGTTGTTATCGGCACCACGGGAAAGTTCTGCATCGAATCTCGGATAGAAGGTCGATTTCGCTGCGTCGTACTGTTTCTCGGCGGCGGCCACGTCGGATTCTGCGGAGCGCAGGATCGGGCTGTTCTCCACCAGCTGACGACGCGCGGCCTGCAGATCTTCCGGCAGCTGGCCGGCAAGACCGGCCGGGTCGCTCAGGTCCACCGGATCGCTGCCCACCACGCTGTAGTAGTTGGTGCGGGCGTCGGCCAGGTTGGTCTTCTCGGTCATCAGGTTGTTCTGCGCCTGGGCCAGGCGGGCCTCGGCCTGGTCCTGGTCGGCGAGGCGACCAACGCCGCGGGCACTGCGCAGGCTGATCTGGTCGTAGACGCGCTGGTGGTTCTTCAGGTTTTCCTCGGCCAGACGAACCATTTCCTGACGACGCAGCACATCGGTGTAGACCTGGGCGACATCCAGCGCGGTGCGCTCGGAGGTTCCCAGCAACGCGTAGGCGCGGGAGTTCACGTTGGCCTGCTGGCGGCCGACTTCGCTGGAGGTGGCGAAACCGTCGAACACCATCTGGCGCAGGGCGAGGTTGGATTCGCCACGGTTCAGGGTTTCCCAGTGGTCGCCTTGGCCACGGGTGGTGGTGTTGTCGGAGCCTTCACGGCCATAACCGGCGGTCAGGTCGACGGACGGCAGGTAGCCCCCCTTCGCTGCACGCAGCTGCTTGTCCGCGGCGAGTCGGGAGTTCACCCCGGCCTGGATTTCCGGGTGGTACTCCAGGGCCTTCTGCATGGCCTGGTTGAGCGAGTCGGCGTGGGCGGGCAAGACGAATGAAAGGGCGAAGGGCACTACAGCAGCGAATCGCATACGCATGAGGAAAACATCCTTATCAATGGGATAGCCGCAGCGATTCGATTGCCGCAAATAGCGTCAAAAGACCGGCGAATGCGCTGCAAGGAAGCATCGAAAAGCGTGATGTATTTCACGCTAAATTTTTTTACGCGAGCACCCGATATCAAAGTGACATCGATTTGCCAATTGTTTAGGATGGCAATCGAATGGTCAATACATTGGCATATGCGTAATTTCCATCCGCTATAAGCCATGTTTTTGACGCCAAGTTTTTGCTCTTACAGACAAGGGAATGCCCCTGGCGCCGACCTCCATGCGGCCCGGTCGGCAACCAGGCAAGCCTCACCAGGAGAAGTGCATGAGCAGCGTCGTCGCCGTCGTGAAAAGCATCATCGGCCAAGTGATTGCGGTATCCCCCGAGGGCGTCCAGCGCGTCCTGGTCGAAGGTGACCGCATCTACCAGGGCGAACAGCTGCTCACCGGCGCCGCAGGAGCGGTGACGCTCGACGTCGGCAAGGGCAAGCTGGTGGACCTGGGCCGGGACAGCCAGTGGAGCAGCGCCGACCTGCCGCAGGCCGAGACGCACCACGCAGCCGCACAGCCGGCCAACGCTCCGAGCACCGAGGACCTGCAGAAGGCCATCGCCGCCGGCCTCGACCCGACCCAGGCCCTTGCCCCCACCGCGGCGGGCCCCAGTGCCGCTCCGTCGGCAGGCGGCAATGGCGGCGTCGGCGGCGGTCACAGCTTCGTGATGCTCGATGCCACTGCCGGGCACGTCGACCCGAACATCGGCTACACCACCGCCGGCCTGGGCAACGGTGGCTCCGCCGGCGACGAGCGCCAGGGCGACCTGCCGCCCAACCTGGCGCCCGAGTTCAGCGAAGGCAGCAACGGCGTGCTGAACCTCACCACCGCCGAGGACACCCTGCTCACGGGCACCTTTGCCGCCCGTGATCCGAATGGCGACACCATCAGCTACAGCGTCGGCCAGGCCCCGGCCAATGGCCTGCTGGTGCTCAATCCCAACGGCACCTGGCAGTACAACCCGAACGGCGACTACAACGGCGCCGACAGTTTCACCGTGATCGTCACCGACGCCCGTGGCGCTACCAGCACCCTGGTGGTGAACGTCGGCATCACCCCGGTGAACGACGCTCCGGTGGCTACTGGCACCTATACCAGCACCGTCACCGACACCGCCGCCAACGACAGCTTCGCCGAGATCAAGGGTCAACTGACCGCCACCGACGTCGACGACACCAACCTGACCTGGAGCGGCAGCGCCAAGGGCGCCTACGGAGAACTGACCGTCAACGCCGACGGCAGCTACACCTATGTGGTCGACGCCAATGCGGTGAACGCCCTGCCCCAGGGGCAGAACCCGAGCGAAAGCTTCAACGTCACCGTGACCGACCCGTCCGGCGCTACCGACACCCGCGTCATCACCATCAACGTGCAGGGCGCCAACGACACGCCGGTCGCCCAGGATGGCCAAGCCAGCGTCACCGAGGACAGCGTGATCGGCGGCCAACTGGTGGCCACCGACCGCGACACCGGCAGCGCCCTCACCTTCACCACCAACGGCAACCCGCCGGCGGGCTTCACCCTGAAGCCGGACGGCAGCTGGACCTTCGATGGCAAGGACCCGGCCTACCAGCACCTGGCCGAGGGCGAGACCCAGGTGGTGCAGGTGCCCTACACCGTCACCGACGAGCACGGCGCCACCAGCACCGCCACGCTTACCGTGACCCTGACCGGCACCAACGACGCGCCGGTCGCCCTGCCGGGCGCTGCCACCACCGAAGAGAACACCGTGCTCAACGGCCAGGTTCCGGCCGCCAGCGACGTGGACGGCAGCGTCACCGGCTACCAGCTGACCACTGGCGTCGGCCAGGGCAACGGCAGCCTGAGCTTCAATCCGGACGGCAGCTACAGCTTCAA